>WBZO01001670.1_pt1 | contig 33113 bp, 27 predicted proteins | sample 5204261 | NCBI WGS metagenome assembly WBZO01 (sample SAMN12412400, study PRJNA552823) | activated sludge metagenome | isolation source: activated sludge from anammox sidestream of wastewater treatment plant... | place: USA: North Carolina | collected 2017-09
GGCTACTGGATGTGCGACATCGGCCGCTTCGAGTACCACTGGATCGAAGGGGACGATCGGCTGCAGAAGCCGCTCGCGCGCACGGCCACCGGTGCGCTGGAGCCGATGTCGTGGCGCGACATCATCGGCAAGGTCGCCGACCGGCTGTCCGCGGCCGGAACGTCTGGCAACGGCGACGTGCGATTCCTGGTGTCGGCGCACGCCTGCCATGAAGAGCTCTTCCTGTTCCGCCGGCTCACCGAGGAGCTCGCCGGTCCCGAAGGACCAGGATCGGTCTCGGTCACCTGGCGCGTCACGCAGAAGCAGCAGCCCGAGAAGACCCAGTTCAAGGTGCCGGCGGTCGACGCGCCGAACGTCAACGGCGCGCGCATCTTCGGGTTCGTCCCTGGCGCAGTCGGCGACGCGCAGGGCGCAGCCGACATCTCCGCGCTGCGCACCGCCGTCGACGCCGGGCGCGTCGCGGCGCTCTACGTGTTCGACCCCGGTCCGGACGGGACCATCGGCGACACGCGGTGGATCGTCGAGGCGCGCACCTCCGGGAAGCTGCCGCTGCTCGTGGTGCAGGGCGTGCTGCTGAACGACCTCGCGCGAGCGGCCGATTTCGTGCTGCCGGGCGCATCCTTTGTCGAGAAGGACGCGTCCTACACCAACGACACGGGTGTCCTGCAGGGCACGTCGCAGGTGATCAAGGCGCCGGGCGAAGCGATGGAGGACTGGCAGATCCTCGTCAACCTGGCGGCGGCGCTGGGAGTGGCGTTCGACTACGCGGCCAGCTCGCACATCCGTTCGGATATCGCCGCGAGATATCAGGGCGTGGACGCGCTGGCGGGGCTGCCCGGGCTCGCGTTCGCGCGGCCGATGTCGGCGCGCACCTGGCTCGAGGCCTCGAACCCGTCGGAGCGATGGAAGTGGGAGTTCCTCTACCAGGATCTGCCGCCGGTGAAAGGCGCGGTCGATCCCTCGTCGCTGCCGACGCCGCCGGGCACGATCCGGCTGACCGAGGTGGAGTAGATCCGGAAACCGGAGCGGACCGTCGCATGCGCAGCACACTCAGCATCGCCGTTCTCGTCGCCATCGTCCTGGCGGCCGGCCTGTCTGCGCAGGCGCCGGCGAAGGCGGATCTGACGCCGCTCGTCGAGACCGACACCGTCACGCCCGGTTCGGAGGTTCGCGTCGCCCTGCAGGTGCGGTTGCCCGAGGGCTACCACATGAACTCGAACCGGCCCCGGGATCCGATGCTGATTCCGGTGGTGCTGTCGGTTCCGCCGACCGCAGACCAGCCGCTGCCGCCGGGCATCTCGGTCTCGGAGATCGTCTTCCCCGCGCCGACCGATCTGCAGCAGCGCGGATCGGACCTGCCGTTGAGCGTCTTCGAACGCGAGTTCGCGATTGGCGTCGTGTTGAAGGTCGCCTCCGACGCGCCGCAGGGGGCGATCAGGGTGCCCGCGCGGCTGCGCTACCAGGCCTGCGACGAGACGATGTGCTACATCCCGACACGGGCCGAAACGGGATGGGACATCACGATCGGGACGTCGCGATCGGCGCCGGCGCACCAGGACGTGTTCAAGACGATCGCGTTCGGACAGGGGGACGCGCCGGCCCAGGCGGCCAACACGGCCGCGCCGGCGATCGTCGCTCCCGGATCCGCGGTGGCGCCTGCCGCGCGTGCGGCGGCCGGCGGCGGTGACGAGATCGCCGCGCTCGACGGCTTCGTCGAGCAGGGAACGACGTTCGGCTATCTCGGCACCGATGATTTCCTGACCTTCATCAGCAACGCCGAGAACGGCGTGCGCGAGAAGGGGCTGCTCGAAGGACGCGGCCCGCTCGCGATCCTGCTGCTCGTCCTCGTCGGCGGTCTCGCCCTGAACCTGACGCCGTGCGTCCTCCCGATGATCCCGATCAACCTCGCGATCATCGGCGCCGGCGCACAGGCCGGCTCACGAGAGCGCGGGTTCCTGCTCGGGCTCGCCTACGGCGCGGCGATGGCGTTCGTGTACGGCGTGCTCGGCCTGATCGTGGTGTTGACCGCCGGCTCGTTCGGGACGATCAACGCCTCTCCCTGGTTCAACCTCGGCATCGCCGTCCTGTTCGTCATCCTGGGCATTGCGATGTTCGACGTGATCAACATCGACTTTTCGAGGTACTCGAACAACCTCCGCGGCGGCGGACGCCAGGGGTCGGTGGCGCTCGCCTTCACGATGGGAGGCGTCGCGGCGCTCCTCGCCGGCGCATGCGTCGCGCCGGTCGTCATCCAGGTCGTGCTCTTCTCGAGCAACCTGTACGCCGCGGGGACGACCGCGGCGCTGGCGCTGCCGTTCGTGCTCGGCGTCGGGATGGCGATTCCGTGGCCGATTGCCGGCGCCGGCATCGCGGCGCTGCCGCGGCCCGGCGCGTGGATGACGCGCGTCAAGCAGGCCTTCGGGGTCATCATCATCGCCACGGCGGTCTACTACGGCTACGAGGCGTACTCGCTCTTCTCGAACCGCTGGGTGGACGCGTCCGAAGTCTCGTCGAGCGTGCAGGAGAAGCTGAAAGAAGGATGGCAGCCGTCGCTCGTCGACGGGCTGGCGCTCGCGAAGCGCGAGAACAAGCCGGTGCTCATCGACATGTGGGCGACCTGGTGCAAGAACTGCCTCGTCATGGACAAGACGACGCTCGAGAGCCCCGCGGTCAACGCGGCGCTGGCCGACTACGTGAAGATCAAGTACCAGGCCGAAGACCCGGACGATCCGCGTGTCTCGAGGGTGATGCAGTACATGAAGACGTCAGGTCTCCCGACCTACGTCATCATGAAGCCGAAACCGTAAGGCGAGTACGGCGACAGGCGGCCTCCACATTTCACGCCGTCTGAGTCAAAGCTCCAACACGGACACGACACGGACGTGCCGTCAAATCCACGGAGCTCACGGTGACAACGCATCTCGTCGACCCAGAGTTTCATCACGAAGTCACGAAGCTCACGAAAATCACGAGGACCCCAAGAATGATCGTCGTGAACTTTCGTGTCTTCGTGCCCTCGTGAAGAAGGATCGTTGACCCGTGGAGTACGGCTGAAGCCATAGGCTATGGGCTCTCGGCCGTAGGCAATGGGCCATCGACGGGGAGCACGAGCGTGTCGCCAGGCGTACCGCCCATCGCCTATAGCCCATAGCCTACAGCCCTTAAAACGCTCCAGTCCTGCGCAGCGAATTGAGCACGTCCCAGGCGAGCACCGCGTCGAACCGCGTCCTGTTCGAGATGGCGTAATCGGCATCGAGCGCGCGGGTCGCGAAGATCGACGCCGACAGCGGCCCGACGATCGGCACGTTCGCGATCGCGAAAAATCGCCGGCCGCGCTGGATGCGGTCGGCGTTCAGGCCGCCGTAGTGCTCGTCGATCGTCGCGTAGCCTCCCTGGAGCCTCACCCACTTCGTGATCGGCCGTTCGAGCGTGACGGCAAAGCCGGCCGCGTCCGGATCGGAGGTCCGGACGTACTGCTCGTACCGCAGCGCCGAGAGCGGAGCGCCGGCCTTGAAGCGGAGGGCGACCGCGCCCCGCAGCGTGTCGGTGTCGGCGTGACGGGTGTAGTCGAACGACCCTGACACCGTTTGCGACAGGTGCTTCGCCACCAGGATCTGCGTGTAGTTGGTGTCGTCGGCATCATCCCATCGCTTCCAGATGTTCGGAACGCCGGTCGGTCCGAGCAGGCCGTGGGTGATCGAGATCTCGTCGAGGTGAAGCTCCTTCGGACGGCGCACGCTCACGCGTCCCCCAATCAGATACCCGTCATCGTCGTAGGTGGTGAACTCGGTGTGCTCGCCGCGATTGACGTAGAGCCCGCCGCCCTGGAGATCCAGCCCGGTCACCGGCGCCGCATCGAGATAGAGCTGCTTCATGTAGTGATTGTGGCCGTCGAACTCTCCGGTCCCCGGGCCCAGGTTGTCCCAGGAGCTGGTGAACGAGTTGCCGGAGAACAGGCCGGTGTTCACCGTGTAGCGCTTCTTCGCGTCGAGGTTGACGCGGGCGCGGATCTGCTCGCGGTACTGCATGTGATCGGAGGTCACGACGTCGGCGCTGGTCTCGATGAACCGGTACCGCGCGCTGACGACGAATTGCTGGAATTCGAACCATCGGCGCAGGCGCGGCTCCGGCGCGCGCTGCTGCGACGCGGGCTGCGCGGCACCGGGACGCGCGAAGGCCAGGACCGCAAGGAGGACGAAGACGTATCGACGCATCCGCTAATCCTAATCCCGGACGAGGGTTCGATGGCGCGACCGCGACGCCAGGACATCGCACTTCCAAATCGCCAAATCGCCAAATCGTTAAATCGCCCAATCGTCAAATCCTGAAGTGTCGCCGCGCGATTCGTGGTACTTTGCTGTCGCCAGCCTGCGGCGCGCCCGTCCGCAGCTCTTCTGAAGGTCGACGATGCGATCACGTCCAGCGAGATTCACGCTCAGTGCCCTTGCCTGGATCGCCCTCGGTGCCGCGGCGTTCTTCACGTTCCAGCAGCAGCAGTCGATCGACAGCCGGCGCGCCGCGCTCCGCGCGTTCGAGACCACCGCGCGCGATGCGGCCGACGCGCTGGACGATCTGCAGGCGAGCCAGCAGGCGTATGTCGCCGCGGGCCAGGATCCCGCCGACTGGATCCCGAAGGTCGCGACCTACATGCAGACCGCGTCGGGCAGCATCGACACGCTGCGCTCGACGGCCGCCAACAGTGGGGCCGGGCCATCGCTGCTCGACGCGTCGACGTCGATGACGCAGGTGGGGAACATCGACCGCGCCATCCGGCAGCAGCTTGCCAGCGGCGAAACGACCTCGGCGGCGGAAGCGGTCTTCGGCGAGGCGGCCGACGCGATCTCCAGCGCCGTGTCGAACGTCGACGCCGCCCGCACCGCCGAACGGCAGGCCGCCGACGCGTTCGAGGCGGATCGCCGGCGCCTCCAGGCGTATGCCCTCGGCGGCGCGGCAGCGTTCGTGGCGATCCTGCTGGCGATCCTCGGGCTCGCGGCGCCGGCAGCCTCGGGCAGCGCCGACGCGACCGCCAGGGAAACCGCAGCGTCCACCGATGGCGAGATTGGCATGCTGGGCGGCATCGGTCACGTCGCGCCGACAGCCGCGGCGCCTCGATCTGCCGCGCCGGCATCGATGTCACAGGACGGCGTGAGCGCGCTCGCCGGCATCTGCACCGAGCTCGGCCGCGCCCGCGAGGCCGGTCAGCTGCAGCCGCTGATCGAACAGGCGGCCGCCCTCATGAACGCCCGCGGCCTCATCATCTGGCTGGGGAGCACGAGCGGGGCCGACCTGCGGCCGGTGCTCGCGCACGGCTATAGCGCCGCGGCGCTGTCGCGGATTCCCACCGTCCCGCGCTCGGCCGACAACGCGGCGGCGGCCGCGTACCGCACCGGGGATCTGCAGATCGTCGAGTCGCTGCCGGGCGGAGGACAGGGAGCGATCGTCGCGCCGCTGCTGTCGGCCGACGCCTGCATCGGCGCGTTGACCGCGGAGATCCGCGACGGCGGCGAGCGGACGGCTTCGACGCGCGCGGTCGCGCAGATCGTCGCCGCCCAGCTCGCCAGCGTGCTCGCGGCCGCCGCGGAATCGGCGGCGGAGGCGGCACCGGAGACACACACCGCCACCGCGTAGAATTGGGAGGTCATGTCTCCCGCGAAGGCTCCGGCAGCAGCTCCCACCAAGGAGCAGGTGCTCGAGGTCATGGACCGCGAGCGCGTCAAGTTCCTCCGGCTCCAGTTCACCGACATCCTCGGCACGATCAAGAACGTCGAGATCCCAGACCGGCAGTTCGAGGACGCGCTCGACGGACACGTGATGTTCGACGGCTCGTCGATCGAGGGGTTCGTCCGGATCGAAGAATCCGACATGTACCTCCGGCCGGATCTGTCGACGTTTGCGGTCTTCCCCTGGGCGGGACCGACCGGCGAGAACGTCGGCCGCATTATCTGCGACATCTATTCACCCGACGGTACGCCCTTCGTCGGCTGCCCCCGTACGACGTTGAAGAAAGTGATCGCGCTGGCGGAGGAGCGCGGCGTCGAGCTGCAGGCCGGACCCGAGGTCGAGTTCTTCCTGTTCCAGACCCGCAACGGGCGTCCGACGACCGAATCGCATGACGCGGCGAGCTACTTCGATCTGAGCCCGGTCGATCAGGGGGAAGACGTGCGGCGCGAGATCGTGCTCGCGCTCGAGGCGATGGGGTTCCAGGTCCAGGCGGCGCACCACGAGGTCGCGCCGGGGCAGCACGAGATCGACCTGCGGAACGACCACGTCCTGGCGACGGCCGACAACATCAGCACCTTCAGGTTCGTCGTGAAGAACATCGCGATCAGGAACGGCCTGCACGCGACGTTCATGCCGAAGCCGATTTACGGCATCAACGGATCGGGCATGCACACGCACATGTCGCTCTTCTCGGGCGGCACGAACGCGTTCTTCGATCCCGACGCGCCGATGCAGTTGAGCCGCACCTGCCTCAATTACATCGGCGGGATCCTGCGGCATGCGAAGGGGTTCTGCGCGATTACCAATCCCCTGGTGAACTCGTACAAGCGTCTCGTGCCCGGCTACGAGGCGCCGACGAGCGTCGCCTGGTCCGAGAAGAACCGCAGCCCGCTCGTGCGGGTGCCGGCGGCGCGCGGCACCGCGACCCGCATCGAGCTGCGCATGCCGGACGCCGCGTGCAACCCGTACCTGGCGCTGGCGGTCGTCCTGCGCGCCGGCCTGGACGGCATCGAGAAGAACATCGATCCCGGCCCGCCGATCACCAAGAACATCTTCACGATGAGCCACCGCGAGCGGCGCCACCTGCGCATCGACGATCTGCCGGGGAACCTGAGCGAAGCGCTCGACGAGCTCGAGAAGGACGACCTCGTGCGCGAGACGCTCGGCGAGCACCTGTTCGAGCACTTCGTCGCCGCCAAGCGCGAGGAGTGGCACGACTACATCCGGCACGTCTCGCCGTGGGAAGTCGGACGGTATCTGGGGATGTACTGAATGGGAATTGACGATTTAACGATTTAACGATTTAACGACTTGGCGACTTGGCGACTTGGCGACTTGGCGACTTGGCGATTGAAAAAGATAGCGAACGCCGGAGCGGGATAATTGACCGTCGCCTGAGCGATTGAAGATCTTCGCGCTTCGTGAGCTGCGTCGCTTGAAGGAACTGCTCCCTATCTGGTGAAGCACCTCGGATTTCCTGGGCTTTTTGAGCTCGCGTCTTTGGCAGAGATGCTGCCTTTCCCAGCTGTATGGGGCAGCAGACTGAGGAGCTCAAACGTCGGATTTCGGTATTCTCCGTCACGGTATTGAAATTCATTCGACGGCTTCCGCGCGATATCGCTACCGATAGCGTGCGGCATCAGCCTATCCCACAAATGCCATCACGAAGACACGAAGAGACGAAGAATCGAGCGTCACAGGAGAAGTGGCCCTTCGTGACCTTCGTTCTTCGTGATGAAAGTTTTTGAGGCGGATCGTCGTCAATTTCCCGTGATTTTCACGACCACCGCCGTCGTGTCGTCGTTCGGCGAGTGCTCGCCGCGGAATTCCTGCACGGCGGCGAAGATCGCGTCGACGATCTCGCGGGCGGAACGGTCGCAGGTCTCGTCGACCACCGCGAGCAGGCGCTCGACACCGAACTCGCGCAGGAGCGGATCCTGCGCTTCGGTGACGCCGTCGCTGCAGAACACGAAGAGGTCGCCGACGCGAAGATCGAGCGTCACCTCGTCGTAGTTCAACCCGGCAAACGATCCGAGCGGCACACCGGGCAGCTCGATCTCACGGGCCGGTTCGCCGTCGGGCGCGTGGCTGCAGCGCTTCAGGATCGGGTACGGCAGGCCGGCATTGGCGAGCGTCACGGTCCGCCGCTTGAAGTCGAAGACGGTGTAGAGCAGCGTGCAGTAGTACTCCTCGAGCTGCCGCTCGTACAGGATCGTGTTCATCGACGCCAGCACCGTGGCGGGGCTCGACCGGTCGGTCGTGTACCGCCGCCTGAACGTGCGCGAGCGCACCAGCTCGCCGGCGAAGGCGCTGTAGAGCGCGGCGGGAACGCCCTTGCCCGACACGTCGCCGACGGCAATCACGAGACTGTTCGGCTCTGGCGCGAGGAAGTCGTAGAGATCTCCCCCGAGCTCGCGTGCCGGCTCGAACCGCGCCGCCACGTCGACGTGCTTCATCTTCTTGGGAAGCTCCGTCGGGAGCAGCGCCGCCTGCACCCGCTGCGCGAAGCGCAGCTCTTTCTCGAGCCTCAGCTCGTTGGCCCGGATCTCCTCGTAGAGCCGCGCGTTCTCGATCGCCACCGCCGCCTGGCTCGCGAGCAGCGTCAGGATCTCCTCGTCGCTCTTCTTGAACGCGTCGAGCTCCGGGCTCTCCAGATCGAACACGCCGATGCAGCGGTCCTTGAGCAGCAGCGGGATGACGAGCTCCGACCTCGCGTCCTCCACGAGCCGGATGTAGCGCGGATCCTTGGAGACGTCGGGCACGAGCACCGACTGCTTGTGCAGCGCGGCATACCCGGTGAGCCCGAGGCCGACCTTGATGCGCGGCACCGTCGCCTGCTCCCCGTAGCGGACCGCCGCCTTCATCTCGAGCTCGTTGGTCTCCTGGTTGATCAGCAGGATGCCGAACGTCCGGTAGTCGATCAGGCGCCGTGTCAGGTTCGCGATGCGCGTCAGCAGCTCGTCGAGATTCAGAATCGACGCGAACTCGCGTCCGATTTCGGCCAGCGTCTCGAGCGTGCTCGTGTACTGCCGTTCGTGCTCGAACAGGCGCGCGTTCTCGATCGCGACCGCCACGTGCGCGCCGAACTGGCGCATGATCATCAGGTCGACGTCGGTGAACTGGTCGACCCGGTCGCTGAGCAGGTTCAGCGCGCCGATGACCCGCCCCTTGCGCCGCAGCGGCACGACGAGCTCGGCGTTCGATCCCGGCACCGCCTCGATGTAGCGCGGATCGGCGCGCACGTCGTTGACGACGACCGGCACGCCGTCCCGGACCGCCGCGCCCACCAGCCCCTCGCCGACCTTGAAGCGCAGACGATGCGCCACGTCCTGGGGATAGCCGACCGAGTACGCGATCGCCAGCTCCCCCGCCTTCTCGTCGAGCAGGTACGCCGCGAAGGCGTTGAAGCGCGTCAGCCGCGAGACGAGCTGCGGGATCTTCTGCAGCAGCTCCTCGAGATCGAGGACCGACGTGACCTCGCGGCCCAGCTCGAAGAGGGTGACGACGATCTCGCGGAGGTCCGCAGGGGTCTGCGAGGGTGGGGGTGCGTCAGACAAGGGATCGACAGCACAAAGTATAATCGCAGCATCGCATGGAGCTGACGCTGCCTCTCGACCACGCCGAGATCGAACGGATTCTTCCGCATCGATATCCGTTCCTGCTCGTCGATCGCATCACCGAGCTCGAAGAGGACAGGCGCATCGTCGGCATCAAGAACGTCTCGTACAACGAGCGCTATCTGTGGCCGGGCGTGGGACGCGACACTCGCCCGGTGATGCCGCCGACGATCCTCACCGAGGCGGTCGCGCAGGTCGGCGCGATCCTGATCCTCGCCAAGCCCGAGAACCGCCAGCGGCTGCCGCTGTTCGCCGGCATCCAGAAGGTCCGCTATCGCCGCGCCGTTCATCCCGGCGACGTCGTGGAGATCGAAGCGACGGTGATCCGGCTGCGCAACCGCATGGGGCTCCTCAAGGGCGTCGCGCGGGTCGACGGCAGACGCGTGATCGACGGCACGATGACCTTCGCGCTCGCGCCGGCCGAACCGGGAGCCTGACGAACCGAGCGCCCCTTCAACAGTGTCGCGACTGTAACGAATCGCTGCGGACACGGAAGCCCTGCCGTCGCAAGTTCCACCACCGTTACCTCGTCCGCACGCCAAATCATCGATTTCCGCCGGCATTGCGCTTGCAGCCCAGCCTCGCAACTGGATTGGAGGACGCATGCTCGAGACAATCGCGATCATCCTGTTGGTGCTGTGGCTGCTCGGAATCGTGAGCGGCTACACGATGGGCAATTTCATCTACATCCTGCTGGTGATTGCCATCGTGCTGTTCCTGGTCCGCCTCATCAGCGGCCGCCGGGTCGTATGAGTGGGGGGCGCTGGCGCGGCACCGACCGCGTCAGCGTCTCACCATGGCAATTCCCGCGAGGACGATGACGCCGGCGACAGCCAGCCGCGGGCTCATCGGCTCGCCGAGCACCAGCGTGCCGAGCACCATCGCGATCACCGGGTTGACGTACGCGTAGAGCGAGACGGTGGAGAGCGGCAGGTGCTTGAGCGCGTACGCGTAGGCCGTGTATCCAACGATTGATCCGAACACCAGCAGGTACATCAACGCGCCGCCCGTTCGCGCGTTGAACGCCAGCGCCGGCCACTCGCCAATCACCGATCCAACGAGCAGCGTGATCAGCCCGCCGAACAGCATCTGAACGGCCGCGGCCGCGAGCACGTTCTCCGTCGCCTTGCGACGCCGCCCGTACGTCGATCCGATTGCCCACCCGAGACACGCGAGCTGCGTCGCCATCAGCCCGAACAGGAACGCGCGCCCCTCGCCCATCTCCAGCTCGGGCCACACGAGCAGCACGATTCCGCCGAACCCGACGAGCAGACCGATCGTGCGACGCAGCGTGAGCGGCTCATCGCCGCCCGCCAGCCGCTCGACGCCGATCATCCAGAACGGCACGACCGCGACGAGCACCGCCGTGAGACCGCTCGGCAGCGTCTGCTCGGCCCACACCACGGCGCCGTTGCCGAAGCCGATCATCAACACGCCGATGACGGCGAGCGCGGCCCAGTCCCGCGGTCCGGGAATCGCCGTGCCGCGCAGCTTCATCGTCAGGAGCATCGCCGCGCCGGCGACACTCCACCGCAGCCCCGTCATGAGCATCGGCGGAACGGTTTCGAGCGCGATCCAGATCGCGAGATAGGTGGTGCCCCACAGCAGGCAGACGGCTATCCAGGCGACGTACGCCAATCGCGTCGACGAGGTCGATGACATGAGCCCAAACACTGTAGAATGGCGGCCATGAATACCAAAGTCACACCCCTGGCCGCGCTCGTCGCGTTCGGCCTGTTCTCGTTCGCCTGCGGCGGCGAGGCCCCGTCGGCCGGCAACACGCCTGCGCAGTCAGGGCAGGCCGTGCAGGGACAGTCCGCTCCCGCGGAGAGCGTCAATCCGGTTGTCGCCGCGGCGGTGCCGACGCCCGAGATCGAGGCGATGACGAAGGCGGTCGCCGCGCTCGGGCCGCACACGCAGGCCTCCTATCCGCCGATCCCGTTCCGTGGCTACGCGCCTCCTCGCCCGCCGGAGGTTGTCACCGCGGCGTTCCAGTTCGCGGCCGAGCACCCGGAGATCACCAGCTACGTGCCCTGCTTCTGCGGCTGCCAGCAGGCCGGACACAAGGGCAATCATGACTGCTTCGTCCGCTCGCGCGCGGCGAACGGCGACGTGCTCGAGTGGGAGGAGCATGGCGTCGAGTGCGCGGTGTGCATCGACGTGGCGACCCGTTCGCGACAGCTCCTCGCCTCCGGCGCCTCGGTGAACGACATCCGCGCAGCCATCGAACGCGAGTTCCTTCCGACGGCGCCGACGATGACGCCGACGCCGAAGCCGCCGGCGGCCCACGCGCACTGAGGGACGTGAAGCCTCGAGCCGCAAGCCACCCATCGTCAGCCGCCGTTCGACCGAACGCGTGATGCCGATCGACCGATGACCGGCGGCGTGCGACCGGCAGCGCAGGTGTCCGATCGCGCCGCCGCGCTCGCGCGGCTCTTCCTCGGCATCCACGAAGGGGTGTACATCGGGACCGCCGGTCCCGATTGCACCTCGACGCTCGCCGCCAACCCGCACGTCAAGCTGCTCTTCGGCTACTCCAGCGAAACCCCGGACGCCGACGTCCGCCCGTTCGATCCCGATCGCTTCCACGATCAACAGACGCGAACGGCCTTTCTCGATCGGCTCCAGAGCGACGGGAGCATCGTCAACTACCTGATGCGGCTGCGCCGGGCGGACCTCGCGCCGGTCTGGGTGGAAGTGACCGCGTCCGCCGAGCGCGTCCCGGAGGGGCTGCGCATCGAGGCGCTGATCCGCGACGTCAGCGAGCGCAAGAAGCTGGACGACGAGACGCGCGATCTCTATCACCAGCTGCTGCAGGCCGAGAAGATGGCTGCGCTCGGACAGACCGTGTCGGGCGTCGCCCACGAGCTGAACAACCCGCTGGCGACGATCCTCACGTGGGCCGAGCGGCTCACGCAGCGCAGCTCGCTCGAGCCGGCCGTCAGGCGCGGTCTCGAGATCATCCTCAGCGAGTCCGAGCGGGCCGCGCGGATCGTCCGCAACCTGCTGACGTTCGCGCGCAAGCGCCAGACAACGCGCGCGATGGTCGACATCAACCAGGTGGTGCGCGAGACGCTGGCGCTCAGAGCCTACGAGCAGCGGGTGACGAACATCACCGTCATCGACGCGCTCGCCGGCGGGCTGCCGAACGTCTTCGCCGACGCGCACCAGGTGCAGCAGGTGCTCCTCAACCTGATCATCAACGCCGAGCAGGCGATGCTCTCCGCCAACGGGCGCGGCGTCATCGTCGTCCGCACGTGGCACGACGCGGAGCGGGAGTGCGTGATCCTCGAGATCAACGACGACGGTCCCGGGATCGCCGAGGAGGTGCAGGCGAAGATCTTCGACCCGTTCTTCACGACGAAAGAGGTCGGCAAGGGCACCGGTCTCGGGCTCACGGTGGCCTACGCGATCGTGAACGAGCACGGCGGGCGCATCCGCCTGGAGTCGCGCCCAGGATTCGGCGCGTCGTTCTTCGTGGAGCTGCCGGTCACCGGCGCGCGGCTGCCGCCGACGCCGTCGCCCCGTCCGCGCCCGGCGCACGCGGCCGGCCCCGAGCACGCGTCGATCCTCGTCGTCGACGACGAGGCGGCGCTCGCCGCGGCGGTGTGCGCGGCGCTGCAGGATGCGGGATTCGCGGTCGAACAGGCGTCCGACGGCGAGCAGGCGCTCATGCGCGTGCAGTCACGCCCGTTCGACCTGGTGATCTGCGACCTGAAGATGCCGCGCGTGGACGGTCGGACGTTCTACGGGATGCTGTCGGCGACCAAGCCGGCGATGTCGCAGCGGGTCATCTTCGTGACCGGCGACGTGGCGGGCACCGACGCCGAGACGTTCCTCGAGGATTCCGGGTGCCGCTGGCTGGCGAAGCCGTTCAGGCTCGCCGACCTCGTACGTGCGGCGAGGGAAGTGCTCGCGGAAGGCTGACGCTCTTCCCGAAACACGTCAGCGCGCCGCCGCCACGGCGGGACGCACGCGCGGGCGCAGCGCGACCTTCAGCTGCGTCGTCTTGATCTGCGGCGCCACACGCGGCTTGCGCGAGGTCGCGTAGCTCAGGACCAGCGCGGTCTTCGGCGTCCGTCCCGCCTTGGCCGGCCTGGGCATCGCGGCCCTCGCGACAGCCTGACGGCTCGTGGCGAGATCGACCAGCGCGTCGCGCATGACCGCGACGTGCTGCGGTCCCATTTCGCCGAGCGATTCGCGCAGCCGCTTGATGGCGCGCGCATGGAGCTGCGAGACGCGCGACTCGTTGACGCCGATCTCGGCGCCAATCTCCTTCATCGTCGCTTCCCGGTAGTAGTAGAGGCTGATGACCGTCTGCTCGCGCGGCGGCAGGGCGGCGATGGCGTTGCGCACGCGCTCCTGCGCTTCGGTCTTCTCGTAGGCGGTGTCGGGCGCGTCGGGCTCCGACGGGACGAGCACCGTCGGCAGGTTGCTCTCGTCGACGTGATCGCCGCTCGCCAGCGGCGACGTCGCCTCGATGGTGTTGATGCGCACGATGGTGCGGCTCAGACGCTTCTCGTCGGATCCGACGCGCGCGGCCAGATCGGCCATCGACGGCTCGTGTCCGAGCTCGCGGCGCAGCGCCTCGCGCGCGGCATCCAGCTCGCGGCGCTGACGACGTACGCCGCGCGGCCAGGCATCTTTTCGCAGCGCGTCGATCATCGCGCCGCGAACGCGGCGCTCCGCAAAGGTCTCGAACTTGATGCCTCGCGCTTCGTCGAAGCGGTGGGCGGCGTCGATGAGGCCGAGCACGCCGTCCTGCACGAGATCGCCGATGTCGATCGAGTTCGGCATCGATGCCGCCATGCGGCGGGCCAGCGCTTCGACGAACGGCAGGCCTGCAACGATACGGCGGTCGTGGGCGGCGGTTGCGGAATGGGGGCGCATCTGATTTGGTCTCCTCTTTCGGAAGTTCATTTCACTTCCGGGCGGTGACCACTATCGCAACGGAGGTACCAACGGCCGAGCCTGTGCGCCGAAGTGGTGCAGGCTGCGCAGGCACATGCGCTCAAATGCCATAAGAATCAGTGATTTAGATACTGTGTCCAGAAACGGATCGTGCTGGTGGGCCGAGCTGCAAGAGTGTGCAACTCGTCATAGAGTTGACGATTTTGGTCGCCATCTCGCCAAATATTTGACGGGCCGTACTACAAAATCGAGATCGGAAGACGCGATTGAAATCGCGGTTATTGCGCGTCTTCCTGGGGCGGGACGAGGTGTTGCCGGAGGTCGCGGACGGTCGTCATCGCCTCGAGCGCGCTTGCCACGACCTGCGAGGCTCGCGCGCGGCTCGGCGCATCGGCGACCTTCGATTCGAGCAGTTCAGCGTGGGCGAGGATGATGCCCAGCTGATTGTTCAAGCGGTGGAACAGGAGGCGGAGCTCGGGGGAGTCGACCATTTCACGCCTCGGCGACGACGAGTCGAGGACCGACACGAACCGCGTCGGTCCTAGTTGCGCTGTTCCTGCTGCTGCCAGACGGTTTCGGTTGCGGGGCGGTCTGCATGGTGCGGGTCGCGCCACAGCGTGTCCACGAAGATGCGCACGGACCCGCCCGCGGTGCGGACGTATTCGATCTTACCGGACGAGAGCCAGTTGTAGATCGTGCGGCGGCTGACGCCAACCAGTTCGCAGGCCTTCATGATCGAGATCGTCTTTCGTTCCACGTGTTTCTGCCTCCAGCCCACATATCGGAGCCATTTCATCGCGGCTGTAGAGCCGCGGGGATCCGATCGTCCACGCGCGGGACGCTCAAATCAATCGCCAAATCGCCCGTTCGTCGAATCGTCGATGTCCGGCGTTAAGATTCGTCCCTGATGCCCCGTCATCTCCTGCTGGTCGAAGACGAACCGCAGCTGCGCGCCGCCGTGGCCGAACAGCTCGGGGATCGCGGCTACGTCGTCGACCAGGCCGAGTCGGGCGAAGTCGCCCTGGCGAAGCTCGCCGACTTCGCGTACGACGCCATTGTGACCGACCTGCGGCTGCCAGGGGTCGGCGGCTCGCAGGTGGTCGACGCGGCGGTCGAGCGCTACCCCGATATCGTCGCCATCGTGGTGACCGGCTACGGCACGGTCAAGGACGCGGTCGAGGCGATCAAGCGGGGCGCGTCGGATTTCGTGAGCAAGCCGTTCCAGATCGACGAGCTGACGCACGCGCTCGGAACGGCGCTCGAACAGCGCCGGCTCAAATCGGAGAACGCCTACCTGCGGGCGCAGCTGGATCAACGTCACCGGTTCGAGGAGATCATCGGCAAGAGCCCGGTGATGAAGCGGCTGTTCCAGCTCCTCGAGACGGTCGCCGCGACCAACAGCACGGTTCTGGTCACCGGCGAGACCGGAACCGGCAAGGAGGTGGTGGCGCGGGCGCTCCATCACAACAGCCCGCGCCGTGCGCAGCGGTTCGTCGCCATCAACTGCAGCGCCATCCCCGAGGCGCTGCTCGAGGCGGAGCTGTTCGGCCACGTGCGCGGCGCCTTCACCGGCGCGATCGGCAACCGCCAGGGACGGATCGAACAGGCGCACCGCGGGACGCTGTTCCTCGACGAAGTCGGGACGATGAGCAGCGCGCTGCAGATGAAGCTGCTGCGCGTCCTGCAGGAGCGCGAGTTCGAGCGCATCGGCGACACGCAGACGATCAAGGTCGACGTCCGCGTCATCGCCGCAACCAACAGCGACCTCGGGCGCATGGTCGCCGACGGCCAGTTCCGCGAGGACCTGTACTATCGGCTCAACGTCATCCCGGTCGCCCTCCCGCCGCTGCGCGACCGCAAGGACGACGTGCCGCTGCTGGTGCAGCACTTCCTCGACAAGCTGAGAGGCGAGACGAACGGTTCGGTGACCGTCTCGCAGGAAGCGATGCGCGCGCTGATGTCCTACTCGTGGCCGGGCAACGTGCGGCAGCTCGAGAACGCGATCGAGCGCGCGGTGGCGTTCGGCGGCGGGCGCGGACAGATCGACCTGCACGATCTCCCGCCGGAGATCGCCTCGGTCCGGACCGAGGCGGTCGCGCCCGGCGTCGTGCTCCCCGAAGAGGGGCTCGACCTCGACGCCCTCGTCACCAGGATCGAACGCGATCTGATCCAGCGCGCGCTCGAGCGCACCAACAGCAACAAGGGACAGGCCGCCAGGCTCCTCAACCTCAAACGCACGACGCTGGTCGAGAAGATCAAGCGCCTGGAGCGCGCCGCCCACAGCTAATCCCAGAAGGCACTTGGCTTGACGCTGCTGCGGGGCTCCTGTGGCGCTCGCGCTCGACGTCTTGGCGGACCGCCGTCGCTTCAGCGGAGGCGGTCAGACCTGCCGAAGGTCAGTCTCGCGTCGCCGCGAAACGCTGCGCGACGTCGCGGACCGCGTCGACGACGTCGCCGACCTCTTCGTCGGTCAGCAGCGGGTGCAGCGGCAGCGAGACGAGGCGCGGCGCTTCGCGCTCGGCCACCGGGTACTCGGTCGGCGTCAGCCCGTAGTGCTCGGCGTAGAAGCGCATCCGGTGCAGCGGGATGAAGTGGACGCTCGCGCTGATGTGACGCAGACGCAGCTCCTCGATGAACCGTGCGCGATCGATGCGCAGCCGATCGAGGTTCAACCGCAGCGCGTAGATGTGCCAGGCCGATCGCACGTGCGCCCGCTCGACCGGCAGCTGCAGCTGCGGAACGTCGCCCAGCGCCTCGGAGTACATCCGCGCGATTGCGACGCGGCGGCGATGGAAGTCGGCGAGCTTCGCGAGCTGTCGCAGCCCCATGGCGGCCATGATGTCGCTCATGTTGCACTTGAACCCAGGCAGGACGACGTCGTACCACCACGCGTCCCGGGTGCCGGCCGCCGCCTGACGATCGCGGTCGATGCCGTGCCGCGTCCACGGGCGCGCCGCTTCGACCAGCGCTCGCTGCCCCGTCAGCATGCCCCCTTCGGCGGTCGTCAGGTTCTTCGTCGCGTAGAAGCTGAAGGCGCAGAGCGGTCCGATGCTGCCGACCATGCGATCGCGATAGGTCGCCGGCAGCGCGTGCGCCGCGTCCTCGACGATCAGCAGATCGTGCGCGCGCGCGAGATCGGCGAGCGCGTCCATCTCGGCCGGATGGCCGTACAGGTGCACCGGCAGGATCGCCCGGGTGCGCGGGGTGATCGCACGCTCGACCGCCGCCGGATCGATGTTCAGCGTGTCCGGTTCGACGTCGACGATCACCGGCCGCGCGCCGGCATGGTGCACGACGTGCGCGGTCGCGCAGAAGGTCATCGTCGTCGTGATGACCTCGTCGCCCGGGCCGACGCCCGCCGCGGCGAGCGCCACCTGCATCGCCGCCGTGCCCGAGCTCACCGCCAGCCCCGCCTCTGCACCGACGAACGCCGCGACCTCCTCTTCGAACCGTTTCGCGCGCGGGCCGGTGGTGAGCCATTCGCCGCGCAGGGTCGCCGCGACCTCGTCGACCTCCTCGTCGCCGATCGACGGCGGGGAAAACGGAAGCAGCGTCGCGCGCACGGAGGGCATCGTAGCAGATGGTCGCCGCCCCCGGCCGAGGCTGCGGCTGCGGTGCGCTCCGGCCCCAACTCGTCCAAACAGTCCACGGCTCAGCGCGAAGCCGCCACCGCTACATCGTCGAATCCCCAATCGCCCAATCGTTAAATCGTTAAATCGTTAAATCGTTAAATCGTCCAATCGTTAAATCGCCAAATCTCCCCATCCCCAGTGCTACTCTGTCACCACATGCCACCGCGGTACGCCTACTGGACCATCCTCGTCGACGGCAAGCCGACGGCATTCCGCGCGCACGATCGCGAGGAGCTGCTTCCGACGCTGAACCAGCTGCGGCGCAGGAACGCGGACGTCACGATGCGCTTCTTCTCGCGCGGCAAGCTGTGGGACTCGCCGGAACAGGCACAGTGGGCCGCGCGCAATGCTCCGCCGACGCGCGAGAAGCGCGGACAGGACTGGCGTCCCGGCGGCACGCACAAGGATCCGCGCGCGCGCAAGCCGGAGGCGGCCAGGTCCAAGGGGCGGCAGGCTCGCAAGCCGGAGACGGACCATCGCGCACCGCGTCCGTTCGACGAGCGGCGGCGCGATGAGAGCCGGCGCGACGAGCGGAAGCCCGATCGCGTGCAGCAGGGCGATCGAAAACCGGCTGCGGCAACCGGTCGCGACCGCGGGGACGCGCGACACGGGGAGCAGAAGCGGCCGTGGAAGCCGAAAGATCAACGCGACCAACGCAAGCCGTGGAGCGGAAAGCCGGGCGGTGAGAAGCGGCCGTGGAGCGGGAAGCCGGGCGGCGACAAGCGGCCCTGGAGCGGAACGCCCAAAGGGCACGACACGGAGCGCCGCCCCTGGGCGGCCGGAAAGCAGGAGCAGGGGCGCCGTCCCTGGAAGCCGGCAGGCGCCGAGTCCGGACGCCGTCCATGGAAACCTGCCGGTCCCGAGGGGGAGCGCCGCCCGTGGAAACCCGCCGGCCCCGACGCGAACCGGCGTCCCTGGAAACCGAAGCCGCGCGAGGAGCGCGGCGCGGCGGGACGTCCCGATCGAGGCCGCCAGAGCCGCGAACCGCGGCGCGACGAGCGCCGCCCGGGTCCGAACGGGCCCAACGGGCCGAACGAACGTCGAGAGCCGTTCCCGTGGTCGCCGCGTGAAGCTCGCCCCGATCGTCCGCCGGCGCCGGAGCAGATCGCCACCAAGCCCAAGCCACCGGAGCGCGGCAAGGAGTGAGGCCGGGGTCGGCACCCGCACCCGACCGTGTCTGATTTCGGCTGGTACTTCTTTTCCGCGAGCGGTGCGATCGCCTGCCTCGCTGCCGGCGCCCTCTGGTCGATCCTCAGCCGCGGGTCGGCCGCGTCCAGGCGCGTCCTGCTCGCCACCGCGGTCGTCTACTGGGTGGCGTCGGCGTACGCCGTTCCCGACGCCGTGCGCTCCTGGCTCGCGGCCCCTTACCATCCGCTCACGCGAGAGGACGTCCCCGCGGGGAGGACCGCGGTGGTCCTGCTCGGCTCCGCCAGCCTCCAGTTTCGCGACTGGTCCGAGAACACCTTCGCCATCGTCGACGGGATCAGCGCGTCGCGGCTGCTGGAGGCGGCGCGCGCGTTCCGTCTGCTGAACGCCGAGTACATCGTCAGCTCCGGCGGCCTGATCGCCGTGAGCGAGCGGACCCGCGCGTCCGGCCTGACGATGGCCGAAGCGCTCGAGCGGCTCGGGATTCCGGCGGATCGGATCCTGATCGAGACCGAATCGAAGACCACGAGGGACGAAGCGCTCATCGTCCGTGAGATGCTGGCGCGCCATCCGGTCGACCAGGTAGTGCTCGTCACTTCACAGATCCACATGCGCCGATCGGTTGGCGCGTTCAAGGCGGTCGGCATCGAGGTGATCCCGGCGATCGCGCGTGAGCCGCGGAGCCTCGACACATGGTGGGAAAAGGTGATTCCGACCGATAAGGGACTCGAGGAGTCCTCCCTGGCAGCGCACGAACTGGGAGGGATCCTCGTGTACCGTCTGCGCGGCTGGTATCGATGGTGACGAGACCGCCGGACGTTCGTGTCAGGACATCTGGTGAACATCGAATCGCCCAAGCCACCGACGCTGCTGGTCGTCGACGACGACCGTGAGACGGTCGCCCGTGTCGAACGGGTCGCGACCGATCTCGGCTTCGGCGTCGTCCGCGAATCGGACGGACGAACGGCGCTCGCGGCGCTGCCGGCGGTGCGGCCCGACGGCGCCGTCATCGACGTCGGCCTCTCCGACATCGACGGGCTGAGCCTCCTGCGCGAGATCAAGACGGCCGATCCGCAGTCGCAGGTCATCCTGATGGCGCGCGCCGGCAGCATCGACTCCGCCGTCGAAGCCATCAAGGCGGGAGCGCTCGACTACATCGCGAAGCCGTTCGCCACCGAGCGGCTGCGCGAGCTGCTCGTCACCGTTCGCAAGAGCCTCGAGCGGCGCGAGACGCTGCTGCGCATCGACGCCGACGTCGCGCGGCAGTTCGAGTTCCACGGCCTGATCGGACGCAGCCCCGGAATGCAGGAGCTGTTCGACTCGGTCCGCCGGTTCGCCCCTTACGCGCGGACCGTGCTCATCACCGGCGAAACCGGCACCGGCAAGGAGCTCGTCGCGAAGGCGCTGCATCGTCTCGGCCCGCGCAAGGATCGCCGGCTGATCACGGTCAACTGTTCGGCGGTCGTGGAGACGCTCTTCGAGAGCGAGCTGTTCGGCCACGTGCGCGGCGCCTTCACCGGCGCGACCGATACCAAGGTCGGGCTCTTCGAGCACGCCGACTCGGGAACGATCTTCCTCGACGAGGTCGGCGAGCTGCCGCTGCCGCTGCAGGCGAAGATGCTCAGGGCCGTCGAATACGGCGAGGTGCAGCGCGTCGGATCGCTCGAGACGCGAAAGGCGGACGTGTTCGCCGTCGCGGCGACCAATCGCGACCTGCGCGCCTGGTCGGCGCAGGGGAAGTTCCGCAGCGATCTCTATTTCCGTCTGAGCACGATCGAGCTGCACATTCCGCCACTGCGCGATCGGCGCGAGGACATCCCGTATCTCACGGCGTCGTTCATCCGCGAGTTCTCGCAGAAGCTGAACCGGCCGATCAAGGGGATCACCGCGCAGGCGGAACGCCTGCTGCAGCGCGCGGCATGGCCGGGCAACGTGCGCGAGCTGCGCAACGTCATCGAGCGCGCCTGCATCCTGACCGACAGCCGCATCGTCGGCGAGCGCGAGCTGGCGACGGCGATGAACACCGTTCCGTCGGCATCGGACCGGATCCGCGAGCTTCACGCCGAATCCGGCGCCATGCAGACGACGGTGCTCTGCGACGATCCGGTGTCGATGCTGATGGCCACCGCGCAGCGCGATCAGATCGCGCGCGTGCTGCGCCAGGTTGGCGGCAACAAGGCAGCGGCCGCGAAGCAGCTGGGGCTGAGCCGTCGATCGCTGTACCGCTGGATCGACCGCCTCGGGATCGATGCGTGAGAGCGTTTTGAAGGCGGAACGCCATGCAATCGGTGTCCGCACTAATAAACTGTGTCAAGCCGAGCAGTGACGTATAATTTTGGACACACCTGCACACTGTTTTGTCCAGTCCGGCCCGCCGATAGATCTCGATGAGGTTTCACCTCGTCTGCAATGCCTCTGACGCGGATCTGTAACTGACAGGGCGGAGCTACGCCCGCGTCGCGTCCCGGAGCCCACGTGCTGTCGATCGAATCCCGTGCAACCGCGCGATCCGCACGGATCGCCTGCGCCGCGCTGCTCGCGTCCCTCGCCATCGCCTGCTCGCAGCCCAATGCCGCGCCGGCCCAACGGCGGCCCGCTGCTCCGGCCGGCACCGACCGTCTGCAGCCGACCTACGACGGGACGGGCACGCTCCGGAAGCTGCAGTACGACCGGAACGGCGACGGGAGGATCGACACCTGGGGCTACATGGAGGGCACACGCGTCGTGAAGGTGGAGGTCGACGAGAACGGCGACGGCACGGTCGACCGCTGGGAGATCCATCGCGCTGACGCCGTCGCGGGCGACACCGACGGCGCCGCGGCGAATCCATCGCTTCCCGCGCCTGTCGACAAGACGGTCGAACGCATCGAGCGCGCGACCAGGTTCGACGGCACCGTGTCGCGGCGCGAGTACTTCGACAGCGGCACGCTGACGAAGATCGAGGAGGACACCGACGGCGACGGCAAGATCGACAAGTGGGAGACCTACGCCGGCGGCGGTCTCTCGACGATGAGCCTCGACACGAGAGGCCGCGGCGTGCCGGACCGTCGTCTCGTCTACAAGGTCGACGGATCGCTCGATCGCATCGAGGCCGATCCGGACGGCACCGGCCGTTTCGTCCCGGTTACCCCGCCGTGATTGCCGCACCGGTCGCGGAGCGCATGGCGCTGCTGGTCGCCGGTCGAACCGAGCAGGGCGATCTCGAGGCGATCCTGCGCGCGATCGGCTACCTCCCACTGTCGACGTCGAGCGCCGACCTCGTGCAGTCGGCCCACGAACCGGTGTCGCTCTGCCTGGTCGATCTGCGTCAGAACGGCGAGGCGCTGCGCACGGCGCGGGCGGTGCGCGCGCAGCATCCACGCGCGGTGATCATCGGGATCGCGGATCCCGATCGGCCGTCGATGTCGGCCGACGCGATTCGCGCCGGCGTGTTCGACGTCCTGCCGCGGCCGCCCGCAATCCGCGATCTCGAAGCGCTGATTGCCAACGCGCGCGAACAGGCCGCGCTTGCCGCCGCGCAGCGGCGCAAAGGCATCGAGCCTCCCTCCTCCGGCATCGTCGGCATGTCGGCCGCGATGCGAACGGTCCTGGACCTGGTGCAGCGTGCCGCTCCCGGACGCTGCGGCGTTCTCATCTGCGGCGAGCGAGGCACCGGACGCGAGATGCTCGCACGCGCGATCCACGCGCACGATCCGGATCCGTCGGCCCCGTTCGTCGCGATCGACTGCGCGAGCCTGACCGCCGACGATGTCGAGCTGCGGCTGTTCGGCGTCTGCACGCAGCGCGCCGGGGTATCGCCGGAAGCGCGGAGCGTCGAGCGCATCGCCGACGGCTGCGCCGTGCATGCGGCTCACGGCGGCATCCTCTTCGTCGAGAACGTCGTCGAGCTGCCTCCCTCCGCGCAGACGCGGCTCGCGCGGATCCTGCGCGACCGCGCCGCGTTCGTCGGGGAGCGCGACGAGCCGTCGCCGGTGGACATCCGCCCGATCGCGTCGGTCGATCTGTCGATCGAGTCGGCTGTCGAAGACGGCCGTCTTCGCGCGGATCTGTTCGAACGGCTGGCGCTCGTGCGCGTGGACGTTCCCGCCTTGCGCCAGCGGCGCGAGGACATTCCGCTCCTGGCCACGCACTTCGTGAAGGAGCTGTGCCGGGCGAACGGCAAGCCGATCAAGACGCTCACGCGTCCCGCTCTGACCCTGCTGTCGGCGCTGCCCTGGCGCGGCAACGTGCCGGAGCTGCGGAGCCTCCTCGAACGCCTGATCCTGCTGGTGCCGAGCGGGCTCATTCGGCTGGAAGACGTGCTCGCGCACACGCAGCTCGAAGGGAGCATCAGCCCCACCGGCTTCGACGCGACCCTCAAGCAGGCGCGCGCGCGGTTCGAGCGGGACTACATCGCGGCCGTCCTGCAGCACCAGCACGGGCGCATCTCGGACGCGGCGCGCATCCTCGGGATCCAGCGGACAAATCTGTATCGCAAGATGCGCCGGCTCAATCTCACCCCTGGCAAGGCGGGCCGGACGACGCACCAGGAGGGGTGATGTATCCCGAACGAGACACCAGTCCTGCAACCGATACACATCCGGGCTCGGCCATCTTGACCCTGTTCCCGCACCTTGCGACGATGGAAGAGCCGAGAGCCGATCCTGCTCCCCCACAGGCAGACCGGCGAGGCCGGCGACCGAGACGGCAGAAGGGTTCGAGTCATCATGTACAGAGACAGGTTCGTAGCGGCGGCGATGGCGGTGGCCATCGGAGTGTCGGCCCTGCCGGCCACGATGTTCGCGCAACAGCCGAACGCCATGCTGGCCGGCACGGCGAAAGACGAAGCCAAGAAGCCGTACACCGACTACACGGTCCGTGCGCGGGACATCCAGACGGGCAGCGTGAGCGCCTCCACGCCGCTCGACGCGGAAGCGAAGTTCTCGTTGACCGGCCTGTCGACCGATCGCTACCTGGTCGAGCTCGTGAGCAGGGACGGCAAGGTGGTCTGCACCGAGGGACCGTTCAACCTCGCGCAGACGCCGAGCAAGATCGACATCGACATCGACTGCGGGAAGATCCCGGCAGCCTGGTGGCTGGTCGGCGCGGCGGCGGCGGCGGGAATCACGGCGGGCGTGGTCGCCGGCAGCGACGCCAGCGCGCCCCGCTAGGGCATTGTCCAATCGCGGGAAGCCGCCGTTTCCCGAGGCGGCTTCATCGGGGCGGACCTGAAGGTCCGCGGCTACACTACAGGTCGTCAGGTCCGCGGCTACACCAGCAACGGTCAGGTCCGCGCTCCGGCGCGGTGATTCCATTGTGGCGTCCGGCTTCAGCCGGACGTCTCATCCCCTCCTCTCGTTCCTCGACATCATGCGTTTCTCACTGCGCGTAATCGCGCTGGCGGCGGCGTGTCTTGCTGCAGGCGTCTCCCACGCGGCGGCGCAGGACGAAGTCGATCCTGCCGAGATCGCCCGCTTTCATGTCGGTCCGCTGTGGTTCACGCCGTCGATTGCCGTGACCAACGTCGGCACCGACGACAACGTCTTCAACGAAGCGGTCGATCCGAAGAGCGACACCACCGCCGCGATCGGTCCGGCCGCGGATCTCTGGCTTCGGATGGGACGATCGCTCCTGAGCGGCAAGGTCAGCGGCCAGTATCTCTACTTCCAGAAGTACGAGAACCAGCGCGCGTGGAACACGCTCGCCGACGGACGCTGGGAGCTGCGGCTCGCCCGCCTGACGCCGTTCGTGCTCGGCAGGCTCGCCAACACCAAGGACAGGCCCGGCTACGAGATCGATGCGCGCGCCAGGCTCGAGGATCGGATGGCGGGCGCCGGGACGAACGTCCGCCTCTCATCGAAGTCCTGGCTCGAGATCACCGCCACACGCACCGAGCTGACGTTCGACGACACGTCGTTCCTCGGCATCGACCTCGCGCGGCAGCTCAATCGCCGCAGCGACGCGCAGGCGCTCGGCCTCAAGGTCCGCCTCACGCCGCTGACGACCTTCGTCGCGCGAACCGAGGCGGTGCAGGACCGGTTCGACTACGTCCAGCTGCGCGACGCCGACAGCTATGCCGTCTCGTCCGGGTTCGAGCTGCGGCCGCAGGCGCTCATCTCGGGCGACGTCTTCGTCGGCGTGCGCCGCTTCCGCACGCGCAGCGACGAGGTGCCCGACTACACCGGCCCGACCGCGGCGGTGCGGGCGCGGTACACGCTGTATGCCACGCGCGTGCTGTTCAACGTCTCGCGCGACCTCGCGTACTCCTACGAGATCGACCGGCCGTATTACGCGCTCACCGACACCGGCGTGGAGGTGACCGAGCGCGTGACGTCCAGCTGGGACATCGTCGGCCGCACGTCGCGCCAGTCGCTCGCCTATCGCAACGTCGCCGCCGCGCTCGACCTGCGGAAGCGCACCGATCACTCGTGGCTTGCCGGCGCCGGCATCGGCTACCGCGTCGGCCGGACGCTTCGCATCGGATTCGACGCCAACTATTACAAACGCACCGTCGACGAGATCGTCTCCCGCAACTACCGCGGGCTCCGTCTCGGTGCGTCGGTCAGCTATGGATCGCCGCAATGAAGAGGCTGCTCTCCACACTCGCGCTCGTCGCCGCAATCACGACCCCGCTCTTCGCCCAGAACGACTACGTCGTCGGCGCGCAGGATGTCCTCGCGGTGACCGTCTTCGGCGAGTCCGAGCTCTCCGGCAAGTACACCGTCGAGCAGGACGGCACGTTCACCTTTCCGCAGCTCGGTCGCGTGAAGGCCGGCGGGCTGACGCTGCGCGCCCTCGAGCAGGAGCTGAAGACGAAGCTCGCCGACGGATACCTGAAGAATCCGCAGGTGGCGGTCGCCGTCGAAACCTATCGCAGCCAGCGCATCATCGTGATGGGCGAGGTGCGAACGCCGGGTGAATATCAGCTGAACGGCGAGATGACGCTGCTCGCGGCGCTCGCGCGCGCCGGCTCGACGACGCCGACCGCGGGCCACGAGGCGACGATCGTCCGCCCCAGACGGAACCCGAAAGCGGGCGAAGAGCCGTCGGAGGTCATCAGGATCGACCTCACCGATCTGCAGGCGGGCGACATGACGTTGAACATCCCGCTGCAGGACGGCGACACCATCAACGTCCCGAAGGCGCAGTCGGTGTTCGTCGCCGGCCAGGTGAAGAACCCTGGCGCGTACGCCGTCGACCCCGGGACGACGGTGCTGCAGCTGCTGTCGCTCGCGGGCGGCCTGACCGACCGCGGCTCGGACAACCGCATCCGGATCCAGCGCGTCGTCAACGGCAAACAGTCGGAGGTCGGCGCGAAGCTGACCGACGTCGTGAAGCCGGGCGACACGATCATCGTCAAGGAACGATTCTTCTGATGGCTACCCCGTACAGGAAACAGACGCCGGCGCCCGCCGCCTACGGACAGCACTCCGTCGACGAACGGCACCTCCTCGACTACGTCCGCACGGTCTACAAGCGCCGCTGGCTCGCCATCCCGGTGTTCCTGCTGGTGTTCCTCGCCGGCACGCTCAACGCGATGCGCGAGACGCCGATCTATCGCGCCCGCACCCAGGTGCTGATCGAGCGCGACACGCCGAACATCGCCACGCTCGACCAGATGTTCCAGTCGACGGACGGCTGGTTCAACGACGCGTTCTACCAGACGCAGTATCGAATCCTTCAGAGCCGGAGCCTGGCGAAGCGCGCGATCGACGAGATGCAGCTCGGGGACGCGCCGCTCGGACGCGCGCCGGAACCGACGCGCTCGCTCGATCCGATCGCGCTCGCGCGGAAGGCGGCGTCGAGCGTCTATCACGCGATCGCGGGCCGGTCCGCCGAACGGTCGTCGCCGGCCGAAACGCAGGCGGTCGACGAATCGGAGCTGCAGTCGGCGAAGATCGACGCGTTCCGCGGAGGGATCGCGATCGAGCCGGTGCGCAACAGCCGCCTCGTCGACATCCTGTATACGTCGCCCGATCCGGCGTTCGCCGCGCAGGCCGCGAACGCGCTGGCAAAGGCGTACATCGCGCAGGCCATGGAGTTCCGCTTCAGCGAGTCGAAGGAAGCGGCCGACTGGCTGTCGGATCGCCTGACCGAGCAGCGCAAGGCGCTCGAGGCGAGCGAAGCGGCGCTGCAGGCGTATCGCGAGAAGAACGGCGCGGTCTCGGTTGCCGACAGCAGCGCCTCGAACATCGTCGTGCAGCGGCTGACCGACCTGAACTCCGCGCTCACGAAGGCGAAGACGGAGCGCATCAACAAGGAGGCGCTCTACAACCAGCTGAAGACCGCGGAAGCCAACGGGACGCTCGACTCGTTCCCGGCGGTGCTGTCGAACGACTACATCCAGAAGCTGCGCAGCGACCTGGCCGATCTCCAGCGGCAGCAGGCGCAGCTCGCCGAACGCTACGGCGAGCGCCACGCCGAGATGATCAAGATCCGCACGGCGATCGAGATCGCCGACGCGAAGCTGAAGGGGGAGCTCGGGAAGGTCGTCGAATCGGTCAAGAACGAGTACCTGTCGGCGGTCTCGGAGGAGCGGAGCCTGCAGGGCGCGCTCGACGCGCAGAAGACCGAGGCGCTCAGCCTGAATCGCAAGGGCATCGAGTACGGCGTGCTCCAGCGCGAAGCCGAGAGCAACAAGCAGATCTACGAAGCGCTGATGCAGCGCACCAAGGAGACCGACATCGCCAGCGACCGCAAGTCGACGAACATCCGCGTCGTCGACACGGCGGAGACGCCGAAGGCGCCGATCTCGCCCAACCTGCAGCGCTCGTTCCTGCTGTCGCTCATCGCCGGCATGACGCTGTCGCTCGGCCTGGTGTTCTTCGTCGATTACCTGGACAGCCGCCTGAAGACGCCGATGGATCTGAAGGCGTATCTCAGCGTGCCGTTCCTCGGCATGATCCCGGCCGTCTCCCGTGGCAAGGGGACCGGCAACCCGCTGGTGACCGGGCTCGGGCCGGGCGGGTTCTCGGAAGCGTTCAAGACCGTGCGCACGAACGTGCTCTTCTCGTCGGCCGACGATGGGCTGCGATCGCTGGTGGTGACGAGCGCCGGTCCGGGCGAGGGCAAGAGCATCTGCTCGGCGAACCTCGCCATCGCGCTCGCCGAAACCGGGCTGCGCGTGCTGCTCGTCGACGCCGACATGCGCCGGCCGCGCGTGCACGAGATCTTCGACGTTCCCGAGGAGCCGGGGCTCTCGAACCTGCTCACCGGCAACGCCAAGGCGAGCGAGGTGATCCGCAAGGCGAACGTCGACAAGCTCTGGGTGATGTCGGCCGGCCACATCCCGGTGAACCCCGCCGAGCTCCTCAGCTCGCTGCGGTTCGTCGATTTCCTCGCGGCGCTCGAGGATCATTTCGACTGGGTCGTGCTCGACACGCCGCCGGTTCTCGTCGTCGCCGACAGCATCGTCGTGGCGAACAAGACCACCGGCGTCATGTTCGTCGTCGGCGCCGATCAGACCAGCCGCAACGCCGCGCGCAACGCCATCGAGCAGCTGCAGGCGACCAACGCGAACGTGATCGGATCGGTGCTGAACAAGGCCGACGTGCGGCGGCACTCGCACTACTACTCGTCGTACTACCGCAAGGAGTACGCGAGGTATTACGCGAAGAACTGAAAACTTGAAACTGAAAACTCAAAACTTAGACACGAATCCCGCCGGCGCTTGGATTGGCGCTGATGCGGGCGACTTGGGCGTCGCGCGAGGGGCGTCAGTCTGAAGCCGTGCCGAAGGGAGCGCAGATTTCGAGGGCGAGGCGCCGTAGGCCGCGCAGCCAACCGGTTTAGGCGCCCGCCCGAGGGGCGTCAGTCTGAAATCTGCGCGGACGACAGGCACGGCTTCGAGCGCGAGCGCCACAGGAGCCCGCAGCGGCGTCAAGCCAAGCCACCACACCCTTACTCGCCGAAGCCACCGAGCTCGTGGCTATCTTCACCGTGTCCGCACGCAATGCCAGAAAGAACCCAAGCTCACCGGAACAATGACAGTTCACAGTTCACAGTTCTGAGTTCTGAGTTCTGAGTTCTGAGTTCTGAGTTTTGAGTTTTGAGTTTCGAGTTTTGAGTTTGATCAGTTTTCAGTTCTGAGTTTTCAATTTTCAGTTTTCAGTTTTCAGTTTCAAGTTTCCAGTTTCCAGTTTCCTCCTCCCTTGCGCCTCCTCTACCTCTCCCCAACGGCCGCCATCGGCGGCGCGGAGCGTGTGCTGCTGGATCTCCTCGGGATGATCCGGACGGCACGGCCGGCGTGGCCGATGGGTCTCATCGTCGGAAGCGATGGTCCGCTGGCGGTCGAGGCGCGGGCGGTCGGCGTCGACACGATCGTGTTCCCGTTTCCTCCCGACCTTGCCCGCATGGGCGACGCCGGTCTGGCATCGGCCGGCACCTGGGCGACGTTCGCGAAGCACGCGGTCGGCGGCAGCATGTCGACCCTGCGCTACGTCCAGAAGCTGAGGGGGACGATCGCGGGCTTCGCTCCCGACGTGGTGCACAGCAACGGCATCAAGATGCACCTCCTCGGCGCGCTCGCGCGGCCGGCCGGCGCGGCGCTGGTGTGGCACTTTCACGATTACCCCGGCGCCCGCCCTGTCACGAGCCGTCTTGCGCGGACGCTGCGCTCGCGGTGCAGCTCGATCGTCGCGGTCTCGAACAGCGTCGCGGCGGATATCCGCCGCGAGCTCGGCACGTCGCCCGCGGTGCGAACGATCTGGAACTCGGTGGATCTCGCCCGCTTCACGCCAGAAGGACCGCGCCTCGACCTCGACACGCTCGCGGGTCTGCCGCCCGCTCGGGCCGGGGTGCCGCGCATCGGCCTGATGGCCACCTTCGCTCGATGGAAGGGGCACCTGCTGTTCCTCGACGCGCTGCGCGAGGTGGCCGGCACCCACCGGTTCCGTGCCTCCATCGTCGGCGGACCGTTGTACGAAACGAACGGCAGCCAGTTTTCGATGGCCGAACTGCGCGCCGCCGTCGCGGCGCGCGGGCTGTCGGAGCACGTCGCCCTCACCGGATTCGTCGACGATGCGCCTTCCGCGCTGCGCAGCCTCGACATCGTCGTTCATGCGAGCACGTCGCCGGAGCCGTTCGGACTCGTGGTTGCCGAAGCCATGGCGGCCGGCCGCGCCGTGCTCGCGAGCGATGCCGGAGGCGTCGCCGAGCTCATCGTACCCGGCGAGACCGCGTTGACCTACGCCAGCGGAAACGTCACGCGACTGGCCGAAGGCATCCGTCGCCTCATGGATGATCCGGCGCTGCGCATGAACCTTGGAGCGGCGGCGCGTCAGGCGGCCGTCGAGCAGTTTCATCCGGATCGCGTGTGCAGGCAGATGCTCGACGTGTATGCGCCGTTCGTGCGCGCCGAGGCGGCCTGAGAGGCGATGTCGTCGTGACCGACGAAGCGCTTCAGTCGATCGACGAGACGCTGGCGGCGCAGACGGCCAGACGTCTGGCACGTGGCGGTGCGAACCGGCCGCAGGCCGGCCCGCGTCGAGAGCGGGTCGAGACGGCCGCAGCGCGCGCGACGAGCTCCCCTTTCACGGAGACGATGGCCGTGACCGCCACGGCGCGTCGCGCCCGGACCTTGTGGGACCGCGTCGAGTGGTTCGAGGTCTTCATCGCGATCCAGTTTCTCTGGGGTGCGTTCGTTTTCATCCCGGGGGCGCAGCAGTACCGGGCCGTGATCCGTGCGCTGCCGTACGCGTCGAGCCTCGGCATGCTCGCGTTCTTCGCGCTGCATCGCACGCGCGAGCCGCTTCCGCGCGGCGGCGGCCTGCTGATCGGCGCGCTGATCCTGCTCGTCGTGAACCTGCTTCATCCGACGAGCCAGTTGAGCGCCGGTGTCGCCCAGTGCGTCTTCCAGTTGAGCGTGGCTGCGCCGCTGTTCTGGTCGTACAAGGCGGTGCGCACGCCGGCGGCGCTGGAGCGCGTGATGGTGCTGATCTTCGTGATGAACGCGTTCAGCGCCGGCCTTGGCGTGCTGCAGGTGTACTTCCCGGATCGGTTCATGCCGCCGGAGCTCAACTCGCTCGGCTTCCAGCTGAATCAGTACTACCTGGACGGCCTGACCTACGAAGGCAGCGATGGCCGTCAGATCGTGCGGCCTCCCGGCCTGACCGATCAACCCGGAGCCGCGGCGACCTCCGGGGCGCTGGCCGCACTGGTCGGTCTCGGACTGCTGCTGCGGCGCCGCACGCCGGTTCAGTTTGGTGTAATCCTGGCAGCGGTGACCGTAGGGTTCGCCGCGATCTACCTGACGCAGGTTCGCTCGATTCTCCTTGCGGCAATCGGCGCCAGCGCACTGCTCGCGTTGGTTGCAGTCCGGCGCGGGCGCTTCGCAGCCGGAGGGTGGGCCGCCCTCGTCGGGACGGCGATCGTGGTCGTGTCGTTCGCCTGGGCGTCTGCCATCGGCGGCGAATCGGTGAGCGAGCGCTTCAGCAGCCTGCAGGGTACCGGCGCAATCGAGGCCTACCGCATGGGACGGGGCGGGTTCGTCGCCCAGACGCTCGGCGAACTGCTCGACGAGTATCCACTCGGTGCCGGCGTCGGCCGATGGGGAATGATGAACACGTACTTCGGCAACCCGTACGAATCGGAGCCGATCTACGTAGAGATTCAGCTCACGGGCTGGCTGCTGGACGGCGGTGTGCTGATGTGGCTGTTCTACGGCGGCGCGCTCCTCTGGTCGCTCTGGATTTCGTTCAGCAGCAGCGAATCGCCAGACGCACGCTTCGGCGAAGTTGCCATGATCGGCTTCGGCATCCAGGCCTATGTCGTCTCGCTCACCATGGGCGCGCCGGTATTCAACTCGCAGGCGGGCATTCTCTTCTGGACGATTGCCGGAGCGCTGCACGGAGCCAGGCAAGGTCTGCCGAACGCCTCGCACCGTGATTGGCGACCGGATGGGGCGTCGCGGAATCGTACGATTGGCATCGGCGTCCGCTCGTAACGCGCCACACTCGTGACCTGGCATCTCCTCACCGGTGAATACCCGCCAATTATCGGAGGTGTGAGCGACTACACCTTTACGATGGCCTCGTCGCTCGGGGCGACAGGCGCAGAGGTGCACGTCTGGGGTCCCTGGACGGAGCGCGCCGGACCGGCCGCGTCGAATGTCACGGTCCATCCGGTGCTGCGATCGTTTTCGCAGTCGGAACTGCAGGAGCTCGATCGCGCGCTCGATTCGCATCCTGCTCCGCGCGTGCTGTTCGTGCAATGGACGCCTCAGGCCTTCGCGCGTCGTTCGTTGAATGTCGGATTCGCCCGTTGGCTGTCGTCGCGTGGACGGCGCTCCGGCGATCTCGTGCACCTCATGGTCCATGAGCCGTTCCTGCCCTGGTCGACGAGGCCGTCGCACCTCGTCGGCGCGACCGTGCATCGCGTGATGCTCACGATTGCCGCCCGTCGTGCGGCACACGTGTGGGTCAGTACGACGACATGGATTCCGATGATCCGGCCGTTCGTGCCGACGCACGTGCCCATCGGCTGGCTTCCGATCCCGGGCTTCATGACACCAGCCGCCGCGCCGAGGACCACGTCAACGGAAGGCGCAGGCATCATCGGTCACTTCGGGACCTACAGCCCCTTGGTTGTTCCGCTTCTGGAGCGCGCGCTCGACGTCGTGCTCGAGCGGACTTCCGCTGACGTCCTCCTCGTCGGTCGCGACGGCGATGTTTTCCGGCGAAAGTTCACTGCGACCCGGCCTGCTGTCGCCAACCGTATCGTGGCAACCGGCGCGATCGGCCCTGATGACGTCGTCGCAGCGCTGGGCGCGTGCGACCTGATGATCCAACCGTATCCAGATGGGATCACCACGCGCCGCAGCTCTGCGGCCACAGCGCTCTCGCTCGGTATCCCGATCGTGACGAACGCGGGCCACCTGACGGAGGACTTCTGGCAGGCGTCCGATGCCGTCGCGATGGTGCCGGCGCCCGACGGGCGCGCGGTTGGCGAGCGAGCGGCTGCGCTTCTATCCGACAGCGACAAAAGGTCTGAGCTGGCGGCGGCTGGCCGTGAGTTGTACCGGGCGCACTTCGCACCGCCGCACGCGGTTGCGTTGTTGACGGCTTCGATTGCTGCGACGAGACATGCCGCCTGAGACGCTCACGGCAGA
>WBZO01001671.1_pt1 | contig 33105 bp, 24 predicted proteins | sample 5204261 | NCBI WGS metagenome assembly WBZO01 (sample SAMN12412400, study PRJNA552823) | activated sludge metagenome | isolation source: activated sludge from anammox sidestream of wastewater treatment plant... | place: USA: North Carolina | collected 2017-09
TGCGCAAGATGAAGAAGACCGCCGAAGACTATCTCGGCGAGGAAGTGACCGAGGCGGTCATCACGGTGCCGGCCTACTTCAACGACAGCCAGCGCCAGGCCACGAAAGACGCCGGGCGCATCGCCGGCCTCGACGTGAAGCGCATCATCAACGAGCCGACCGCGGCGGCGCTCGCGTTCGGCCTCGACAAGGGCGGCGGCAAGGACCGCAAGGTCGCGGTGTACGACCTCGGCGGCGGCACCTTCGACATCTCGATCATCGAGATGGCCGATGTCGAGGGCGAGAAACAGTTCGAGGTGCTGTCGACCAACGGCGACACTTTCCTCGGCGGCGAAGACTTCGACCAGCGCGTGATCGACTACGTGATCGGCGAGTTCAAGAAGGAGCAGGGCGTCGACCTCGCGAAAGACGTGCTCGCGCTGCAGCGGCTCAAGGAATCGGCCGAGAAGGCCAAGATCGAGCTGTCGTCGTCGCAGCAGACCGAGTTCAACCTGCCGTACATCACGGCCGACGCCTCGGGGCCGAAGCACCTGAACATGAAGATCACGCGCGCCAAGCTCGAAGCGCTCGTCGAGGAGCTCGTCGAGCGCACGATCGAGCCGTGCCGCATCGCGCTGAAAGACGCCGGCCTGAAGGCGTCCGACATCGACGACGTGATCCTGGTCGGCGGCATGACGCGCATGCCCAAGGTGCAGGAGAAGGTCAAGGAGTTCTTCGGCAAGGAGCCGCGCAAGGACGTCAACCCCGACGAGGCGGTGGCGGTCGGTGCGGCGATCCAGGGCGCGGTGCTCTCCGGCGAGCGCAAGGACGTGCTGCTGCTCGACGTGACGCCGCTGTCGCTGGGCATCGAGACGCTGGGCGGCGTCATGACCAAGATGATCCAGAAGAACACCACGATCCCGACCAAGTTCTCGCAGACCTTCTCCACGGCCGACGACAACCAGCCGGCGGTCACGATCAAGGTCTTCCAGGGCGAGCGCGAGATCGCCTCGGGCAACAAGCTGCTCGGCGAGTTCAATCTCGAGGGCATCCCGCCGGCGCCGCGCGGCACGCCGCAGATCGAGGTCACCTTCGACATCGACGCCAACGGCATCCTGCACGTGTCGGCCCGGGACAAGGCCACCGGCAAGGAGAACAAGATCACGATCAAGGCCAATTCGGGCTTGACCGAGGCCGAGATCCAGAAGATGGTCAAGGACGCCGAGGCCAACGCTGCCGACGACCACAAGCGCGTGGAACTCGCCAACGCGCGCAACCAGGCCGATGCGCTGGTGCACTCGGTGAAGAAGTCGCTCGCCGAGTACGGCGACAAGATCGACGCCGACGAGAAGGCGAAGATCGAGGAGGCGCTGAAGGCCTCCGAGGAGTCGCTGAAGTCCGACGACAAGGACGAGATCGAGGCGAAGACCAACGCGCTGATGACTGCCTCGCAGAAGCTCGGCGAAGCGATGTACGCGAAGGCGCAGGCCGAGAGCGGCGCGCAGGCGGCGGCAGGCCCGGGTCCGGAAGAGGCGAGCGAAGCGAGGCGCCCGAAGGACGATGACGTGGTCGACGCCGACTTCAAGGAAGTCAAGCGCGACGCCTGAAAATGCCGAAACGTGACTACTACGAGATCCTCGGCGTCGCGAAGAACGCGACCGACGACGACCTGAAGAAGGCCTATCGCAAGCTCGCGATGAAGCACCACCCGGACCGCAATCCGGGCAGCAGGGAGGCGGAGGAGAAGTTCAAGGAGGTCAAGGAAGCCTACGAGATGCTCTCCGACCCGGCCAGGCGGGAGGCCTACGACCGCTTCGGCCACGCCGGCGTCGATCCGAACGCGGGTTTCGCCGGCGGCGCGGGGGGCCAGGGTTTCGGTGGCTTCGCCGACGTGTTCGGCGACATCTTCGGCGACATCTTCGGCGGCCAGCGCGGGGCCGCCGGGCGCAGCAACGTCTATCGCGGCGCCGACCTGCGCTATGCGATGGAGATCTCGCTCGAGCAGGCGGCCGGCGGCTACACCTCGGAAATCCGGGTGCCCGCCTGGGAAACCTGCGAATCCTGCAACGGCAGCGGCGCCAGGCCCGGCACCAAGCCGAAGGTGTGCCACACCTGCGGCGGCCAGGGCGCGGTGCGCGTGCAGCAGGGCTTCTTCTCGATCCAGCAGACCTGCCCCACCTGTCGCGGCAGCGGCAAGGTGATTCCCGAGCCGTGCACCGCTTGCGAGGGTGTCGGCCGCGTGAAGAAGAACAAGACGCTCGAAGTGAAGATCCCTGCCGGCATCGACCACGGCATGCGCATTCGCTCGGCGGGCAACGGCGAGCCGGGCGTCAACGGCGGGCCGCCCGGAGACCTGTACGTGGAGATCCACGTCAAGGAACACCCGGTGTTCCAGCGCGACGGCGACGACCTGCACTGCGAGGTGCCGATCGGCATCACCACCGCGGCGCTGGGCGGCACCGTGCAGATTCCCACGCTGCACGGACGCGCCGAGATCGACCTGCCCGAGGGCACCCAGTCGGGCAAGCAGTTCCGGCTGCGCGGCAAGGGCATCAAGGGCATCCGCTCCAGCTATCCGGGCGACCTGTACGCGCACGTCGTCGTCGAGACGCCGGTGCGCCTGAACGACCGGCAGAAGCAGTTGCTGCGCGAGCTCGAAACTTCGCTGAAAGACCCGAAACACAGCCCGCAGACGAAGGGCTGGATGGATCGCGTGAAGGACTTCTTCCAGTGAAGCTCACCTTCGCCGGGGCCGCCGACACGGTCACCGGCTCGCGCTACCTGCTCGATTCGGGTGGGCGCCAGATCCTGCTCGACTGCGGGCTGTTCCAGGGCTTCAAGAAACTGCGCGATCGCAACTGGGCCGCCTTTCCGATGCCGCCGCGCGAGATCGACCGCGTGGTGCTCAGCCACGCGCACCTCGATCACAGCGGCTACCTGCCGGCGCTGGTGCGCGACGGGTTTCGCGGGCAGATCGTCGCCACCGAGGCCACGCGCGAGCTCTGCGAGATCCTGCTGCGCGACAGCGCGCGACTGCAGGAGGAGGAAGCCGACTTCGCCAACCGCCACGGCTACTCGAAGCATGCGCCGGCGCGTCCGCTCTACACCACCGAAGATGCCGAGCGCGCGCTCGCGCGGTTCGTCGCCGTCGGTTTCGATCGCGACTTCGATCTCGGCGAGGGCATCGTCGGCCGTTTCCTGCCCGCCGGCCACCTGCTCGGCGCCTCGATCGTGCGGCTGCAGCACGGCCGCCGCACACTGGTGTTCAGCGGCGACCTGGGCCGCCCGCACGACCTGGTGATGCGGCCGCCGCGCACCGTCGAGGCTGCCGACACGCTGATCGTCGAATCGACCTACGGCGACCGCGACCACGGCAGCGAAGACCCCGAATCGGTGCTCGGCCGCGTGATTCGCGAGACCGCCGCGCGCGGCGGCACGGTTCTCATTCCGTCGTTCGCGGTGGGCCGTGCGCAGACGCTGCTCTATGCGCTGTACCGCCTGAAGCAACGCGAAGAAATCCCCGAGATCCCGGTGTTCCTCGACAGCCCGATGGCGGTGGACGCCACGCGCCTGTACCGGCGCTTCGAGCACGATCATCGGCTCACCCACGAGCAGTGCGTCGGCATGTATCGAGCGGCGCAACTGGTCACCACGCCGGCCGAGTCGAAGCGGCTGTCCACGCTGCGCGGGCCGCTGGTCATCATCTCGGCCAGCGGCATGGCCACCGGCGGGCGCGTGCTGCACCACCTGAAGCGGATCCTGCCCGACGCGGCGAATCACGTCGTGTTCGCCGGTTTCCAGGCCCCCGGCACCCGGGGCGCGCACCTGGTGGCGGGCGAGCGCGAGGTCAAGATCCACGGCGACTGGCACGTCGTGCGAGCCGGGGTCACGCAGCTCGACGGTTTTTCGGCGCACGCCGACGGCAACGAGTTGATCGACTGGATGCGCGGCTTTCACTCGGCTCCGAAGCAGGTCTACGTGACCCACGGCGAGCCCGAGGCGGCCGATCGGCTGCGCGTGCGCATCAGCAAGGAACTCGGCTGGCGCGCGCGTGTGCCCGAGCACATGGAGACCGTCGACCTGGCGCTTTGAACCGGCGCCGGTCGTCGCGCTGCGTCGACGCGGCGCCGGCGCCGCGACGATTCCCCTGCCGGGACTGCGCGTGCGCTGAAGCCGCGGCGCCGTGCTGGTACAGTCCCAGCCATGCACGCGAGCGAGTTCCGGCGCCCGGTCGGCTGGGGCAAGGGCCGGCAGGTCGATCCTGCCGCGCTGCAGCGCGTGCGGGCACTGGTCGACGGCCTGCCGCCGCGCCGTGACCTGCTCGTCGAGCACCTGCATCGCATCCAGGACGCCGAAGGCTGCCTGCCGGCGCCGCTGCTGGCGGCGCTCGCCGAATGGCTGGGCCTCGCGCAGACCGAGGTCTACGAGGTCGCGAGCTTCTACCATCACTTCGAGCCGCTGCGCGAGGGCGAGGCACGTCCTGCGGCGCTGACGGTGCGCGTCTGCGACTCGCTGCCTTGCCGGCTGAACGGCGCCGAAGCGCTGCTCACCGCGCTCGCGCAGCGCCTGGGCCGCGAGGCGCGGGTGCAGCGCGTGCCCTGCGTCGGGCGCTGTGCCGAGGCGCCGGTGGCGGTGGTCGGCCGCCGGCCGATCGCGCCGGCAGCGCCCGACGCGGTGCTCGATGCAGTGGCCAGCGGCGATTTCGAATGTGCGCTGCCTGCCGCGCAAGACTACGCCGGCTATCGGTCGGCCGGCGGCTATCGGCAACTGGCGCTGCTGCTCGAAGGCCGGCGCAGCCGCGAATCGATTCTCGACGAGCTCGAAGCGTCGGCGCTGCGCGGCCTGGGCGGAGCGGGCTTTCCGATCGGGCGCAAGTGGCGCATCGTTGCGCAGCAGGCAGCTCCGCGGCTGATGGTGGTCAACGCCGACGAAGGCGAGCCGGGCACTTTCAAGGATCGCCACTGCCTGGAACGCACGCCGCACCGGATGCTCGAAGGCATGCTGATCGCCGCCGCGGTGGCCGGCTGCGAGGCCTGCTACATCTACCTGCGCGACGAATACGCGGGCCTGCGGGCGCTGCTCGGGCGCGAGCTCGCCGCGCTGCGCGCCGACCCGCCGGTGCCCGGCCATGCGCTGCCCGAAATCCACCTGCGGCGCGGTGCGGGCGCCTACGTCTGCGGCGAGGAGAGCGCGCTGATCGAGTCGGTGGAAGGCAAGCGCGGGATGCCGCGACTGCGTCCGCCCTACGTGGCCGAAGTGGGCCTCTTCGGGCGGCCTACGCTCGCGCACAACGTCGAGACGCTGCACTGGGTGCCCGAGATCCTCGAGCGCGGCGCCGCGTGGTTTGCCGGCCACGGGCGGCGCGGCCGGCGCGGCCTGCGCTGGTTCTCGGTGTCGGGCCGGGTGCGCGATCCGGGCGTGAAGCTCGCACCGGCCGGCATCAGCGTGCGCGAACTGATCGACGAACACTGCGGGGGCATGCTGCCCGGGCACGACCTGTACGCTTATCTTCCGGGCGGGGCATCGGGCGGCATCCTGCCGGCGTCGCTCGCCGACGAGCCGCTCGACTTCGACACGCTGCAGCCGCACGGCGCGTTCATCGGCTCGGCGGCAGTGATCGTGCTGTCGCAGCACGACAGCGTCGTCGACGCCGCACGCAACCTGATGGCTTTCTTTCGCGACGAGTCGTGCGGCCAGTGCACGCCGTGTCGCGTCGGCACCGCGAAGGCAGCGCGCGAGATCGCGCAAGGGCAGTGGAATGCCGGGCTGCTGCGCGAGCTGTCGGCCGCGATGATGGACGCCTCGATCTGCGGGCTCGGGCAGGCGGCACCCAATCCGGTGCTCTCGGTGCTGCGCCACTTCGCGCACGAGCTCGCGGGGCCGCCGCAGGCGCAGCGATGAGCACGACGCAGACACCAGCGGGCCGCGAGCCTGCACCCGGCCAGGCCGCGGCGACGATCGCCTTCGAACTCGACGGCCGCCCGATCGAGGCGCGCGCGGGCGAGACGATACTCGCGGCCGCGGCGCGCCACGGCGTCGAGATCCCGCGCCTGTGCCACTACGACGGCTACCGTCCCGACGGCAACTGCCGCGCCTGCGTGGTCGAGATCGAAGGCGAGCGCGTGCTCGCGCCCTCGTGCTGCCGCGCGCCCGCGGCCGGCATGAAGGTGCGCGCCAGCGGCGAGCGCGCACGCGCCTCGCAGCGCATGGTGCTCGAACTGCTGCTCGCCGACACCCCTGCGGGCGGGCATCGGGAAGACTCCGAGCTCGCGCACTGGGCGCGCGTGCTGGGCGTGACCGGCTCGCGCTTCGCGCCGCGCGAGCAACCGGCGCCCGACCTCAGCCATCCCGCGATCGCGGTGCGGCTCGACGCCTGCATCCAGTGCGGGCGCTGCGTGCGTGCCTGCCGCGAAGAGCAGGTCAACGACGTGATCGGCTACGCCGGGCGCGGCGAACACGCCCGCATCGTGTTCGACTGCGAAGACCCGATGGGGGCGTCGAGCTGCGTGGGCTGCGGCGAGTGCGTGCAGGCGTGCCCCACGGGCGCGCTGATGCCGCGGCTGCTCGGTGCGGGAACCGCAGCCGGCAGCGATCCGGTGCGCGCGGCGCCGCGCGCCTCGCAGCGCCAGGTCGATTCGCTGTGCCCGTTCTGCGGCGTCGGCTGCCAGCTCACCTGGCACGTCTCCGACAACCGCATCGTCTACGTCGAGGGGCGCGACGGGCCGGCCAACCGCGGCCGGCTGTGCGTGAAGGGGCGCTTCGGCTTCGATTACGTCGCCAGTCCCGACCGGTTGACGGTGCCGCTGGTGCGCCGGCCCGGCGCCGCGAAGAACCCGCGCTTCGGACGCGTGCCCAGCGACTGGCGCGAACAGTTTCGCGAGGCGAGCTGGGAGGAAGCGCTCGAGCTGGCCGGCGGCGGCCTCGCGCGCATCCGCGACCTGCACGGCGCATCGGCACTGGCCGGCTTCGGTTCGGCCAAGGGCAGCAACGAGGAGGCGTATCTGTTCCAGAAGCTGGTGCGCACCGGCTTCGGCACCAACAACGTCGATCACTGCACGCGGCTCTGCCACGCCTCGTCGGTGGCCGCGCTCCTCGAAGGCATCGGCTCGGGCGCGGTGTCGAACCCGGTCTCCGACGTGGCGCACGCCGAGGTGGTGTTCCTGATCGGCTCGAACCCCACGGTCAACCATCCGGTTGCGGCGACCTGGATCAAGAACGCGGTGCGCCGCGGCACGAAGCTCGTGCTCGCCGACCCGCGGCGCACCGAGCTCGCCCGCCACGCCACGCACGTGCTGCAGTTTCGCTCCGACACCGACGTGGCACTGCTCAACGCGCTGCTGCACACGATCATCGCCGAAGACCTCGTCGATCGCGAGTTCGTCGCGGCGCGCACCAGCGGCTTCGCGGCGCTGCGCGACGCGGTCGCGCGCTACAGCCCGGAGGCCATGGCGCCGGTGTGCGGCATCGACGCGGCGACCATCCGCGAGGTGGCGCGGCTGTACGCGCGCAGCCGCGCCTCGATGATCCTCTGGGGCATGGGCGTGTCGCAGCACGTGCACGGCACCGACAATGCGCGCTGCCTGATCGCGCTGGCGCTGGTCACCGGCCAGATCGGGCGGCCCGGCACCGGCCTGCACCCGCTGCGAGGCCAGAACAACGTGCAGGGCGCCTCCGACGCGGGCCTGATCCCGATGATGCTGCCCGACTATCGCCGCGTCGACGACGAGGCGGCCGCGGCCGCATTCGAGGAGCTCTGGGGCGCGAAGATCGACCGCCACCCCGGCCTCACCGTGGTCGAGACGCTGCAGGCGGCGGCCGCGCGCCGGATCCGCGCGATGTACGTCATGGGCGAGAACCCGGCGATGTCCGACCCCGATGCCGGACACGCGCGCGAGGCGCTCGCCGCGCTCGACCTGCTCGTGGTGCAGGACATCTTCCCCACCGAGACCGCGATACTGGCCGACGTGATCCTGCCGGCCAGCGCGTTTCCCGAGAAGACCGGCAGCTTCACCAACACCGACCGTATGGTGCAACTCGGGCGCCGGGCGCTCGATCCCCCGGGCCAGGCGCGCCAGGATCTCTGGATCATCGTGCAGCTCGCCCGGCGCCTCGGCCTCGACTGGCGCTACGAGCACCCGCGCGAGGTGTTCGAGGAGATGCGCCGCGGCATGGCCTCGATCCGTGGCATCGACTGGGCGCGGCTCGAGCGCGAGGGCAGCGTCACCTATCCCTGCGTCGACGAAAACGACCCGGGACAGCCGGTGGTCTTCGTCGAGCGCTTCCCCACCGCCGACGGGCGCGCCCGCCTGATGCAGGCGCGGCCCGATCCGTCCGACGAGCAGCCCGACGAGCAGTGGCCCTTCGTGCTGATCACCGGGCGCCAGCTCGAGCACTGGCACACCGGTGCGATGTCGCGCCGCGCGCAGGCGCTCGACGCGATCGAGCCCGAGGCCACCGCGTCGCTGCATCCGGACGACATCGGCCGGCTCGGCCTGCGTCCGGGTGATCACGCGGCGATCGCGTCGCGGCGCGGCCGCATCGTGCTGCGGGTGCGCGAGGACGACGGCGTGGCGCCCGGCAGCGTGTTCGTGCCGTTTGCCTATGCCGAGGCCGCGGCCAACCTGCTCACGAAGCCGACGCTCGATCCGTTCGGGAAGATCCCGGGCTTCAAGTACTGCGCGGTGAGCGTCAGCCCGGCGCCTGCGGCGCAGGCGGGTGGTGCCTGAGCAGTTCGCGACCGATGATGATCTTCTGCACTTCGGTGGCGCCCTCGTAGATCCGCAGCGGACGGATCTCGCGGTACAGGTGCTCGACCGTCATCCCCGATTTCACGCCGAGCCCGCCGAAGATCTGCACCGCCTTGTCGATCACCTGCTGCGCAGTTTCGGTGGCGACCATCTTCGCCATCGCCACTTCGCGGGTGGCGCGCTCGCCGAGCCGGTCGCGCACCCAGGCCGCGCGGTAGGTGAGCAGCGCGGCGGCGTCGATGCCGGTGGCCATGTCGGCGAGCGCGGCTTGCGTGAGCTGGAAATCGGACAGCATCTGCCCGAGCATGCGGCGGCGCGTCGCGCGCCCGATCGCCTCGTCGAGTGCGCGTCGCGCGAAGCCCAGCGCCGCGGCCGCCACGCTGGTGCGGAAGATGTCGAGGTTGCGCATCGCGATCTTGAAGCCTTCGCCCGGCGCACCGAGCAGCGCGTCGGCGGGCACGCGGCAGCCGTCGAGCCGCAGCGTGCCGAGCGGGTGCGGCGCCATCACTTCGATGCGCTCGGAGGTGTCGAGCCCGGGCGTGCCGGCCTCGACGATGAACGCCGAGATGCCGCGGCTGCCCGGGGCTTCGCCGGTGCGCGCGAACAGGCAGTAGAAATCGGCGATGCCGGCGTTGGAGATCCAGGTCTTGCAGCCGTCGAGCACCCAGTGCGCGCCGTCGCGCCGCGCGGTGGTGGCGATCGCGGCGACGTCCGAGCCCGCGTCGGGTTCGCTCAGCGCGAATGCGGCCAGCTTGCGTCCGGCGACCACGTCGGGCAGGTAGCGGCGCTGCTGCGCCTCGGTGCCTGCCAGCGTGATCGATCCGCTTCCCAGCCCCTGCATCGCGAAAGCGAAGTCGGCCAGCCCCGAGTGCCAGGCCAGCGTCTCGCGCGCCACGCACAGCGAGCGCGCGTCGATCGCGTCGAACGCGCCGCCCCAGGCCTTGCCCGCGCAGTAGCGCAGCCAGCCGGCGCTGCCCAGGTCGGCCACCAGTTGCCGGCAGGCCGCGTCGACGTCGGCCGCGTGTTCGCCGGCGAGCCGCGTGCCCGCCCACTCGTCGAGCGCGCGCGCCTGTTCGCGATGGGCGTCGTCGAAAAAGGGCCAGGCGAGGTGGCTGTGGTCGGGCATCGATCTCTCCGTGTGCGCGCCGGCGGCGGCTGCGAGCCGGATGCGCGGGGTGCGGCGCTTGATTTCTCCGGGAACCCGTCCTACGATACTGAATGAGCGTTCATTCAGTCAAGCCCGCGGAGGCGGCCGATTCCGGCTCATCCCGCAACGATCCAGGAGATTGCAGCATGTACAAGCTCAAGGCGGCCGAGTGGCAGCCCCGGCACTTCAAGTGGGAAGTGCGCGACAACGTGGCGATCGTCACGCTGAACCGCCCCGAGCGCAAGAACCCGCTCACTTTCGAGAGCTACGCCGAGTTGCGCGACACTTTCCACCGGCTGCAATACGCCGAGGACGTGCGCGCGGTGGTCATCACCGGCGAGGGCGGCAATTTCTGCTCGGGCGGCGACGTGCACGAGATCATCGGCCCCCTCACGAAAATGGACATGAACGGGCTGCTCACCTTCACCCGCATGACCGGCAACCTCGTGAAGGAGATGCGCACCTGCCCGCAGCCGATCGTCGCCGCGATCGACGGCGTCTGCGCGGGCGCCGGCGCGATCCTGTCGATGGCTTCCGACCTGCGCTATGCGACTCCCGAGACGAAGACCGCGTTCCTCTTCGTGCGCGTCGGCCTGGCCGGCTGCGACATGGGCGCCTGCGCGATCCTGCCGCGCATCATCGGCCACGGCCGCGCGAGCGAACTGCTCTACACCGGGCGCACGATGAGCGCCGACGAGGGCAGGGCCTGGGGCTACTTCAACGACGTGGTGCCGAAGGAGCAGGTGCTGCAGAAGGCGATCGACATGGCGCGGTCGCTCGCCACCGGCCCGGCGTTCGCGCACTTCATGACCAAGAAGTGCCTGCACCAGGAGTGGAACCAGAGCATCGAGCAGGCGCTCGAGACCGAGGCCGAGGCGCAGGCGATCTGCATGCAGACGCAGGACTTCACCCGCGCCTACAACGCCTTCGTCGCGAAGGAAAAACCGAAGTTCGAAGGCAACTGATCGACGCCGCAGCGGGGCCGCACCGATGAGTTCGCCCGAGCACGTCGCCAGCGCCGTCAGCGACCCGAAGCTCGTCGAGGAGCGCCGCGCCGGCATCCTCGACGCGGCGGTGCGGCTGTTCGCCGAGCACGGCTACTACGTCACCACGATCCAGCAGATCGCCAGGGCGAGCGGCGTCAGCATCGGGCTGATCTACCAGTACTTCGGCGACAAGGACGACATCCTGTTCCTGTCGCTCAGGCGCGTGCTCGATCGCTACGAGACCGAGATTCCCGCGCGCCTGGAAGGCGTCGGGCATCCGGTGGACCGGCTGTGCACCGCGGTCTGGGCCTACTGCGCGATCGTCGACGAACTGCGCCAGGCCGCGGTGCTCACCTACCGCTCGACCGGATCGCTGCGCGCCGATCGCCGGGCGCTGATCCAGCAGGCCGAACTGCGCACCAACCGGCTGCTCGAGGGCTGCGTGCGCGACTGCGTCGAAGGCGGTTTCATGCGCCCGATCGACGAGTTCCTGCTCGTCTATCAGCTGGTGATGTTCTGCCACGCCTGGGCGCTGAAGCACTGGGCGATGCGCGAGCGCTTCGACCTGGCCGGCTACGTCTCGGGCGGCATCGCGCTGCTGGTCGAGCCGTTCCTCACGGCCCGGGGCCGGTCGGCGCTCGCCGCGCTGCGCCGGCGCAGCCGCGACTTCTCCGCGGCGCCGGCCGGCGCTCCGGCCGTGTGAGCAGGCCCTGGTGATGCGCGCCGCGCACCGATCCATCGACAGAGGGTGAACCTCCATGGCGAACGAAGCTCCGATCTCGCTGTCGATCGACCGCGGCATCGCGGTCGCGACGCTGTGCAGGCCGCCGGTCAACGCGATCGACGATGCCTGGGTCGAGCGGCTGAACCGGGTGCTCGACGCGGTCGAGTCCGACGAGCAGGTGCGGGTGCTGTGGATCCGCAGCGAGCAGCGCGTGTTCTGCGCCGGCGCCGACCTGGCCTTCATGCGCCAGCGCTTCGCGACCGCCGAGGGGCGTCGTGAGATGATCGCGTTCACGCGACGGCTGCAGCAGGTCTATGCGCGCATCGAGCACAGTCCGCGGGTGTCTCTGGCGGAGATCGGCGGGGCGGCGCTCGGCGGCGGCTTCGAACTGGCGCTCGCCTGCGACCTGCGGGTGGTGGCCGACGAGGCGCGGGTCGGGCTGCCCGAAGCGCGGCTCGGCCTGCTGCCCGCGGCCGGCGGCACGCAGCGCATGACGCGGATCTGCGGCGAGGCGCTGGCGCGGCGGCTGATCCTCGGCGCCGAAGTGGTGCAGGGTGCCGAGGCGGGCGGGCTCGGGCTCGCGCAGTGGCACGCGCCGGCGGCGCAACTGCGGGAGGTGGCCGGCGGCATCGCCGAACGCCTCGCCGCGCTGCCGTCGGCCGCGCTGCGCGAGAGCAAGCGCTGCATCGGTGCGGCGCTCGATGCGCGGCTCGACGGCTACGAGATCGAGCTCGAAGGCAGCGGCGCACTGCTGGCGCTGCAGCAGACGCAGGAGCGGGTGCGGCGCTTCCTCGAGCGCGACGCGCCCTGAACCAGGGGCCCGCCGGGCCCCGACAGAGGGGGAGACGATGGAGGGGATGCAGGTCGACCCGCGCAGGATCGCGATGGAGCGCGAGCGCGGCTTCTGGCCCGATCGCGTGCTCACCGACTATCTCGATCGCTGGATCGACGAGAGGGGCAACGCGACCGCGCTGATCGGCTACCGCGAGGAAAGCGGCACGACCGTGCGCCTGGGCTGGCGCGAACTCGGCGAGCGCGTGGCGCGCATCGCGCAGGGGCTCGCCTCGCGCGGCGTGGGCGCGGGCGACGTGGTGTCGATGCAGCTGCCGAACTGGTGGGAGTTCGTCGCGGTGCACCTGGCGTGCCTGCGCATCGGCGCGATCACCAATCCGCTGATGCCGATCCTGCGGCATCGCGAGCTCTCGTTCATGATCGGCCACGCCGAGTCGAAAGTGTTCATTGCGCCGTCGAGCTTCCGCGGCTTCGACCACGGGGCGCTCGCGCGCTCGCTCAGCTACGAATTGCCCGCGCTCGAGCACGTGTTCCTGGTCGACGGCGAGGGCGCCGACTCCTTCGAGGCCGCGCTGCTCGCCGGGCCCGCCGAGGCCGCGTACATGCGCGGCACCGCCATCGACGCCAACGCGCTGGTGCAGCTGCTGTTCACCTCGGGCACCACCGGCGAACCCAAGGGCGTGCTGCACACCTCCAATACCCTGCTCAGCACGATCCTGCAGTTCATCGAGCGGCTCGAGTGCTCGGATCGCGACGTGGTCTTCATGCCCTCGCCGCTGGCGCACCAGGCGGGCTTCGCCTACGGGTTGATGCTCGGCGTGATCCTCGGCGCGCCGATCGTGCTGCTCGACATCTGGCATCCGCGGCGCGCGATCGAGCTGATGGAGCAGCACCGCGCCACCTACACTTTCGCGTCCACGCCGTTCCTCGCCGATCTGGCGCAGTTCGAGGGCATCGAGCAGCGCGACCTGCGCTCGTTCCGGCTGTTCGTCACCTCGGGGGCGCCGATCCCGCCGATCGTGGTCAGGCAGGCGCAGGAGAACCTGGGCGCGACCGTCATCGCCAGCTGGGGAATGAGCGAAGTCTGCTCGGCCACCACCACGCTGCTCTCGGGCCACAAGGTGCAGGAGAGCGACGGCATCGCGATGCCCGGCTCCGAAGTGAAAGTGGTCGATGCCGAGGGGCGCGAGCTGCCGCGCGGCCAGCAGGGCGCGCTCAGGGTGCGCGGCAGCTCGCTGTTCGTCGGCTACCTGAAGCGCCCGCAACTCCATGCGGTCGACGACGAGGGCTGGTTCGCCACCGGCGACATCGCGCGGATGGACGAGGAGGGCTACATCCGCATCTGCGGGCGCGACAAGGACATCGTGATCCGCGGCGGCGAGAACATCCCGGTGGTCGAGATCGAGGCGGCGCTGTACCGGATGCCGGGGGTCCTCGAGGCAGCGATCGTCGGCATGCCCGATCCGCGCCTGGGCGAACGCGCCTGCGCGTTCGTCGCGGTGCATCCGGGCGCGAAAGTCGACCTGGACTCGATGCGCGCGTTCCTGCAGGAGCAGCAGATCAGCAGGAGCTTCTGGCCCGAGCGGCTCGAGATCCTCGACCAACTGCCGCGCAACCCCACCGGCAAGGTGCTCAAGTTCGTGCTGCGGCAGATGGCGCAGAAGCTGGCGGGAGGCGCGCCGCCGCAGGCGGGCGGGGCAGCGCCCACCTGAGCGGCAGTGGCTTGCGGCATCCATTAGACTTGTCGCCTTCGCCACGATCTTCCGGATGCACTGCCCGGCATGAGCACGAACCTCTCCGAATTCGAACGCGCCCGCAAGGTGCTCGTGGGCGGCGTCAACTCCGCGGTGCGCGCATTTCGTGCGGTCGGCGGCACGCCGCGCTTCATCGATCGCGCCGAGGGCGCGTACATGTGGGACGTCGAGGGCCGGCGCTACATCGATTACCTCGGCTCCTGGGGCCCGATGATCGCAGGCCACTCGCATCCGCACGTGCTCGCGGCGGTCGAGCGCGCGGCGCGGCGCGGGCTGTCGTTCGGCGCGCCCAACACGATGGAGAGCGAGCTCGCCGAGCGCATCTGCGCGCTGTTCCCGCAGGTCGAGCGGGTGCGCTTCACCAGTTCGGGCACCGAGGCCGCGATGTCGGCGCTGCGCCTGGCGCGCGGCCACACGGGGCGCGACGCGGTCGTCAAGTTCGAGGGCTGCTACCACGGCACCGCTGACAGCCTGCTGGTGAAGGCGGGCTCGGGGGCGCTCGCGTTCGGCACGCCCAGTTCGGCCGGCGTGCCCGACGACCTGGCGCGCCACACGCTGGTGGCGCAATACAACGACCTCGGCAGCGTCGAGGCGCTGTTCGCCGCGCACGGCGAGCGCATCGCCTGCGTGATCGTCGAGCCGATGCCGGGCAACATGAACCTGATCCTGCCTGCGCCCGGTTTTCTCGCCGGCCTGCGCGAGCTGTGCTCGAAGCACGGCGCACTGCTGGTTTTCGACGAGGTGATGTCGGGCTTTCGGGTGGCGCTGGGCGGCGCCCAGCAGCTGGTCGACGTCGTGCCCGACCTGTCGGTGTTCGGCAAGGTGATCGGCGGCGGCATGCCGGTGGGCGCGATCGGCGGGCCTGCGGCCATCATGGAGATGATGGCTCCGCTCGGCCCCGTGTACCAGGCAGGCACGCTGTCGGGCAACCCGATCGCGATGGCCGCGGGGCTGGCGACGCTGGACCTGATCGCCGAGCCGGGCTTCTTCGAGCGGCTCGATGCGGGCTGCGCGCGACTGATCGACGGGCTGAACGGCGCGGCGCGCGAGGCGGGCGTTGCGTTCTGCGCGCAGCATCGCGGCGGCCTGGCGGGCCTGTACATGCTCGCGGTGCCGCCGGCGAGCTTCGCGCAGGTGCAGCAGCAGGACGTCGAGCGCTTCAGGCGCTTCTATCACCTGATGCTCGACGAGGGCGTCTACCTGCCGCCCTCGCCGGTCGAGGCGTTCTTCTTCTCGGGCGCGCACCGCGACGCCGACATCGACGCGACGATCGCCGCCGCGCGCCGCACGCTGCGCGCGGTGGCCTGATGCCCGAGTCCGGCCCGGCGCAGCGCGCGCCCTCGTACCTGCCGGTGCTGCTGTTCGGCTGCGCGATCCTGGTGATCTCCACCGGCGTGCGCTCGTCGTTCGGGCTGTTCCTGCCCGAGATGACGCAGGCGCGCGGCTGGTCGCGCGAAACCTTCTCGCTGGCGATCGCGCTGCAGAACCTGATGTGGGGGCTGGGCGGCTCGTTCCTCGGTGCGATGGCCGACAAGTACGGCTCGATGCGCACGCTGCTGCTGGGCGCGGCGCTCTATGTCGCCGGCTTCCTCGGCATGGCATGGGCCGAGACGGGCGCGTCGCTGTCGTTGTCGGCGGGCGTGGTGATGGGCATCGCGATCGGCGGCACCTCGTTCGGCATCGTGCTCGCGACGCTCGGGCGGGTGGTTCCGCCCGAGCAGCGCAGCTTCGCCTTCGGCGTCGGCGTGGCCGCCGGCTCGTTCGGCCAGTTCCTGTTCCTGCCGCTGGCGGGCAGGCTGATCGCCGCGATCGGCTGGCAGGCGACCCTGCTCGCGCACGCGGCGATCGTCGCGGTGATTCTCCTGCTCGCGCTGGGCATGCGCGGCGAGCACGAGGCGGCGGCGCGTGCCGGCCCGGTGCGGCTCGCCGACGCGCTGCGCGGCGCGCTCGCCGACCGCAGCTTCCACCTGATCTTCTGGGGCTACTTCGTCTGCGGACTGCAGGTGGTGTTCATCCAGCTGCACCTGCCGGCCTACCTGCTCGACAAGGGCATGTCGGCCAACGTCGGCGCCACCGCGGTCGCGCTGATCGGCCTGTTCAACGTGGCCGGCTCCTTCACCGCCGGGTTGCTCGGCCAGAAGCTGTCGCGCAAGTGGCTGCTGGCGGGCATCTACCTCGCGCGCTCGGCGGTGATTGGCCTGTTCCTGCTGGCGCCGCTCGGCCAGCTGTCGGTGTACCTGTTCAGCGCGGCGATCGGCCTGCTCTGGCTGTCGACGGTGCCGCTCACCAATGCGCTGGTGGGCCAGCGCTGGGGCGTGCAGTACCTTGGGCTGCTCGGCGGCGTGGTGTTCTTCGGCCACCAGATCGGCAGCTTCCTGGGCGCCTGGCTGGGCGGCAGGTTCTTCGACCTGTTCGGCAATTACGACTACGCGTGGGCGATGGTGATCGCCTTCGGCGGCTTCGCCGCGCTGGTGCACGCGCCGATCGACCAGCGCCCGCTCGGCGCGCCGCAGGCGGGCGCGCCCGCGCGCGCGTAGGCCGGCGAGCGCGGGCCGCGCAGGCGGACGAGCCCGCGCGCGCAGGCGGGTGCCGGCCTCAGATGCGCTCGAAGATCGCGGCGATCCCCTGTCCGCCGCCGATGCACATCGTCGCCAGCGCGCGGCGTGCGCCGGTGCGCTGCAGTTCGTAGAGCGCCTTCACCGTGATCAGCGCGCCGGTGGCGCCCACCGGGTGGCCGATCGAGATGCCCGAGCCGTTCGGGTTCACCCGCGCGGGATCGAGATCGAGTTCGCGCGTCACCGCCAGCGCCTGTGCCGCGAACGCCTCGTTGGCTTCCACCACGTCGATCTCGTGGGCTTTCAGCCCGGCCCTCTCGAGCGCCTTGCGCGAGGCCGGCACCGGACCGATTCCCATGTAGGCCGGATCGACACCGGCGTGCGCGTACGAGACCAGTCGCGCCAGCGGCGCGAGGCCGCGCGCTTCGGCCGCACGCCGCTCCATCAGCACCAGCGCGGCCGCGCCGTCGTTGATGCCCGAGGCGTTGCCCGGCGTCACGGTGCCGTCTTCCTTCTGGAACACGGGCTTGAGCTTGCGCATCTCCTCGATGCTCGCGTCGTGCCGGATGTGTTCGTCGGTGGCGAAGCTGGTCGTGCCCTTGCGCGACTTCAGTTCGATCGGCAGGATCTGCGAGGCGAAGCGCCCCTCGCGCGTGGCCACCGACGCGCGACGGTGGCTTTCGACCGCGAGCGCGTCCTGGTCCTCGCGCGAGATGCCCCACTTCTTCGCCACGTTCTCGGCGGTCACCCCCATGTGGATGTCCTGGAACGGATCGTGCAGCGCACCGGTCATCATGTCGACGACGCGCGCGTCGCCCATCCGCGCGCCCCAGCGCGCCGCGGGCATCGAATAGGGGCCGCGGCTCATCACCTCGGCGCCGCCGGCCAGCGCCGCGTCGGCGTCGCCCAGCAGGATCGCCTGTGCGGCCGAGACGATCGCCTGCATGCCCGAGCCGCACAGCCGGTTCAGCGTCATCGCCGGCACTTCCTGCGACAACCCGCCTTCGAGCGCGGCCACGCGCGCGAGGTACATGTCGCGCGGCTCGGTGTTGATCACGTGGCCGAACACGACGTGGTGGATGTCGGCGGCGCCCAGTCCGGCGCGCGCGACCGCCTCGCGCACCACCATCGCGCCCAGCCTGGTCGGCGTAATGTCCTTCAGGCTGCCTCCGAAGGTTCCTACCGCGGTGCGTACCGCGCTGACGACTACGACTTCACGGTTCATGGCGAAATGCCTCCTGTCGAATGCCCGGCCGCGGCAGGCGGCGGGGCGGTGGCCCGGTGCGCCGCCGCAGCCGATGCGGCGGCGCGTTCAATGCAGCGTCGCGGCGCCGCACCGGCGCCGCTGTCGGCCGCGAAACAGCGTCTGCAGCACGCGCGCGGTGCCCAGGTTGATCATCGCCTGGCCGATCGAATGCGCTTCGTCGGCGGCGATGTCCAGCGTCACGTCCGCGCCGGCGGCCGAGAGCCCGCGCCAGGCGCGCTCGGCGTGCACCGCCGGCACCAGGCTGTCGAGCTCGCCGTGCAGCAGGTGGATCGTCGGCGCGATGCGCTCGCGCGGGGCCACCGGCCGCGCGAGTTGCCCGGCGTACGAGACGACGATCGAAGCCAGCGAGGCATGCGAGCGCGCGAGCTCGAGCGCGACCGTCGCGCCCTGCGAGAAACCTACCACGATCGTGCGCGAGCCCTGCTGTCCGGTGGCGCGCTGCAGTGCTTCGAGCCGCTGCGCCACCACCGTGCAGGCGGCCGTGATCCGCGGCTGCCGGTCGCAGGACACGCCGCGGTTGTCGAACCAGTCCTTGCCGTGACTCAGCGAGCCGGTGCGCAGCGCTTCGAGGATCGCCGCAGTGGCGCCCGGGAACTTCAGCTGCCACGCGAGCGCGATCGGCGCGAACGCCGCGGGGCTCGAGCCGGCTCCGTGCAGGAACACCAGCAGGCGCCGCGGCGCCTGCGCCGACAGCGGCGGCAGCTCGAGCCACAAAGGCTCGGCCTGCGGCTTCGGCGGGTCGGCCTGCTGCACCGGCGCCGCGCCTACAGGAACCTGGAGCCGAGCCACCAGCCGATGGCCGCCATTGCGGCCGAAGCCGGGATGGTGAGGATCCAGGCCCAGACGATGTTGCCTGCCAGCCCCCAGCGCACCGCCGAGAACTTCTGCGACGATCCGACGCCGACGATCGCGCCGGTGATCGTGTGCGTGGTCGAGACGGGGATCCCGAACCCCGAGGCGACGAACAGCGTGATCGCACCGCCTGCTTCCGCGCAGAACCCGCCGACCGGCTTGAGCTTGGTGATCTTCTGCCCCATCGTCTTCACGATGCGCCAGCCCCCGAACAGCGTGCCCAGGCCGATCGCCAGGTAGCACGACAGCACCACCCAGTAGGGCGGGTGATGCTCGGCGGCCGAACTCACGCCTGCGGCGATCAGCAGCAGCCAGATGATGCCCATCGTCTTCTGCGCGTCGTTGCTGCCGTGGCCGATGCTGTAGAGCGCCGAAGAGAGCAGCTGCAGCCGGCGAAACCATCGGTCGGTGCCGCGCGGCGTCGATCGGAAGAAGAGCCACGAGACCCCCAGCATCAGCGCCGAGCCGAGGACGAAACCCAGAGTGGGCGAGACCACGATGAACAGCGCCACCTTGCCGATGCCGCTGCCCAGCAGCGAGCCGGTGCCCGACTTGGCGATCGTCGCGCCGATCAGCCCGCCGATCAGCGCGTGCGAGGAACTCGACGGGATGCCGAACCGCCAGGTGATCACGTTCCAGGCGAGCGCGCCGGCGAGCGCGCCGAAGATCACCACGTGGTCGACCACCAGCGGGTCGACGATGCCCTTGCCGACGGTGGCGGCCACCTTCAGCTCGAACATGAACAGCGCCAGGAAGTTGAAGGTCGCCGCCCAGGCCACCGCCTGGTAGGGCTTGAGCACGCCGGTGGAGACGATCGTGGCGATCGAGTTCGCCGCGTCGTGAAAACCGTTCATGAAGTCGAACAACAGCGCCAGCGCGACCAGCAACGCCAGCACCGTGAAGCTGATCTGCAGCGTCGTCATGCGTTCTCGAGAACGACGCCCTCGATCACGTTGGCGACGTCCTCGCACTTGTCGGACACCGCCTCGAGCAGTTCGTAGATCGCCTTGAGCTTGATCAGCTGGCGCACGTCGCTCTCGTCGCGAAACAGCTTCGACATCGCCGAGCGCATCACCCGATCGGCGTCGGACTCGAGCCGGTCGATCTCGCCGCACAGCTTCAGGATCGCCTCGGCGTTCTCCATGCTGTCGAGCAGGTTCACCGCCGCCTTGACGCGGTCGCAGCACATCTCGTTGATCTCGGCGAGCTGCTGCGCCTCGGGCGAGATGTGCTGCAGGTCGTAGAGCATCGCCGACTCGGCCACGTCCTGGATCAGGTCGAGGATGTCGTCCATCTTCGTGATCAGCGCGTGGATGTCGTCGCGGTCGAACGGCGTGATGAAGGTCTTGTGCAGCAGCGTGACCGTCTCGTGCGTGACCTTGTCGGCGTCCTTCTCGGCGCGGTCGATCGCGTCGATGTGCTGGCGGCGCGCCGCGACGTCGCCGTAGTCGCGCATGAGGCGCGCCAGTTCGTGGCTGCCGGCGGCGATCTGGGCCGCGTGCTGGTCGAACAGTTCGAAGAAATTGCCCTCGCGGGGCATCAGGCGTCCGAACATGCGGAGTTCCTGGGCGGTTGGGCAGGGCCGGTCGGATGCGGCAGTGCGAAGGCAAGGCGCCGCGAAGGGAATGCGCTGCGAAGGGTAACAGAAATGGCCTTCCTCTCAGGCGCGCCCGGCACGCGGTTCCGGCGCGGGCGTCTTGGGCCGATAGTCGCAGAGGTCGGCAATCGGGCAGCGCCAGCACTCGGGCCGGGGCGCCTTGCAGATGTAGCGGCCGTGCAGGATCAGCCAGTGGTGGCAGTCGTGCAGGTATTGCGGCGGCACGAAGCGCATCAGGCGGCGCTCGACTTCCAGCGGCGTACGCCCGGGCGCCAGGCCGGTGCGGTTGGCCACGCGGAAGATGTGCGTGTCCACCGCGATCACCGGCTCGCCGAAGGCCACGTTGAGCACCACGTTGGCGGTCTTGCGCCCCACGCCAGGCAGGCGTTCGAGCGCTTCGCGCGTGCGCGGCACCTCGCCACCGTGCTCGGCGAGCAGGATCGCGCAGGTCTGCACGATGTGCCTGGCCTTCGAGCGGTACAGCCCGATCGTGCGCACGTATTCGCCGAGCCTGTCCTCGCCCAGCGCGAGGATCGCCGCTGGCGTGTTCGCCACCCGGAACAGCTCGCGGGTCGCCAGGTTCACGCTGCGGTCGGTGGCCTGCGCCGACAGGATCACCGCGACCAGCAATTCGAACGGGGTACGGTATTCGAGCTCGCTGGCCGGCCTGGGGTTCAGCGCCTTCAGCCGCGCGAAGATCTCGGCGCGCCGCGCCGGGTTCAACCTCGTGCTCCGCCGCGGGCCGCGGCGCGCTCGCGCGCGCGGCGCAGCGCCGCCTCGATCACCGCGCGCCTGCGCCGCGCGGCGTCGTCGGCCGCGTCCGGCCGCTGCACCGCGTGCGCCGACAGGCGCTGCTCGTGCTCGGCGCGCCGCCGCGCGATGCGCGCGTGCCGCGCTTCGTGGCGCGCACGGGCTGCGCGCGCGTCCTCGTCGCGCCAGGGCTGCGCCGCCTCGGGCGCGCGCATCCCGATGCAGTCGACCGGGCAGGGCGCCACGCACAGTTCGCAGCCGGTGCACAGCGCGGCGATCACCGTGTGCATGCGCCGCTGCGCTCCGATGATCGCGTCGACCGGGCAGGCCTGGATGCACTTGGTGCAGCCGATGCACGCGGCCGGATCGATCCACGCGACGCGCCGCGGCTCTTCGGTTCCGCAGGCCGGATCGAGCGGCAGTTCGTCGCATTCGAGCAGTCGCGCGAGCCGGGCGATGCCTTCTGCGCCGCCCGGCGGGCAGCGGTTGATCGGTGCCTCACCCGCCGCGATCGCCTCGGCGTACGGCCGGCAACCGGGGTAGCCGCACCGGGTGCACTGCGTCTGCGGCAGCAGCGCGTCGATCGCGTCGGCGATGCTCACGCCACCACGCGCAGCTTTGCGCGCTGGCGGCTCGAAGCGATGAAGTCGCGCACCTGGGGATAGATGAACTCGCGCCAGCGGCGTCCGCTGAAGATGCCGTAGTGGCCTGCGCCCTGGGCGGTGAGATGCCGCTTCATCGATTTCGGAATGCCGGCGCACAGATCGTGCGCGGCGCGCGTCTGCCCCTGGCCCGAGATGTCGTCGAGTTCGCCCTCGATCGTGAGCAGCGCCACCCGGCGGATGTCGGCGGGCACCACGTGCTGGCGTTTGCCTTCGAACCAGACGTGCCAGCGCCCCAGCGGCAGCGCGTGATCCTGGAACACGGTGCGGATCGTGTCGAGGTAGAACTCCGCCGGCAGGTCGAGCACCGCGTTGTATTCGTCGTAGAAGCGCCGATGCGCGTCCGCGTCCTGCATGTCGCCGGCCACCAGGCTCAGGTAGAAGTCCCAGTGCGAGGTGACGTGCCGGTCGGGGTTCATCGCGACGAAGCCCGCGTGCTGCAGGAAGCCGGGGTAGACGCGCCGCCCGACGCCCGGGTAGCGGCCGGGCACCCGGTAGATGACCGTGCGCTCGAACCATTCGAAGCTGCGCGTCTGCGCGAGATCGTTGACCTGGGTGGGCGAGCGGCGCGTGTCGATCGGTCCGCCCATCATCGTCATCGAGCGCGGCACCGCCGGGTCGCCGAGCGAGGACATCAGCGAGATCGCGCCCAGCACCGGCACCGTGGGCTGGCACACCGAGATCACGTGGACGTCGGGACCGAGGTGGCGGATGAATTCGATCGCGTAGCCGACGTAGTCGTCGAGCTCGAAATTGCCCTCGGTGAGCGGCACCATCCGTGCGTCGATCCAGTCGGTGATGTAGACCGTGTGGTCGGGCAGCAGCGTGCGCACCGTGTCGCGCAGCAGCGTCGCGTGGTGGCCCGACAGCGGCGCGAACAGCAGCACCACCGGGTCGTTGCGGCGATGTGCGAGCGCCTCGGGCAGCAGCCGCTCGAACTTGAGCAGTCGACAGAACGGCCGGGAGATCTCGATGCGCTCGACGACCGTCACGTCGCGATCTTCGACGCGCGTCGAGTGCACGCCGAAGGCGGGCTTCTCGTAGTCCTTGCCGAGCCGGTGCACCAGCTCCAGGCTCGCCGAGATGCGGTTGGCGAACGGCACATAGGCGAGCGGGCTGTAGGGATTGGCGTACAGCTGACTCATCGAGTCGGCCCAGTGCGACAGCGGATTCAGGAATGCGCGCTGGGCCTCGCGGATGTCGTAGAGCATTCGATCCCCGTTCCGGTCATCGATTGCATGCAATTTATCCGCAGCTTGTTGCAGCGCGCAAGGGGAGTTTTGCGCGTTTGTCGCGAAATCGGCGTTCGAATGCGGTTTTCATTCCGCATTGCGGCATCGGGCGATCCAGGCGGCGGTCTGCCGCTCCTGCAGGGCGTTCTGGGCCAGGCGCTGGGCGAGCGCCGGGAAGTCGACGTGGTCGAGCGGCTGGTCCTGGTCGAAGCACGAAAACACGTAGGTGACCTTCCCGGTAACCGGGTCTCTGTGCGGCTGCAGGCACTGTGCGCAGACCTCTTTCATCATGCACTGCATCGGCGAGTTGATCGAACCGAGCGCGCGATGCTGCGGCTTCAGGTACGGGCCGAGCTGCGCGTGGCGTGCCGCAGCCACCGCCGCCATCATCCGGTCCGAGCCGATCGCGATGATGCGGTCGGCGTCCTGCATGCGCAGCGCCCCGGGCGCGGCCAGGTCGGTGAGCTCGCCGCGCGCGAACGCCGTCATCGCGTCGACGATGTTGCCCACGAAGCTGCGGTCCTGCGCGCGGCCCGGCTCGAAGCCGGGCGCCTCGTCGCAGCACCAGACGATCGTGTCGGCCGCCGCCTCGATGTCGGCCACCTTGTAGCGGTCGACGAGCTTCTTGTAGCCGGCGAAGTACAGCACGCGCGAGCCGGCGGCGCGAAACGCCGCGCCGATCGAGAACAGCACCGCGTTGCCCAGGCCGCCGCCGACGAGCACCACCGTCTCGCCCGCGCGGATCTCGGTGGGCGTGCCGGTCGGACCCATCAGCACGATCGGCTCGCCCGGACGCAGGTCGGCGCACAGGCTCGACGAGCCGCCCATCTCGAGCACGATCGTGGAGACGAGCCCGCGCTCGCGATCGACCCAGGCGCCGGTGAGCGCGAGGCCCTCCATCGCCAGGGTCGTGGGCAGGCCGCCCACCTCGACGTGCCGCGCGAGCGCCTCGAAGTTCTGCAGCCGGTAGAACTGTCCGGGACGAAAGCGTCGCGCGGCCAGCGGCGCGCGCACCACCACTTCGACGATGTTCGGCGTGAGCCGCTCGACGCGCTCGACGCGCGCGCGCAGCAGGTCGCCGAGGCGCGCCGCGAAGTCGCCGAAGCCTTCGTTCGAGGCCGGCGGGCGACGCCGCAGCACTTCGCAGACGACCGGATAGCCGTGGCGCGCCGAAGCCATCGCCTTCACCACGTTGCCGAAGTAGCTGGGGTGCAGGTCGCCGAAGAAGGAGATCATCCGGCCGTCGTCCAGGCGCGCGAGCAGTACCTGTGCCGCGTCGGGCTTGGCGTTGCCGCGCTCGGGCTTCACCGGCCTGCCGTCGACGTCGATCGCGCGGAAGTAGCGCCCGTCGAGCTCGAAGTGGGCCGCGTCTTCGCGCGCCAGCACCGTGTTCGGCTGCGTGCCGGCTGCGACGAAGACGGTGCGCGCCGGCGCCCGCCAGGCGTCGCCGTCGCGCCACTGGCCGTCTTCGCCGCGCAACTGGCGCGCGAACGTGATCGATTCGACCGCGCCGTGCGCGTCGACGTCGATGCGCGCGGGCGCCAGGCACTCGGCGAAGCGGATGCCTTCCTCGAGCGCTTTCTCCACTTCTTCGTGGTTCAGCGTGTACGAGGGGCTGTCGACCAGCCGCTTGCGGTAGGCGATCGTCGCGCCGCCCCAGCCCTGCAGCAGTTCGACGATGCGCGGGGCGCGCCGCTCGCGCTGCGCGGCTTCGCGTTCGGCGCGGATCGCCCGCGCATGCGCGAGGAACTCGTCGGCGATTTCCCCTTCTTCGGCGCGCCAGCCGGCGCGCGCGCCTGCCTCGCCGTGCACCGCGGCGAGTGCCTCGTGCCGGGCCAGGAACTTCTCGACCTGCACCGCGTAGTACGCGAGCGATTCGGTCGCGGTGTCGACCGCGGTGAGTCCGCCGCCGATCACCACCACCGGCAGGCGCAACTGCATGTTCGCCAGCGAGTCGGCGCGCGCCGCGCCGGTGAGCTGCAGTGCCATCAGAAAGTCGCTCGCGGTGCGCACGCCGCGCGCCAGCCCGTTCGGAATGTCCAGCGTCGTGGGCTTGCCCGCGCCGATCGCCAGCGCGACGTGGTCGAAGCCCAGTGCGAACGCGTCGTCGGCGCCCAGCGTGCTGCCGAAGCGCACGCCGCCCACCAGGGCGAAGCGTTCGCGCCGCTCGAGCAGCAGCCGCACCAGCTTCAGGAAGTTCTTGTTCCAGCGCACCGTGATGCCGTATTCGGCCACGCCGCCGAAGCCGGCCATCACGCGGTCGTCGAGCGGCTCGTACAGCGTGCGCACGTCGCGCACCGGCTCGAAGGGCACCCGCGTGCCGTCGATGCGCACGCCGCTCAGGCGTTCGTCCAGCGGCTCGATCTTCAGGCCGTCGATGCCGAGCACGCCGTGCCCTTCCTGCATCAGGTGGTGCGCGAGCGTGAAGCCGGCCGGTCCCATGCCGGCAACCAGCACGCGGTAGCCACTGTCGGGCTTCGGCAGCGGGCGGCGCAGGTTCAGCGGGTTCCAGCGCGTGAGCAGCGAGTAGATCTCGAAGCCCCAGGGCAGATCGAGCACGTCTTTCAGCGTGCGCGTCTCGGCCTGCGGGATGTCCACCGGCGTCTGCTTCTGGTAGATGCAGGCCTTCATGCAGTCGTTGCAGATGCGGTGCCCGGTGGCCGCCATCATCGGGTTGTCGATCGCGATCATCGCGAGCGCCGCGACCGAGTGGCCCTGCGTCTTCAGCTTGTGGAACTCGGAGATGCGCTCCTCGAGCGGGCAGCCCGCCAGGTTCACGCCGAATGGCGAGCGCTTCCATCCGGCCTCGCCCGACGGGCCCGGCTTCTCGCGCATCCCCTTCGAGCAGGAGTCCCTGCCTTGCTCGTGACACCAGATGCAGTAGTTGGCCTGGTCGAGCGCGCCGCGCAGGCCCGTGCCCGGGTCGGTGAGCGCGAAGCCCTCGCGGCGCCGCTCGTGACCGGGCTCGATCGTGAAAACGCGCACGCCGTCCTCGTCGTGGCTGCGCGCGTGGCCGAGCAGGCTCATCGGATCGGTCTTCGCAGGCAGCGCGAACAGCAGGTCGCCGGCGTGACGCAGCCGCCCGGCTTCGGCGGTCGCGGCCCAGGCGCTGTAGCGGCGCGCCGCCGCGAGGCGTGCGCGCGCCGTTTCGCGCCGCTGCGGCTGCGCGGTTTCGTCGGCCTCTTCGCGTTGCCAGGCGAGCACCGCGCGCGCGAACGAGAGCTCCTCGAACGGCTCGCCGAGCCAGGATTCGATCTCGCGCAGCGCCGCGTCGGCGTCGAAACCGGCCAGTTCGCTCGCGGGCAGCTTCGCCGCTTCGCGCCGCACGAACCGGGTCTTCACCTCGTAGAGCGGGTCGAGGTCGTGGTGGCGCTCGCGCAGCGCGGCCAGCGCGTCGCCGATGCCGAAGAGCGTGCCGACGAACGCGTCGACGTGCGGGCCGAGTTCGATCAGCAGCGCGGCCTCGGCGCGCGGGTCGGGTGGCGTGCGCCGCGCGTCGACCAGCCGCTGCGCGAGCCCGGGATCGGCCGCGCGCAGCACTTCGACGAAGGCGCGGTCGAGCCGCGCGAGCCCCTCGACCGCGTGAAGGTCTTCGAAGCTCAGGCCGTGGGCCAGGGCGAGCGGAGTCGTCACGGCGAATCCTGCTGCGATCGGGCTGGAGAGCGGCACTTGCGCCGGTTGCGGCTGCTCAGCGCTCCAGGTACTGCAGCTTGTCCGGCTCGTCTTTCCACTGATCGGCGTCGGGCAGGGGATCCTGCTTGCGCGTGATCGCCGGCCAGCTGGGGGCCAGTTCGGCATTCAGCGCAATGAAGCCGATCTGCGCGGCCGGCACGTCTTCCTCGGCCTTGATCGCGTCGACCGGACACTCGGGCACGCAGACGGCGCAGTCGATGCACTCGTCGGGATCGATGACGAGCATGTTGGGACCGATGCGGAAGCAGTCGACCGGACATACGTCGACGCAGTCGGTGTAGCGGCAGCGGATGCAGGAGTCGAGAACGACGTGGGTCATGACGGTGAAGAGGTGGGGCGCCCGGGATGGGCGCGCGACGCTGGCGATTCTACCCCCCTTGCGGCAGCAGGAAGCCGGTTCCCATGCGGCCGGGGGGCGGTACGACGCAGGCCCTCCTGCGAGGGTCCTGGGCCTCGCGGTCAGGGCTGCGACGGCGAGGCGCGTATGCGCGCCACGACCTCTTCGAGGTCGCGCCAGGCCGGTTTGTCTGGCGCGTAGCGCTGGCGCATCCAGCGCGCCAGGTCGGCCACCTGCCGATCGTCGAGCGCCTGCGCGAAGGCCGGCATGAAGCCGATCGCGCGCGTCGGCGGTGCCTGGATGCCCTCGAGAATCAGTCGGACGAGGTTGTCGGGTTGCGCCGCGTGCAGGTTGCTGTTCAGTGCCAGCGGTGTGTTGACGCCCAGCAGCTGCGGTCCGTCGCCGTCGTGGTGGCACGCGCCGCAGGCGAGTTCGAACATTCGTGACGCCGCGTCCGGCGGGGCGCGACCCGAGCTGCGCGCTTCGGCGATCACGGTCCGCGCCGCGGCAGCGGCGTCGGCCTGCGAAACCGGCGGATTGAACGAGGCCAGGTAGTGTGCCATCGCGCGCAGGTCGTCCTCGGGCAGTGCAGCCAGTGCGGCGACCACCGGTGCCATCGGGCCGGACGCCACGCCGTGTTCCGCGCTGTGGCCGTCGCGCAGGTAGCGAAGGAACGCGTCCTCGGTCCACGGCACCGGTGCGCGGCTCGCCGAGGTGAGCGCCGGCGCTTCCCAGCCCTCGACCATCGCGCCGCCGAGGTAGGCCGTGCCGCTGCGCTCGGCCCCCAGGGCATTGCGTGCCGTATGGCAGGCGCCGCAGTGACCCAGACCGTTGACCAGGTACTCGCCGCGGTTCCACTGCGCCGAACGTGACGGATCGGCGCGGGTCACCGCGCCGGGCTGCAGGAACAGTGCGTTCCAGAGCGCCATCAGCGGGCGCATGCTGTACGGGAACGCGAGCCGCGTCGGGGTCGTCTCGCGGCGCACCGGCGGCTGGCTCATCAGGTACGCATAGAGCGCGGTCAGGTCTTCGTCGCTGGCGCGCGTATAGGAGGTGTACGGAAATGCCGGATACAGGTGGCGGCCGTCGCGCGAGATGCCTTCGCGCATCGCGCGCTGGAACGCGGCGAGCGACCACGCGCCGATGCCCGTCTCGGGGTCCGGGGTGATGTTGGTGGTGTGGATGGTGCCGAAGGGCGTGCGCATTGCGAGCCCGCCCGCGTTGGTCGGGCCGCCCGCTGCCGTGTGGCAGCCCTCGCAGTTGCCGAGCGCGGCGAGTTGCCGGCCCCGCTCGAGGGTCGCGGCGGTGTAGATCGACACGTCGGCGCGCGCGATCGGCGGGATCGCCGCACGCCATCCGAGCGCGCCGGCGGCGAAGCCGAGCAGACCGGCGAGCAGCGCGCCCGCGCCTGCCCACCAGCGCTTGCCGCGCGGCCAGCGTGGCGCGAGCGGCTGCGCGTGTGTGCGAGCGGTCTTTCCTGCGCCGCGCTGCGGGGGCGGGGCATCGGCCGGCCCCGGCAGCGGGTTCAGCGCGGCGCGTACCACTTCCGGCGTGAACGGCGGCTGCCGGAAGCGCACGCCGGTTGCATCGAAGATGGCGTTGGCGATCGCCGCCGTGCCGGGCACCGACGACGACTCTCCGACGCCGAGCGGCGGTTCGCCCGGGCGCGGCATCGTCACCACCTCGATCACCGGGACTTCCCGGAAACTCAGGATCGGATAGCTGCCCCATTCGCGACCCGATACGGCGCTGGTGGCCGGATCGATGCGCACGCGCTCCTTGAGCGCGCGGCTCGTGGTCTGGATCACGTTGCCCTGGAGCTGGTGGCGCACACCGGCCGGATTGATGGTGAGTCCCGCGTCCTGGCCGACCACCACGCGCCTGACGTGGACCTCGCCGGTGTTGCGGTCGACGTCGACGTCGGCAATCCAGGCCGACCACGCGGCGGCCACGCCAGGCCACTGTCCGTGCGTGTAGCGCGCGTAGGCCACGCCGCGTCCGTGCAGCAGGTCGCCCGTGGCTCCCATCTGCTGCGGTCCGTCGTGCGCGACCCATCCGGCGCGCTTCGCGGTGGCCTGCAGCAACTCGATCGCGCGCGAATCCTGCAGGTGGCGCAGCCGGAACTCGAGCGGATCGACCCGCGCTTCGGTGGCGAGTTCGTCGACGAACGATTCGTGCGCGAACGAATTGGGCAGTGCCGACACCCCGCGCAGCCACGAGGCACGCAGGATCGGCGCCATGTCGTGGATCGTCACCCGCAGGTTGGGCACCGAGTAGGGCGGGCGTGCGGTGCGGTCGCCCATCTCGAACGAACGCGCGACCGGCTCGATGGTCCGGGTGAGCAGCAGCGCGAGCGTCGGCGCGCCGTTCGACGGATAGGACACCGAGAAATCGTAGGCGCCGAAGGATCCGTCGGCGTCGAGTGCGCCGCGCACCTGCATCCACTGGGCAGTGCCCTTGGGCTCCCAGAGGTGCTCCTGCTCGCGCGTCAGCTGCACGCGTACCGGCACTCCCACTGCGCGTGCGAGCAGCGCGGCGTCGGCTGCGACGTCGTCGGCACAGTTGCGGCCGTAGCAGCCCGAGGCTTCCATGCGGATCACTTCGATCGCGGGATCGGCCACGCCGAGCAGCCTCGCGATGTCGGCGCGCAGCACGTGCGGATTCTGCGTACCCGCCCAGACCGTGAGCACGTGGGGCCGGGCGTTCTCGCCGTGCCAGGCGGCCACCGCGCACGACGGTCCGATCGACGCGTGCATCTGGTAGGGCCAGACGTAGGTGCGCGACATCGGCGCAGCGGCGCCGGCCAGCGCCGCCTCGACGTCGCCTTCATCGACCACCTCGCGCGTGCTGGCCGGGTTGGCGCGCAGCGCGTTCTCGAGGTCTTCGAGCGGCGGCAGTCCGGGCCAGGGCTTCCAGCGCACGCGCAGCGTGCTCGCGGCCCGCTCGGCGTGCTCTTCGCGCTCGGCGACGATGCCGACGAAATCGCCGATGACCACCACCGCGCGGATTCCGGGAATGTGGGCGATCGACGCTTCGTCTACCGACTCGAGCGTGTTGCCGATGAATTCGCCGTGGTCGGCCCCCGCGTACGGCGGGCGCACCACCCGGCCGTGCAGCATGCCGGGCAGGCGCAGGTCGTGCACGAAAGTGGTTTCGCCGAACGCCTTGGCGGGAATGTCGACGCGCGGCACGGCTTGCCCGACCACGCGGTATTCGCTCTCGGGCTTCAGGCGCGCCTGCGTGTCCAGGCGCAGCTCGTGACGCTGGCCGCGCAGCAGCGCGCCGTAGCCGATGCGCCGCCCGGCCGCGGCGCCGTCGACGCACTCGACCACGCCATCGCGCACCCTGAGCGACCCGGGGGCTGCGCCCAGGGCTTGCGCGGCGCGCTCGACCAGGAAGGTGCGTGCCTGAGCCGCGGCCTGCCGCAGCGGCACCGCGGTGACCTGGATCGAGGCGCTGGCGATGGTCAGCCCCTGGTTGGGGGCGCGCGCGGTGTCGCCGAGCACCATCTGCACCCGCTCCAGGGGTACCTCGAGTTCTTCGGCGACGATCTGGGTGAGCGCAGTGCGCAGGCCCGTGCCGAGATCGACGTGGCCGTTCAGCGCGATGACCCGATCGTCGTCGAAGACGCAGAGCAGGATTTCGGGCCCTTCGGAGGGGTCGGGAGGCACGCTCGGGGGCTGGCCGCGCGCCGGGGGCCGGGGCGGAGGAGCCTCGCGGGTGACGATCAGCACTCCGTCGGCGCCGAGAAAATCGGCGCGCGTGCGAAGCTGCTCGGAGCGGGTCACCCTGGCCTCAGCCTGCCGCTGGCTCGGACACCGCGGCAGCGGGCGCCGCTTCGCTGCCGGTCTCTGCGAGGAGGTCGGCAGCACGCAGCACCGCCTCGACGATCTCCAGGTGCGCACCGCAACGGCACAGGTTGCCCGACAGCGCCCGGCGGACATCGGCCTCGGTGGGGTGCGGGCAGCGTGCGAGCAAGGCGGTCGCCGTCATGATCATGCCGTTCAGGCAGTAGCCGCACTGTGCCGCCTGCGAATCGATGAAGGCCTGCTGCACCGGGTGCGGGCGCTCGCGGTTGCCCAGTCCTTCGAGCGTCGTGATCGCGCGTCCGGCCGCGCCGCCGGCCGGAATCACGCAGGCGCGCGCCGCCACGCCGTCGACCAGCACGGTGCACGCGCCGCATTGCCCCAGGCCGCAGCCGTACTTCGGGCCATTCAGGCCGAGGTCGTTGCGCAGCACGGAGAGCAGCGGCGTCTCGGGCGGCACGGCGAGCGAATGCCTGGTGCCGTTCACCTCGAGCGTCAGCGCCTGGGTGGTGGTCTGCTTCGACATGGCTGGCTCCCGGTGCCGCAATCGGGTGGATGTTACTGGCCGGTCGTGCCCGTGCCGTCGCTTTCTCCAATGCGGCGCAGCAACGCGACCAGCGTCTCGCGCTCGCCGGCGTCGAGGTCGGCGAAAGTGAGTTCGGTGATCTGTTCGGCGATCGGCGTCACGGTTTCGACGATCGTGCGTCCGGCCGGCGTGAGCGTCATGACCATCCTGCGCGCATCGCCCGGTTCGTGCGCGACCCGCAGCAGTTCGCGCCACTTCAGGCGCTCGATGATGCCGCGCACCGACGGTTCGTCGATCGAGGTGGCGGCGACGATGTCGGGCACCTGGCAGGAGCCGTGCTCGCGCACCGTGCACAGCACGACGAACTGGGCGGCGGTGAGCTGCGTGTGCGCCACCATCTCCTTGAAGATCGCCGCGTGGCGCTGATACGCCCGCCGCAGCAGGAACCCGACCTGGTCGGAGAACCGGTACTCGCTGCCGGATGTGGAAGTCATGGGAGTTCTCCGATGGTTGGGAAAGAGGGGCGCGGATGGTCGAAGCAGTGGGTCAGACGCTCAGGTAGGCCCGGCGGATCTCCTCGTTGACCGCCAGTTCGGCCATCGGACCGGCGAAGCGGATCTGTCCCTTCTCGAGCACGTAGGCGCGATCGGACACCAGTTCGGCGAAGTGCATGTTCTGCTCCGAGAGCAGGATGCTGACGCCCTGTGCCTTGAGCTCCAGGATCATGTGCGCCATCTGCTCGACGATCACCGGCGCTACCCCCTCGGAGGGTTCGTCCAGCAGCACCAGGAACGGGTTGCCCATCAGCGTGCGTGCGACGGTGAGCATCTGCTGCTCCCCGCCGCTCATGAGGCCGCCCGGGCGGTCGGGCATCTCGCCCAGATTGGGAAAGAGGCCGAACAGGCGCTGCGGCGTCCAGGCCGGCGCCTCGCTGCCGTCGGGCCATCGTCGTGGCGCCTGCCTGCCCACCTCGAGGTTCTCCAGCACCGTGAGATCGGTGAAGATGCGTCGGTCTTCCGGCACGAACCCCAGCCCGTGAGAGGCAACTTCGTGCGGCTCGCTCGCGGAGATGTCGCGTCCCATGAAGGTGAGCGTACCGCGGCGCTTGTCGAGCAGGCCCATGATCGCGCACAGCGTCGTGGACTTGCCGGCGCCGTTGCGGCCCATCAGTGCGACGACCTCGCCGCGATGCACCTGCAGGTCGACCTCGAACAGGATCTGCGCGGCGCCATACCAGGCGCACAGTCCGCGCACGTCGAGCAGCGGCGTGCTGTCGCCAGCGTGCATCGGCGCGCTCACTGCCCGCCCTCCGCTTTGCCGGCGGGTTTCTTCTCGAACGTCTTGCCGCTGCCGAAATAGACTTCCTGGACCTTCGGGTGATCGCGGATCTGCGCCGGCTTGCCTTCGGCGATCAGCCGGCCGCGCGCCAGCACCACGATCCGGTCGGCATAGGCGAACACCACGTCCATGCTGTGCTCGGTGAACAGCACGCCCAGGCCGCGTTCGACCACCAGCTTCCTGGTGAGCGCCATCAGGTCGTTGCGCTCGGCCGGAGCCATCCCGGCGGTGGGTTCGTCCATCAGCAGCAGCTTCGGCGAATTGGCCATCGCGATCGCCAGTTCGACGCGTTTGACGTCGCCGTAGGCGAGCACGCTGCAGGGCCGGTCGGCCTGGCTCTCCATGCCGACCTGCGCGAGCA
>WBZO01001672.1_pt1 | contig 33104 bp, 30 predicted proteins | sample 5204261 | NCBI WGS metagenome assembly WBZO01 (sample SAMN12412400, study PRJNA552823) | activated sludge metagenome | isolation source: activated sludge from anammox sidestream of wastewater treatment plant... | place: USA: North Carolina | collected 2017-09
CGGCAGCCAGCAGGCCGTCGGGTTCATCCAGTGCCGTTTCAACTTCCGGAAACGGTTCCACGGAATTGGCGGTGAGGATCGGCAGGCGAATCATCGGGCAGGTTCCCGGGGGCGCTCGGCATAAGGTGAATGCGCTAGCCATTCCGCATGCGCATGCTGGAGTGCAGGTGTTTCGTGACGCACTGCGCTGGCAATGGCGTTGCGAAAGCGTGAATCGGAAATCCAGTGGAACGAACGCGTGGGGGTCGGCAGGAAGCCACGGGCAAGCTTGTGCAGGCCGCCGGCTCCCGGCTCGAATGTGGTCAGTCCCTTGCTCAGGCAATAGTCGATGCCGCGGTAATAGCAGGCTTCGAAGTGCAGCGCGGGGATGCTTTCACGGGCGCCCCAGTAGCGGCCATATAAAGTGGTGGAGCTGCGCAGCATGAGGGCGCCAGCAACCAGCTGAGGGCCACGACGGCAAAGCACGGCGACCACCCGCTCTGGCAAGTGGCGGCCGAGATGGCGGAAAAAGCCCAGTGTGAGCGCAGCGTAGTTGCCCTTGTCCTCGAAGGTGGCGAGGTAGAAGTCGTGCAGGGCCTGCCAATGTGCGGCATCGAGCTCGTGGCCATGGCGGATTTCGCATTCGATACCGGCATCGGCAACCTGTCGACGCTCGTGGCGGATGTTCTTGCGCTTCTTGTGGGTGAGCGCATCGAGAAAATCGTCGAAGTCACGCCACGCGGGATCCGCGTGCCAGTGAAACTGCCAGTCCGAGCGCGCCAGCCACTCGGTGTGCGCAAAGGCGTCCAGATCTTGATCCGCGGCAAAGTTCAGATGCGCCGACGATAGCCCGAGACGCGAGCATTCGGACTGGATGGCTGCAATCAGCTGCGTTTGCCGCGCAGGCGCGTCGGCAGCGGCCAGCAGGCGGGGGCCGGTCACGGGCGAGTAGGGGACGCCGCAGAGCAGCTTGGGATAGTAGTTCAGGCCGTGCTGCGCATAGGCGTCAGCCCACGTCCAGTCAAAGACGAACTCCCCGTGCGAATTGGATTTCAGATACAGCGGTGCGGCGGCAATCAGCTGGCTGCCTTCGTACAGGCCAAGGTGATGCGGCTGCCAGCCAGCATGGCGGTCGATGCAGCCCTGTTGTTCAAGGCCGGAGAGAAAGGCGTGATCGAGAAACGGATTGTCGTCCGGCAGCAGGGCGTTCCAGTGCGCTGCGGGAATGTCGTCGAGCCGTGGATGGAAGCGTGCGATCACGAGTCGGCGTCAGCCCACGGCAGGAGGCGATTGGAGAAAGGCACGCTGCAAATACCGTTCTCCAATCGCAAAGAGGCTTGTGTCACCGTCGGGCCGTCAGCCCTTGTCGAGGAAGCGTTCGGCATCGAGCGCCGCCATGCAGCCGAATCCTGCCGAGGTGACGGCCTGGCGGTACACCTGATCGGCTACATCGCCGGCGGCGAACACGCCCGCCACGCTGGTGGCGGTGGCATTGCCATCCAGACCGCTTCGAATGGCGATATAGCCATTCTTCATTTCGAGCTGCCCATCGAAAATCGAAGTGTTGGGCGTATGGCCGATGGCGACGAAAAATCCAGTGGCGGAAATTTCGCGCGTGCTGTCGTCGCTGGTGCTGCGCAGACGCACGCCGGTAACGCCGCTGTCGTCGCCAAGCACTTCATCGATGGCGTGATTCCAGACGATTTCGACCTTGCCGGCGCGCTGCTTTTCGAACAACTTGTCCTGCATGATTTTTTCGGCGCGCAACTTGTCGCGGCGATGCACCAGCGTGACCTTGCGGCAGATGTTGGAAAGATACAGCGCCTCTTCGACCGCGGTGTTGCCGCCACCGACCACCACCACGTCCTGTTCGCGGTAGAAAAAGCCGTCGCATGTGGCGCAGGCCGACACGCCCTTGCCCTTGTACTGCTCCTCGGAGGGGATGCCCAGATACTTGGCCGTGGCGCCGGTGGCGATGATCAGCGCGTCGCAGGTGTACTCGCCGTTGTCGCCCTTCAGGCGCAGCGGACGCTGCGTCAGATCGCAGCTGTGGATGTGGTCGAATACGATCTCGGTCTTGAACCGTTCGGCATGTTCGGCCATGCGTTGCATGAGCTGGGGCCCCTGCAGGCCTTCGACATCACCGGGCCAGTTGTCGACGTCGGTGGTGGTCATCAGCTGGCCGCCCTGGGCGAGGCCGGTGATGAGGGTTGGCTTGAGATTGGCGCGTGCCGCATAGACGGCAGCGGTGTAACCGGCAGGGCCGGAACCGAGGATGATCAGTCGCGAGTGCTTGGCAGTGCTCATGTATAATCCGGCGCCGCTTTGAGGCGGCTTTTCTGGCGTTGTTGCTTCATGACTCGACCGATGCGCGAGATGCGCGCGGGCGAAACCGGTTCCTCCTGAACTGAAAGGCCGCAGGGCGGCGAATCGGTGCCCGAGGAATCCGCAGGATGGGGCGAACGCCGCCATGATTCAAGGCACCTGTCTTTCCCTGACCCAATTTCATCGAGGATTTTCGCAATGCGTATCGGTGTGCCGTCGGAAACCAAGACCCTGGAAGGGCGCGTCGCGCTCGTGCCTGCCGCCTGCGGCGACCTCGTCCGACACGGTCACGAGGTGTATGTGCAGGCTGGTGCAGGCCTCAAGAGTGGATTTTCCGATGAGGATTACGAGCGCGTCGGCGTGAAGATCGCTGCCAACGCGAAGAAGCTCTACGAAGCGGGTGAACTCATCGTCAAGGTCAAGGAGCCGATCGCGGGCGACCTCAAGTACCTGCGCAAGGATCATCTGCTGTTCTGCTACCTGCATCTGGCGGCCGAGCCCAAGCTGACCGAGCGCCTGCTCGAAATCGGCCTGACCGGCGTGGCGTTCGAGTCGGTGGAGGACGCCGATGGCACGCTGCCGCTGTTGGCGCCGATGTCGATCATCGCGGGGCGTATCGCCACCCAGATCGGCACCCATTTGCTGCATCAGCCGGCGGGCGGCAAGGGCAAGCTGCTGGGTGGGCTGCCGTCGACGGTGCGTGGCAAGGTCATCGTGTTTGGCGCCGGTGCGGCAGGTCGCAATGCGGCCGAGCTGGCGGCAGCTGGTGGCGCCAACGTGATCGTGTTCGAAAAGCGTCCGGATCGCCTGCGCGAGATGATGGCCGTGGCACCGAACGTGACCGCGCTGTATCCCTATGAGGAAACCGTGGCGCGCGAGATCCGTGATGCCGATCTGGTGATCGGTGCCGTGCTGATCCCCAGTGCGAAGGCGCCGCGGGTGGTCACGCGCGCGATGGTCAAGTCGATGGAGCCGGGTTCGGTGCTGGTCGACATCTCGATCGACCAGGGCGGCTGCTTTGAAACGTCCAAGGCGACGACTTACGCCAATCCGACCTATGTCGTCGATGGGGTGACGCACTTCTGCGTGACCAACATGCCGGGGGCGGTGCCGCAGACCTCGTCGCAGGCGATCTGCGCGGCGATTCTGCCCTACGTGAATCGCCTGGCCTCGGACAAGAACTGGAAGAAGTTCGAGCCGCTCAAGCGCGGCATCAACGTCGAAGGTGGCAAGATCGTCCACCCGGCGCTCAAGGGTTGACCTACCTGTCCTCGCTGCCGCCGGATGCATCCGGCGGCAGCGAGGACGCCGATTTTCGACTTTGCGGCAACGGCGGCGGTCAATTCGGTTAGATTGTGCGGATGGCTCGCACATCCAAAGACCTCTCATCTCCCAATCTCGATGCGCAGTGGCAGCGCCGCCTGCGCGAGGCTGGTTTTCTGCTGCTGCTGCCGCTGGCCGTGTACTTTCTGGCCTGCTTCGCCAGTTATGCGCCGGCTGATCCCGGTTGGTCGCACGCCGGTGATCCAGCGCGGCCGATCCACAATTTCGGCGGGGCGTTCGGCGCCTGGATTTCCGATCTGGTGTTCTACCTGCTCGGCCTGGTGGCCTATACCTTGCCGATACTGCTGCTGGTCATGGGCTACGTGATCCTGCGCGGCGTCACTGCGCGCGAGCGTTCGCCGCTCGAACCCACCCTGCGCTTGGTCGGCTGTCTCGGGTTTTTCATTGCGGCCCCGGGGTTGGCCTGGCTGCAATCCGATGGCCCCAGCCCGTTGCCGATGGGGCCGGGTGGGATCCTCGGCCAATTGGTCGGCAGCAGTCTCATGCACAGTTTCGGGCCGCTGGGTGCCGGTCTGTTCCTGCTGGCCTTCGTGTTGATTGCAATCACCCTGGCCACCGGGCTGTCCTGGTTCAAGCTGATGGATGCGATCGGCCGTTTCCTGCTCGGTGCCGGTGCCGGCGTGGCGAGCAGGATGCGCAAAGCCGACGACTGGAATGCCGCTCGCGAGGCGCGCGCCGAACGTGAAGTGGTGCGCAAGGTGGAGACGGTCAAGCAGGCCAAGCGCGAGCCGATCCGCATCGAGCCGGTGATCGCGCCGATCGAAAAGAGCGAACGGGCCCAGCGCGAGAATCAGATCCCGTTGTTTGCGGGCGCCTCCAGCGAAGGCGAACTGCCGCCGCTGTCGCTGCTCGATGAGCCGCGGCAGCAGGTCAAGGGCTATTCCGAGGAAACCCTCGAAGCCCTGTCGCGGCAGGTCGAACTCAAACTCAAGGATTTCCGCATCGAGGCGCAGGTGGTCAGCGCCTATCCAGGGCCGGTCATCACGCGTTTCGAACTGCAGCCGGCACCCGGCATCAAGGGCAGCCAGATTTCCTCGCTCGACAAGGACATCGCCCGCGGCCTGTCGGTGACCAGCGTGCGCGTGGTCGACGTGATTCCGGGTAAATCGGTGATCGGCCTGGAAATCCCCAATGCCAACCGCGAGATCGTCTACCTGTCGGAAATCCTGCGTTCGGACAAGTACGACACGCAGAAATCACCTCTCGCGCTCGCGCTGGGCAAGGACATCGGCGGCAAGCCGGTGGTGGTGGATCTGGCCAAGATGCCGCATTTGCTGGTGGCGGGCACCACGGGTTCGGGCAAGTCGGTGGCCGTCAACGCGATGGTGCTGAGCCTGCTCTACAAGTCCAGCGCCAAGGACGTGCGCATGATCATGATCGACCCGAAGATGCTCGAGCTGTCGGTCTATCAAGGCATTCCGCATCTGCTGGCGCCCGTGGTCACCGACATGAAGGAAGCCGCCAATGCGCTGCGCTGGTGCGTGGCCGAGATGGAGCGGCGCTACAAGCTCATGTCGATGGTGGGGGTGCGCAACCTGGCCGGCTTCAACAAGAAGGTCAAGGATGCCGACGACGCGGGCCAGCCGCTGCTCGATCCGCTGTTCCGGCCCGATGCCTCGCAGCCCGAGCGCGTGGCCCAGCCGCTGCAGCCCTTGCCCTACATCGTCGTCATCATCGACGAATTCGCCGACATGATGATGATCGTCGGCAAGAAGGTCGAGGAACTCATCGCGCGATTGGCGCAGAAGGCGCGCGCGGCCGGCGTGCATCTGATTCTCGCCACCCAGCGGCCTTCGGTCGACGTCATCACCGGCCTCATCAAGGCCAACATTCCCACGCGCATCGCCTTCCAGGTGTCGTCCAAGATCGATTCGCGCACGATTCTCGACCAATCCGGCGCCGAGACCCTGCTAGGCCATGGCGACATGCTCTATCTGCCACCCGGCACGGCCATGCCCGAGCGCGTGCATGGCGCCTTCGTCGACGATCACGAGGTGCACCACGTCGTGAGCTGGCTCAAGCAGCAGGGCGAACCCGATTACATCGATGGCGTGCTCGAGGAAGTCCAGTCGCTCGACAATGGAAAGATCATCGACGCCTCGGGCTTGCCGCAGGATGCGAACGAGGGGGAGGGCGGCGAAGATGCGCAACTCTACGATCGTGCCGTCGCCATCGTCACCAAGTCGCGTCGGGCCTCCATTTCCGGCGTGCAGCGCCATCTGCGCATCGGCTACAACCGTGCCGCGCGCCTCATCGAGCAGATGGAGCGTGATGGCGTGGTCAGCGCACCCGAACACAATGGCAACCGCAGCGTGCTGGCGCCACCGCCGCCGGAGTGAGATCGCCATCGTCGCCGTTCAGGCAGTGCATTGATAATGGCGGTTTTTCATGCGACGGGCGGAAAGATGCGCATTGGCGGCTTGATGTTGTTGGGATTGTTGGTAACGACTGCGGCCAACGCGGCCGATGACGCGCGGACACGCATGCAGGCTTTCGCCCGTGAGCTGCACACGATCAGCGGCAGTTTCGAGCAGACCGTCACCGATGCCAATGGTCATCGCGGCGACGAGTCGCGCGGCACGCTGGCATTGCAGGCGCCGCGTCAGTTCCGCTGGGAAACCGTTTCGCCATTCAAGCAGACGATCGTCGCCGATGGTGCGCATGTCTGGATTTACGAGCCCGACCTGGAGCAGGTGTCGGTGCGCAACCAGAGTGCGGCCGAATCGCACAGCCCCCTGACCGTGCTGACCGACCTGACGCAGCTGGATCATCAGTTCAAGACCAGCGAGGCGGGTACGCACGATGGCTTGAGCTGGCTCAGGCTGCAGCCTCAGGCCAAGGATGCGCAGTTCGAATTCGCCGAGTTGGGATTCGACGCAACGGGCTTGCGGCGCATGCGGTTCAAGGACGAAATGGGCAACCAGACGCAGATCAGTTTTTCCGACTGGAGGCGCAATCCGAATTTGCCCAGCGGCACGTTCAAGTTCGTACCGCCGCCCGGCGTGGATGTCGTCGGCGACGTCAAGCCCGATGCCGAGGTCTTTCCAATCAAGAACTGATGGCGCATGACGCGAGTCAGCCACGGTGGTTGACGGCAGTGCCTGCAACCATCGCCATCCCCGCGCCAGCATGGAGGCGTGCCTTGTCGGCACGACGGGGCTGGCCATGAACGACTCGATTTCCTTCTCTTCCTCCCCCGGCGCACCTTGTTCGAACGCTGCCTGCCCTGGCTTGTGGCCGGTGGCTTGTACTGGGCGCTGCGCTGGCTGCATTGAAACGACCCGCGAATGACGCAGTCGGCGGTTCGGTCCGACGTGGGTTTCGATTATGCTCGGCGCCGGTTGCGATGGGTCGCAACCGGCCTGCAGCGTGAGCGATGTCGTGTCGCGGTACGCGCGGCCCCACGAACTGCGGAGTGAATGGAATGACGACGATGGCCGCCGCCAGGGCGCTGGTCGAACGCTACTACGCGGCGTTCAATCGCGGCGACTGGGAGGGCATGCTCGCCACGCTGAGCGAGGATGTCGTGCATGACCTCAACCAAGGCGGACGCGAGCACGGGCGCGATGCGTTCCGGGCCTTCCTGGCGCGTATGCAGCAATGCTATGCCGAGCGGTTGCAGGACATCGTCGTGCTTGCCGGCGAGGATGGCCGGCGGGTGGCAGCGGAATATGTCGTGCACGGACGCTATCTGGCCAGCGATGCGGGGTTGCCGCCAGCCAGCGGCCAGGAGTACGTCCTGCCGGGGGGCGCATTTTTCGAATTGCGCGATGCGCACATCGTGCGCGTGAGCAATTACTACAACCTGCAGGATTGGCTGCGCCAGATCGGCAGCGCGACTTGAACATCCGCCAATGACGCAACACGTTGCCATCCTCGGTGGAGGGCCAGCCGGACTCATGGCTGCCGAAGCCGCGCGTGCCCAGGGCGCCGAGGTCGATGTGTTCGATCGCATGGGTTCGGTCGGGCGCAAATTCCTCATTGCCGGCAAGGGCGGACTCAATCTCACCCACTCCGATCCTTTCGCGCGCTTCGCGTCGCGGTATGGCGAGCGCAGCGTTGAAGTTTCGGCCTGGCTGCGTCAATTCGATGCCGAAGCCTTGCGGGCGTGGGCGCGCGAGCTGGGCGTGGAAACCTTCGTCGGTAGCTCGGGGCGCGTGTTCCCCACCGATCTGAAGGCGGCTCCGCTGCTGCGTGCCTGGGTGCGCCGGCTGCGTGCCCAGGGCGTGCGCTTCCACGTGCGTCACGAATGGCGTGGCTGGCACGATGACGGTGCCTTGAGCTTTGCCACGGATGCCGGCGAGCGGGCGGTGAATGCCGACGCCGTCGTACTGGCGATGGGGGGCGCGAGCTGGCCGGTGCTGGGGTCGGACGGGCGCTGGATACCCATGCTGGCCGCGCGGGAGATCGCATGCGCTCCACTGCGCCCATCCAACTGCGGATTCGACGTGGCCTGGAGCGAGCATTTCGTCCAGCGCCATGCCGGCGATCCGCTCAAGCATGTGGTGCTCGAATGGCGCACCTCGGACGGTGCAGTCCAGCGGCGTCAAGGCGAATGCGTGATCACGCGCGACGGCATCGAGGGCAGCCTCATCTATGCCGGCAGTGCGCACCTGCGTGATGCAATCGATGCCCACGGCGAGGTGGTCATCCATCTTGATCTGCTGCCGCAGCGCGCGCAGCCCGATCTTGCAAGCGCACTGATGCGAGCGCAGGGGCGGCGCTCGCTGAGCGAGCAATGGCGACGCAGCCTCGGCATCGAGGGTGTCAAGGCCGGCTTGTTGCGCGAAACGCTCGATCCGATGGAGTGCCGCGATCCGCAACGCGTGGCCGCTGCACTCAAGGCGCTGCCGATCCGTCTGCTGCGTGCACGCCCTGTCGAAGAAGCCATCAGCAGTGCCGGCGGCGTGTGTTTTTCCGCGCTCGACGAACAGCTCATGCTGCGCGCGCTTCCCGGCACATTCTGTGCGGGTGAGATGATCGACTGGGAGGCACCGACCGGCGGGTATCTGCTCACCGCCTGTTTCGCCAGCGGACGCATCGCCGGTGCGGCTGCCGCGCGCTGGCGTGGCCCAACACCAACCACGGCCCACAAGACATGATCCGGATTTCCACGTTCACTGGCGCTGCCGTACAGGCGCACCTGGAAGCCGTGGCTGCGCTGCGCATCGCGGTGTTTGCCGAATGGCCCTATCTCTATGCCGGCGATGCGGATTACGAACGCCACTATCTGGCCACCTACGCACAGGCGCAAAGCAGCCTGTTCGTGCTCGCGTTCGACGGCGAGCGTGTCGTGGGAGCTTCGACTGCGGTGGCCTTGCGGGACGAAACCGCGGCGATCCAGGCGCCGTTTCTGGCCCAGAGCGTGAATGTGGACGAGGTGTTCTATTTCGGCGAGTCGGTGCTGCTGCCAGAGTATCGGGGGCGTGGCCTGGGGCATCGCTTCTTCGACGAGCGCGAGGCTCGGGCGCAGCGTCTGGGGCTGGTGTTGACCGCGTTCTGTTGCGTCGAACGCGCCACGGATGATCCGCGGCGCCCGGCAGGCTATCGTGGCAACGATGCATTCTGGCGCAAGCGGGGCTACGCGCCGCACGAGAACCTGCGCTGCATCCTCGACTGGCCGGAGATCGGCGACGCACTGTCGCGGCCGCATGCGCTGCAGTTCTGGTCGCGCAATTGGGAGGCGGAATGAAGATCCGGGTGGCGAGCGCGCAATATGCCATTGGCGAGCCGGCGGATTTTGACGAATTCGCACAGCGCGTCGCGGCGCAGGTGGCCCTTGCCGCAGCACGCGGAGCGCAGGTCGCGGTATTGCCCGAATATCTTGCGCTGGAGGCGGCGGCGGCATTCTCCGCCGAGGTACGCAGTCACCTGCTGCATTCGCTCGATGCCTTGCAGGCGGTGCGCGACGACTATCTGGCGCTTGCGCGCGAGCTGGCGCGGCGCAATGCGCTGATTCTCGTGGCGGGCACGTTTCTCGAACGCAGGGCGGAGGGGCGTTTCCGCAATCGGGCCTGGATCGTCACCCCCGATGGGCGTGTCGCGCATCAGGACAAGCTCACCCTCACTGCGTTCGAACGTGCGACCGGCTGCATCGAGGCTGGGGATGAGCTGAAGGTGTTTGACAGCGATCTGGGTCGCGTGGCGATCAATATCTGCTACGACGTCGAATTTCCGCTGTATGCGCGAGCGCAGTCCCTGGCCGGCGCGCGCGTGCTGCTGGTGCCCAGCTGCACCGATACCGCGGCAGGTGCGCAGCGCGTGCGCCTGGGCTGTCGCGCCCGCGCACTCGAAAATCCGCTGTACGTGGCCTGTGCCGTGACCCACGGTGATGCGCCCTGGAGTCCGGCGCTCGACACCAATACCGGTGTGGCGGGGATCTACACGCCGATCGATCGCGGATTTCCCGAGCGAGGCATCGCCGCGCAGGCACTGGACGGATGGGCGGTTGCCGATCTCGATCTGGCAGCCTTCGGCACCAACGCGTCGCAGGCGCAAGTGGCGATCGCGCGCGACTGGCCGGCGCAGTTGCGACCGGGACTGCGGCAGGCGCGCGTCGAATCGCTGTGAGTGGGAGGCTGCGCGCTCAGGCCGGTTTGCGCAGCACCGGATTGTCCCAGCCGGGGCGCGGCTTGAAACGCTCGCCATAGCGCGCCGCGAGGCCTTGCAGTCGCGCCACCAGGGCATCGACGCCACTGTCACGCACATACTGGATCGGGCCACCGCGAAACGGGGCGAAACCGGTGCCGAAGATGAGGCCGGCATCGAGCAGCTCGGCGTCGTCGACCACGCCATCGTGCAGGCAGGCGACGGCCTCGTTGATCAGCGGCAGGATGATGCGATCTTCCAGGTCGGAAGGCGCCAGGTAATTCGGGTCGACTTCGGGCTTCTGCGGCTTGCCATCCTGCCAGCGGTAGAAGCCCTCGCCATCCTTCTTGCCGCGCTTGCCGTTTTTGGCCAGTTCGGCGATCGACGCGGGAATGTCCAGTCCGAGGAACGGGCCGAGTTCCGCCCCGACCGAGGCGGCCACATCGAGCCCGACCGTGTCGGCCAGCTCGATCGGTCCCATGGGCATGCCGAATTTCTTGGCGGCCTTGTCGATGACGGGAGCCGGAACGCCTTCGGCATAAGCGCGCGCGGCTTCGAGCATGTAGGGCATCAGCGTGCGATTGACGAGAAAGCCCGGCGTGCCGGCAACCGGAATCGGCAGTTTGTCGATGGCCTTGCAGAAGGCGAGGGCGCGCTTTTCGACAGCGGCATCGAGCGTATCCTGACGCACGATTTCGACCAGCGGCATCAGGGCGACCGGATTGAAATAGTGCAGGCCGAGGAAGCGGGCGGGCTTGTCGACCGCCTTGCGCAATTCGTCCAGCGGAATGCTCGACGTGTTGGTGGCGAGCAGGGCGTCGGCCTTGAGTCTGGGCTCGGCGCTCTTGTACAGGTCTTCCTTGGCCTGCGGATTCTCGTAGATGGCTTCGATGAGCAGGTCGGCGGAGGCCACTCCGGCACCTTCGACATCGGCCTTGAGCCGCGCCAGGGCGGGCTGGATGCGGTCGGTCGTCTTGAGTTTCTTCTCGAACAGGGTGCGGGCGCGCTCGAGTGCGGGTTGCACGTACTTGAGCTCACGATCCTGCAGCGTCACCTCGAAGCCGCGCAGCGCGCACCAGGCCGCGATGTCGCCGCCCATGACGCCGGCACCAATGACATGGACATTCTTGATGCCGTGCTCGGCGCCGCCAGCCAGCCCCTTGAGCCGCTCCTGCAGGAAGAACACGCGGATCAGGTTGCGCGCGGTGGTGGTGGTGGCCAGCTTGGCGACGGCACGCGCCTCGTTGCGCAGGCGCTGCGTCAGACTGCCGCCGCGACGCCAGGTTTCGATGAGGGCGAATGGCGCCGGGTAATGCTCCTTGCGTGCCTTGGCCGCTGTCTGCTTGACGAGCATGGGCGCCAGAAGCTGTCGCACCGGCCACAGATTGCTGGCCCAGGCCAGCGCGCGTTGGGTGATCGGCCGCGAGCGCGGATGGCGGATGACGTCCTTGGCCGTTTCCAGCAGGAGTTCAGGCGTGGTCAGGGCGTCGACGAGGCCGATGCTACGGGCGTTTTCCGCCGATGCGGCGCGGCCGGTGAGCATGAATTCGAGTGCGGCCGGCGCACCGACCAGGTAGGGCAGGCGGGCCGAACCACCCCAGCCGGGGAAGATGCCGAGCTTGATCTCGGGCAGGGCGATGCGCGTGGCCGGGTCACGCGTGGCGACGCGGCTGCGGCAGGCCAGTGCCAGTTCGGTGCCGCCGCCCATGCACACGCCATGAATCGCGGCGACGGTCGGACAGGGCAGGCGCGACAGCCGCTGGAACACCCGCTGGCCGTTTTCCAGCGCGTCCAGCACCGTGCCCGATTTTTCGAAACTTTCGAATTCCTTGATGTCGGCGCCGACAATGAAGCTGCTCTTGGCCGAACGCACCACCACGCCCCGGGGTGGCTCGAACGACAGGCGCTCGACGATTTCCGCCAGCTCGTCGAGCACCGCGCGCGACAGCGCATTGACCGAGCTGCCGGCGCGGTCGAGGGTCAAAACCGTAATGCCGTCCGCGTCCTGGGCGATTTGCCAGTGTTGGAAACGCAGCCCTTCGAACATGTTCGGCTCCGGAAAGCGACCGTGGGATGGCTATAATCCGGGCAAGCCGTGCATCGGGTCAATGCGGCCCGGAGAAGCGAGTGAGCGAGCTGAAAGCCGATCTGTCGAACGCCCAGAAATTGCTCGAGCACATCGTGCAATCACCGTTGCACGTGATTGCCCTGGAAACCGACAACGTCGGCGAGGCGCTGGCGCAGATGCGCCAGCTGGCGATTCGTGCCGGAACCTCGATCTACGCATGGGATCCCGAGGGAGGCATCTCGCCGCTGCGTGAGTCGGGACTGTACGTGCCAGGCACCAAGCGCCTGGCCGATGGCCTGCGCTATGTGCTGCAGAGCATGCATTTCGGCGTGTATTTCTTCGCTGACTTCGCGGCATACCTGAAACCTTCGGAAACACTGTTCCTGCGGCGTATTTCGCGCATGGCCATGCGCAGCGAGCGCAAGGTGGTATTCATCGGGCAGAGCGTCAACCTGCCCGAGGCGCTCGATGGCCTGTATGCCAGTGTGTCGACGCGCTCGCAGGCGTCGCAGACCCTGCGCCTGCGCGACGGGCGGTGGCTGACATGAGCGCCACCCTGCCCGAAGGCCAGGGCGCGGCGCTGGTCATTGCCGCCGATCGCGGGGATCGCCGGGTACTGTTCGACGTGCTCGACCAGCAGGCGTTCGAGGAAATCTACTCGGCCAAGGACATTGCGCAGGCGCGCGAATTTCTCGGCCCCGGCATCAGCATCGACTTGGCATTCGTCGAATTCGGCGACAACCTGCGCGAGGCGGTGGCGTTGTGCGACGAGCTCACGGCGCAGGCCGGGCATCCCATTCCGGTCATTGCCATCATGGTGGGGAGTGGTCGGCGTCTGGATTCCGGGGAATTTCCGAGCTGCGTGACTGAATGGCTGGCCAGCCCGGTGCGCGCCAGCGATGCCGAGGCCAGGCTCAAGTCGGCACTGGCGCAGCATCAGGCGGCTGTGCCGCGTGCGAGCAGTGCGGTCGCCGTGACCCAGACAGGGGATCAGTATCGCTTCGCCTTCGACAGCAGCCTCGACGAACTGGCCTTGGTCGACCCTGGCAGTGGACAGATTCTCGATGTCAACGACACGTTCGTGCGGCGTTCCGGCTATGCGCGCACGCGCGTCATCGGCGCGCGGATCGACGGCTTTGATTTCGTGCTGCCCGACGAGCGACGCCGCGAAGTGGCGGAACGGCTGAACAGCAGCAGCAATGTGCAGCTGCGCGCCCGCAAACCACGCGCCGACGGGGGGACTTATCCGGTCGACGTGAGCATTCGCCACGCGATGCATCAAGGTCGCGTCGTGCAGTTCTACACGTTCCGCGAAATCGAGGAGCTCAGCCGGTTGCAGGAGGCCATGGTCGCGCTGCTGCGCGCGGCACAGGGCGAGGCGCGCGATCACGCCGAGGCGGTCGTGTGCGGGGTGGCGGATTGGCTGGCCATGGATGTGGTGATTGCCGTCGAGGCGGGCGGTGATGGCATTCCCGAGCCAAAGATTGCCGCGGCTTACCGGCGCTTCGAAGTCGACGAGGACGACAACGCACGCTATGACGGCCTGCTGCGGCAGGTGCTCGCCGGCGAGGAAATCGTGCTGGGCCGCGATGCCTGGTCGGCGCCGGCCATCGACCTGTGGTTGCGCGAGCGGCGTTTCGAGAGCGTGATCGGCGTTCCGGTGCGTGGCGAGCGGCTGGACAGTATCGGCGCCCTGTTCATGGCGCGCCGTGAACCGCTGCAGACCGACATGCCCGTGCTTGCCGGCCTGCGCCTGTTTGCGCATGCCCTGGGGGCGGAGTTCGAGTTGCGTCGCGCGCGTGCGCAAGGGCGTTCGGATGGCCTGCGCGATCCGCTTACCGGCCTGCCCAATCGCCTGTTGTTCAACGATCGCCTCAACTCGGCCATTGCCGAGGCGCATCGCGGCGGCGAGATGCTGGCGGTGGTGTTTGTCGATGTCGACCGCTTCAAGACCATCAATGATTCACTCGGTCACGCGGTCGGCGATCAGGTGCTGATCGCCGTTGCCCGTCGGCTCAAGAGCAACGTGCGCGGCACCGACACGGTGGCGCGCTACGCCGGCGACGAATTCACCTTGATCCTGCGCCACATCGTGCAGCGCGAGGACGTGATGCGCATCGCCGAAAAGATCGTGCGCGCGATGGAGGTTCCACTGCAGCTGGCCGACGGGCTTGAGCTGAGCATTACCACCTCATTGGGCCTGAGTTTCTACCCCGACGATGCGCTCGATGCCGAGCGCCTGCTCAAGCAAGCCGACGTTGCCATGTATTCGGCCAAGGGCATGGGGCGCAACAATTTTCAGGCCTATGTGGCGGTATCCGAGGAATCGCATCGCCAGCGCCTTGCGCTCGAAGCCAAGCTCAGGCAAGCGGAACGCAATGGCGAGTTGCGCGTGTTCTTCCAGCCACAGGTCGATGCGCGTGGCCAGGACATTGTCGGCATGGAGGCCCTGTTACGCTGGGAGCACCCGGAACTGGGCATGATCAGTCCCGGTTTCTTCGTGCCGCTGGCGGAGGAAACCGGGCTGATCATTCCAATCGGCGAATGGGTGCTCACCGCCGCGTGCCGCGAGGGACGGCGCTGGCAGCAGGAGTATGGCCTTTCGCTGCGCCTGGGCGTGAACCTGTCCGCCCTGCAGCTGCGTCAGCCCAGCCTGGTGCAGACGGTCGAGAGAGTGCTGCGCGAAACCGGGCTCGACGCGCGCCTGCTCGACCTGGAAGTGACCGAAAGCATCAGCGCGAAGACCATTCCCAATCTGCTCGACACCTTGCATGGCCTGCGCGACCTGGGCTGCAGCATCTCGCTGGACGATTTCGGCACCGGGCAATCCTCGCTCGATTACATCAAGCGGTTCCCGGCCGATCGCATCAAGATCGACCAGGCATTCGTGCGCAATATCGGCATCGATCCGGATGACGAGGCGATCGTGCGCGCCACCTTGTCGATGGCTCACGATCTCAATTGCGAAGTGGTGGCCGAAGGCGTGGAGACCGAGGAGCATTTCGAGTTCCTGCACCGAGAGGGCTGCGATGCCCTGCAAGGCTTCCTGTTCTGCCGGCCGCTGTCGGTGGCCAGTTTCGACAACCTGCTCAAGGAGCGCGCGCGTTTGCTGGGTACCGATGTCGGGCGTGGAACATGAACGGCGGGCCGGTGGCTGAACTTTCCGCGCCGGGCGCGGTCAACGTGGCATGCCTGCGCGTGCCGACAATGAAAAGGGAGTAAGGCCCGGATGGGCGAAAGCGACTTGGACAGGGCGCTCGTCGAGCGTGTGCAAAAAGGCGACAACCGCGCGTTCGACCTGCTGGTGCGCAAGTATCAGCACCGGCTGGTGGGCGTCATTTCGCGCTACATCAATGACTGGAGCGAGTGTCAGGACGTCGCCCAGGATGCATTCGTGCGCGCCTATCGCGCGATCGGATCGTTCCGTGGCGATGCCCAGTTCTACACCTGGATCTATCGCATTGCCGTCAATACGGCCAAGAATCACCTGGTTTCGCAGGGACGGCGGCCACCGACCGAGGACATTGCCGTCGAGGACGCCGTGCAGTTCGACGGCGCCACGCGGCTGCACGAATCGGCCACGCCCGAACGCGAACTCATGCGCCAGGAAATTGAACGAACCGTGTTTTCCACGGTCGAAGAGTTGCCCGAGGAGCTGCGAATCGCCATCACGCTGCGCGAGGTCGACGGTTTGAGCTACGAGGAAATCGCGGAAAAGATGGATTGCCCGATCGGTACGGTCAGATCCCGCATCTTCCGCGCCCGCGAGGCGATCGACGAAAAGTTGCGCCCGTTGTTGTCGGAAGGAAAACAGACGTCATGAACCAGCAGATCAACGAACAGCTGTCGGCGCTCATGGATGGTCGACTGGACGGTGAGCAGGCCCGCTTCGTGCTCGCCCGTGCGAAGGACGGCGAGGACGTCCGGCAGCGCTGGTCGCGGTATCACTACGCCGCACAGGTGCTGCGCGGCGAACATCCGCTGCTGTTGCGCGATGGTTTTGCCGAATCGGTCATGCGCTCGATCGAGCCGCCTGCACGCTCGGGCTCGCATTTCGCCCGGCGCGTGGTGCGCTGGGGAGCGGGGGGCGCGATCGCGGCGACGGTGGCGGTGGCCGCGTTGGTGGTGACCCGCCCGGTGGGCGAAATGCCGGTTTCCGCGCCGATGGCGCTGACCCAGGGCAATGCTTCCCCTGGGGTGTCTGGGCCGGCGATTGCCGTAGCGCCGGCGGCAGCAACGACCACGACGTATGGTGCCGGCGAAATCCGCCCGCCGTTGCTGGCTCCCGGCCTGCCGCTGGACGCGGCACCTGCCAGCTATGGCATGGAAACCGTTTTGGTGCCGACCCTCGACCCGCGGTTTGGCGCCTACGCACGTCGCACGCAGCCCACGCAGTCGGCGAATGCGCCTTATGTGCTGCTGCTGACGCCTCAGCAGTCGGCGCGCGAGCCTTCGGGCCAGCACTGATCCGCACGCGTTGCGCCGCATGTGGCGCAACGCGCTGGCTCCATGCTGAATGAAGCCCTGGTAGCCGTGGAACTTCGTTCTGGGCACTGCGTCCAAGCACCGATTTCTCCGCTCCGGCATGACAGTTCGGCCGGCATGAAGGCGATGGGGCGGAAAATCCCATTTCGAATCAACAAGAGGCCATCATGACGATGATTTCACGTGGTGTCGCGCATGCACGCTGGATGTGGGTTGCGCTGTGGGTGTCGTGTCTGGGCGCCGGGCAGGCGCTGGCGGTCGAGTTGCCCGACTTCAGCCCGTTGGTGGAGAAGTACGGGCCCGCGGTCGTCAATGTGCAGGCGACGGGCAGTGTCGACAGCCAGGCGCAGCAGGGGCCTGATCAGCAGGAGATGCCGGAAATCTTCCGCCGGTTCTTCGGGCCGCAAATGCCGATGCCGCGTGATCGCGGTGCGCGCATGTCGATGGGGTCGGGTTTCATCATTTCCGCCGACGGCTATGTTCTGACCAACAACCATGTGGTTGACGGGGCCGACCATGTCACCGTGCGCTTGTCCGATCGCCGCGAGCTCGATGCCAAGGTGGTGGGAACCGATGCGCAATACGACATCGCACTGCTCAAGATCAACGCTTCCAGCCTGCCGGTGGTCAACATCGGCGACTCCAAGGTGGTCAAGGCTGGGCAGTGGGTGCTGGCGATCGGCTCGCCGTTCGGTTTCGATCATTCGGTGACGGCCGGCATCGTCAGTGCGGTCGGGCGCAATTTCGGCGGTGCTGATCAGCAATACGTGCCGTTCATCCAGACCGATGTGCCGATCAACCGCGGCAACTCGGGTGGGCCGCTGTTCAACCTCCAGGGACAGGTCGTCGGCATCAATTCACAAATTTTTTCCAATACGGGCGGCTTCATGGGCGTGTCGTTTGCGATCCCGATCGACATTGCGATGAGCGCGGTCGAGCAGATCAAGACCACCGGCCATGTCAGCCGCGGCATGATCGGCGTGCAGATCCAGAACGTGGACCGCGATCAGGCCAAGGCGCTGGGATTGCCACGCATTGGCGGGGCGTTGGTCAACAAGGTCACGCCGGGAGGTGCGGCCGACAAGGCAGGCGTCCAGCTGGGCGACGTGATCCTGGCCTTTGCCGGCCACGACATCGCCATGTCGGCGGATTTGCCGCCGCTGGTGGGTTCGACACGCCCGGGCAGCAAGGTCGACCTGTCGATTTGGCGTGAAGGCAAAACCCTGACCATCCCGGTCACGGTGGGCGAGCTGCCGGTCGACAAGGAGGCATTGGCCAATGCGCGCAGCGGAAATCCGGCCATCGCCGCCGCGGGCAATCCGCTGGGCATCGTCGTTGATGATCTCGGCGAACAGCAGCGCAAACAGCTGGGAATTACCGATGGGCAGGGCGTGGTCGTGCAGCGCGTTCCGGGCACGCTTTCGCGTCGTTCGGCGCTGATGCCGGGGGATGTCATCCTGATGGTGGGGCGCAAGCCGGTGAAATCGGTGGCCGATTTCAATGCCGGTCTCAAGGGCGCCAAGCCCGGCGACTCGATCATGTTGCTGGTGCGGCGTAATGAGCAGACGCAATTCCTTGCCGTGACCGTGCCGGCCGACAAGGCCGCCAAGGACTGAGGCGCATGTTTCGTACCACGGCAGCGGGGCGCCCGCTGCCGTGGGGCGGAAAAGCCCTGGTACTGCCTGCGGGGCATAGAATCGAACGGGATTCATGCGACAATACGCGTTTTGCCGGGGGCCGTGCCGCCGGACAGTTCCTGGCCCGCATGACCAATATCCGCAATTTTTCGATCATCGCCCACGTCGATCACGGCAAGTCCACCCTGGCCGATCGCATCATCCAGCTTTGCGGCGGGCTTACCGAGCGCGAAATGGAAGCGCAGGTTCTCGACAACAATCCGATCGAGCGCGAGCGCGGCATCACCATCAAGGCGCAGTCGGTATCGCTGCCGTACAAGGCCAGGGATGGGCAGGTCTACCAGCTCAACTTCATCGATACGCCGGGGCATGTGGACTTCAGCTACGAAGTCAGCCGTTCGCTCGCCGCCTGCGAGGGCGCACTGCTGGTCGTGGATGCCGCACAGGGGGTCGAGGCACAGTCGGTCGCCAACTGCTACACCGCGGTCGAGCAGGGGCTGGAAGTCGTGCCGGTGCTCAACAAGATCGACCTGCCGACCGCCGACGTCGATCGCGCCAAGGCCGAAATCGAGGCTGTCATCGGCATCCATGCCGACGATGCGATCGCCATCAGCGCCAAGACCGGACAGAACGTCGAGGCTGTGCTGGAGGCCATCGTGGCGCGCATTCCGCCGCCGCAGCCCCGTGATACCGATCGCCTGCAAGCCCTGATCATCGACTCCTGGTTCGACAATTACCTGGGTGTCGTTTCGCTGGTGCGCGTCATGCAGGGCGAAATCCGTCCCAAGGACAAGCTGCTGGTGATGTCGACCGGACGCACGCACGAAGTCGATCAGGTCGGGGTGTTCACGCCCAAGCGTGCCCTGCGCGACAAGCTCGGCATGGGCGAAGTCGGCTGGCTCACGGCTTCCATCAAGGACGTGCATGGTGCACCGGTGGGCGACACGCTGACGCAGGCGCGGGAGCCGGCGGTGGCACCCTTGCCGGGTTTCCAGAAAATGCAGCCGCGCGTGTTTGCCGGTTTGTTTCCCACCCAGGCTGACGATTACCCGTCGCTGCGCGAGGCGCTGGAGAAACTCAAGCTCAACGATGCCGCGCTGCATTTCGAGCCGGAAACGTCCGAGGCCATGGGGTTTGGCTTCCGTTGCGGCTTTCTCGGCCTGCTGCACATGGAAATCATCCAGGAGCGGCTCGAACGCGAATACGACCTGGATCTGGTAACCACTGCGCCAACGGTGGTTTACGAGGTGCTGCTCACCGACGGCAAGGTCATCTCGCTCGACAATCCGGCCAAGCTGCCGCCGGTGCAGAATGTCGAGGAGATCCGCGAGCCGATCATCGTCGCCAACATCCTCACGCCTCCCGATTACATCGGCAATGTCATCAAGCTGTGCGAGGAAAAGCGCGGCGTGCAGCGCTCGATCAACTATCTGGCCACCCAGGTGCAGATCAGTTACGAACTGCCGCTGGCCGAGGTCGTGCTCGACTTCTTCGACAAGCTCAAGTCGGTATCGCGTGGCTATGCGTCGATGGATTACCACTTCGAGCGCTTTCAGTCCGGCCCGTTCGTGCGCGTGGACATACTCATCAATGGCGACCGCGTGGACGCGCTGAGCCTGATCCTGCACCGCTCCAGCGCCGATCGGCGGGGACGCGAGCTGGTCGAGAAAATGAAGGATCTGATTCCGCGCCAGCAGTTCGATGTGGCCATTCAGGCCGCCATTGGCGCACAGATCATCGCACGTTCAACGGTGAAGGCGCTGCGCAAGAATGTGCTTGCCAAGTGCTACGGCGGCGACATCACGCGCAAACGCAAGTTGCTGGAGAAGCAGAAGGAAGGCAAGAAGCGCATGAAGCAGGTGGGCAGCGTGGAGATTCCGCAGGAAGCCTTCCTCGCCGTATTGCAAATGGACAAGTAGGGTTCGACGTGGCGTGGCGCGGACGGGTGGGGCGTGCAAGATGCAGGGCCCGCGTAGCGTCCGGATCATTGCTGCCTTTCAAGGGAAACAACCATGGATTTTGATTTCGCATTGCTGCTGGTGGTGCTGACGGGGGTTTGCGGTGTCGTCTGGCTGTTCGACATCGTGTTCCTGGCGCCGCGCCGGCGTCGCCGTGCCCAGGCAATCGAGGCGATGACGGTGCTCAGCGAAGAGGAGCGCGAGGCGCGCGCGCGTGACACGCTGCGCGAGTCGATGCCGGTCGAATATGCGCATTCGTTTTTCCCGGTGCTGCTGGCGATCCTGCTGTTCCGCTCCTTTGTCGCCGAGCCGTTCAAGATTCCCTCGGGGTCGATGATGCCGACCCTGCTGGTCGGTGATTTCATCCTCGTCAACAAATTCGCCTACGGGCTGCGCCTGCCGGTACTCAATACGCGCATTCTCGCGCTGGGCGAGCCCAAGCGCGGCGACGTGTTCGTGTTCCGCTATCCGAAGAACCCGAGCGAGGATTACATCAAGCGCGTCATCGGCCTACCCGGCGACACCATCGAGTATCGCAACAAGACCCTGTTCGTGAATGGCCAGCAGGTCGCTGAAACGGATCTGGGCGTCTACACCGGGCCGTCCGAGCCGGGGCGGGCCATGGAGACGGCCAGGTTGAAGCAGGAGGATCTGCAAGGAGTGCAGCACTCGATTCTCGAGGTGCCCAACAGCTGGGTCGGCCACGAGGGCAGCTGGACGGTTCCTGCCGGGCACTACTTCGCCATGGGGGATAATCGGGACAATAGCGCCGACAGCCGGTTCTGGGGTTTCGTGCCCGAGGAGAATCTGGTTGGCAGGGCGTTTGTGGTCTGGATGAATTTCAGCCATTTGAATCGCATCGGAACGGTGATCAAATAGGCGCCAGCCGTCAGTGTCGTCGATCTGTGTCCACGTTGGGGAGAGCGAGCATGCATCACAAGGCAAAAGGCATCACTTTGATCGGATTTGTCATCATCCTGTGCGTCGTCGGGTTCTTTGCCTATGCGGCGATGCGGCTGATCCCGGTCTACACCGAGTATTTCGGCGTGGTGAAGTCGATGGATCAGGAGAGCAAGGAGCCGGGGGCGCAGAGCAAGTCGCTCGACCAGCTGCGACGCGATTTGGGCTTCAAGTTCAGCACGCAGTACGTCGATGAGCAGAACGTGCCGCTGTCGGCCATTGGTCTGACGCGCGAAAACGGCAAGGCGGTCATGCGCATCGCCTATGAACGCCGGGTTCCGTTCATGTACAACATCGAACTGCTGGTCAGCTTCGATCATTCAGTCACCTTCAGCAATAGTGCGGGTGAGTGACGCCAGCGCCCTGGGCTACGGCTTTGCCGATGCCGCCCTGCTGCAGCGTGCGCTGACGCATCGCAGCGCCAGCCACGCCAACAACGAACGCCTCGAATTTCTCGGCGACGCGCTGCTCAACCTGCTCGTCGCCGAGTTGGTGTACGAGATGCATCCCCGGGCCAGCGAGGGGGATATGACCCGCTTGCGCGCAGCCTTGGTCAATGGCGGGGCGCTGGCCGAGATGGCGCGTGCGCATCGGTTGGGCGATCGTCTGCACTTGGGGCCCGGTGAGCTCAAGAGCGGAGGCCATCGCCGCGACTCGATTCTCGCCGATGCCTTCGAGGCGCTGATCGCGGCCATTTATCTCGATGGCGGCTGGAATGCCTGCCGCGAGCGTGTGCGCGAACTGTTTGCTCCTCAGGTTGCCGAAGGCGCGCGCACGCCCAAGGACGCAAAAACCCGCCTGCAGGAATATCTGCAGGCGCAAGGGCAGCCCCTGCCGGTCTATGAACTGGTATCGACCAGCGGCGAGGAGCATGCACGGGTATTTGCCGTAAGCTGTCGCATCGAATCCTTGGATGAAGTCTTCGCAGGCAAGGGCTCCAGCCGGCGGGCCGCCGAACAGGTGGCGGCCGAGCATGCCTTGATGCGATTGGCCGCGGAGAACAAGCATGGCCACTGAATCTGCAGGCAATCACCGCTATGGCTGCGTGGCATTGATCGGGCGGCCCAATGTCGGCAAGTCGACCTTGCTCAATGCAATGCTTGGCACACGATTGTCGATCGTCACCCCAAAGCCGCAGACCACGCGGCATCGCATTCTCGGAGTCGTCACCCGACCCGATGCGCAAATCGCGTTTCTCGATACTCCGGGCCTGCACCGGGAGACGCGTCGTGCACTCAATCATCAGCTCAACCGGGTCGCCCGGCAGGCACCCGAGGAAGCGGATGTGCTCCTCCATGTCATCGATGGCCCGCAGTGGCGTGACGAGGACGAGGCCATCTGGAAGCTGCTGTCACCACTGGGCAAACCCTGTTTGCTTGCCGTCAACAAGGTCGACAAGCTGGCTGACAAAACCCGTCTGCTGGCGTTCGCGGCGGAGGTGACGCGTAGCCATGACTACGGAGCCGTGCATTTCCTGTGCGCGCGCCGTGGCGATGGCGTGCCGGCATTGCTCGACGAGATCGTCACTCTGCTGCCGCAGGGCGAGGCCGCGTTTGCGGAAGACGAATTCACCGACCGCAGCGAACGTTTTCTGGCTGCCGAACTGGTGCGTGAGCAGCTCATGTTGCAGCTGGGGGACGAATTACCCTATGCCACCGCGGTCGAAATCGAACGCTTCGAGGATGCACCGAAGATCAGCCATATCGGGGCGGTGATCTGGGTCGAGCGCGAAGGCCAGAAGGGCATTGTCATCGGTGCCGGGGGCGCCCAGCTGAAGAGGATCGGCACGGCGGCACGGCGGGCCATGGAGCGCCTGTTCGACCGCCGCGTGCATCTGGAATTGTGGGTGCGCGTGCGCGAATCGTGGAGCGATGATGCCGCGGCGCTCAAGCAATTCGGTTACGGCGATTGAGCAGGCAGGGTCGCGCGAATGCGCGTCGATGACCAACCGGCATTCGTGCTGCATGCGCGGGCCTATCGGGAAACCTCGCTGCTGCTCGAAGTATTCACCCGCGATCATGGCCGTATCGGCCTGGTGGCGCGCGGAGTGCGCCGCGAGCGCAGCCGCTGGCCGCGCGGCCTGCTGCAGCCTTTTCAACCACTGCACCTGGGATGGATGGCGCGCGGGGATCTGGGCAACCTGCATGCCGCTGAGGCGGCGAGCGCGCCCTTGATTCTGCAAGGCGACAGTCTGCTCGCTGCCATGTACGTCAACGAACTGGTGCTGCGGCTGAGCGAACGCGCGGATGCACATCCGCGGGTATTTATGCTGTATGCCAACTGCCTGGCACGCCTGCGGCAGGCCAGTGATATGGCATGGTCGCTGCGATGCTTCGAGCGTGATCTGCTGGCCGAGCTGGGGTATGGGCTGGCTCTGGATCGTGCGGCCGACGGACAGCCGCTGGTGGCCGAGGCAGACTATCTATACGACCCCGAGGCGGGTGCGCTGCCGTGGCGCAACGGCAGTGTGTTGCCACAGGTCACGGGCGCTGCGCTGCTGGCCTTGGGCGGCGAAGCGGCCCCCGATGCGCCGCTGCTCGCGCAACTGCGCCGATTGATGCGTGGCGTGATACGCCATTGGGTCGGGGATGATCTCAATGCCTGGTCGCTGGCCAGGCGGTCGCCGCGCTGATCAGGGCCGAGACTGGATGTCGAGCGCCTGGCGCGTGCGCCGGCAGACAGCGAGGAAGTCGTCGAGCGCGGCCTGTGGCCAGGCGACGCCATCGAGGGCCGCACGCAACCGGGCCGTGGCATCGAGCAGCAGTGGAGCGCCGCAGAATCCTGCCGAGGCATCGAGGCGATGCAGGCGTTCGCGCAGCGCAGCCGGGTTCTGGTTGGCTGCCAGCGTTTCGAATTCCGCCGGCAGGGCATCGAGCTCGTCAGCAAACAGGTGGCGCAGGGAAGATACGACGGCGTCGCTGCCGCCGGCCGCGCGCAGCGCCTGTGCATCATCGAGCACAAGGCTGGTTTCCGGCAGGGGCAGGTGACGCGCCAGCTGCGCACGCAAGGTGGCCACGGTCACGGGCTTGACGATGACTTCGGTGAAACCCGCGGCAGTCAGCGTGGTGGCCTGCGCGGCGTCCGTGCTGGCGGTACTGGCCAGCGCCAGCGCGTGCCGCGACGGGCCGGGGGTGGAGCGAATGGCCTTGAGCACGTCGATGCCACCCAGTCCTGGCATGCGGGCATCGAGCAGCAGGATGTCGAAAGCCTGCGCCTGCGCACGCGCCAGGGCCTGCGTGCCGTCCGGCGCAAGGGTGCAGGCAAGGCCGAGGGATTCGAGTGCGTCGGCGAGGAATCGCAGGCTCAGCGGATTGTCGTCGGCAATCAAGATGCGCCCATTCGACATGGCGGCTCCCTCCCTGGCGGCGTTGCGGCAGAATGGGCCGACATGCGCATTTCGTCAATTCCAGGCACGCTGCTCTTCGTCCTGCTGACGTTCGTCGGTACCTCGGCGGCTGCGCGCAGCCTGCGCATCGAGGCGGCAGCCATCGAAGCGCCGCAAGGGTCGCTTGCCGGGCTGCAGATCGAGGCCAGGGCCACCCCGGAAGGCGGTTCGCTGCAGCTGGCGATCCAGCGGTTGCGGATACCGCGTGCGGCCTTCGATCAGGCCGTGTCCTGGCACTGCGCATTGCATCGGGAGGGTGACGCGCAGGTATGCGCGGGTGCGCTGGCGCTGGCCGGTCGCGCTTCGGCCGGACTGTCCGTACGCTGGTCGAAACAGGCGTTGGTGCTGGATTTTCAGCATGATGCGACGACCGCCAGGCTCCAATGGCCGCTGGCGAATGGGGCGCCGGCGTTGGAAGTGCGCAAGCTGCCGGCCGACTGGCTGCAGCCGCTGCTGGCGGAAAATTGGCAGGGTGGACGTCTGCGCGCCGGGCAATTCGATCTCGACGTGCACGATGTGACTGCCGAACGCGCCAAGCTGCGCTATGCCGCACGCGGGCTCGATGCGCGCGCGCGCGATGGCAGTTTTGGCGCGGTCGGTGTCGATGCACAGGGCACGCTCGATGTCGGTTGGACGGGGAATGACCTGCATCTCGACGCTCGGGTGCAACTGGCCAACGGGCGCCTCGACGTTGGCGTGCTGCATGCGCAACTGCCATCGCAAGGCATTGATGTGGAGCTGGAAGCCGCGCACGGCGAGGCTGGACTGTGGCGGGTCGATCGACTGCATTGGCGCGACCCGGAGGCGCTCGAATTTGCAGCCAGCGCGCAGTTCGATCCTGGTGCGCTGGCGCCGCTGCGTGCGTTGTCGGTCAGCCAGGCACGGTTGGTGTTTCCGCTGGCCGGTACGCGCTATGCCCACGGTGTGCTGGCGGCGCATGGCTGGGGAGGATTGGTGCTGAGCGGGGAATTGCGTGGCCGTGTCGAAGTGGATGCGCACGGCATGTCGCAGCTGCAGCTCACGAGCGAACGGCTGGATCTGCGTGATGCCGACAGGCGGCTGGAAGTGCGCGGCCTGCGCGGCGGCATCGACTGGCGGCGCGAAGGCCGGGGCGAATCCCGCACGCTGACATGGACGCATGCGCGCTGGGACAAGATGACCATCGATGCCTTGCGCTCGCGTTGGCAGGTGCGCGATGGCACGGCCTATTCCGTCGGTGCACTCGATGCGCGGTTGTTGGGCGGACACTTGGCGGCGCGCGAGGTGGCGCTGCGTCTACCGGAGACGGGAGAGTGGCTGCGCGGAGCCTTTTCGTTGCGCGACATCGGCTACGAAACCCGCGATGGCGCCGTCGGGGTGGCCAAGGCGGCGCTGGACGCCAGGCTGCAACTGTCCGGCATGCCCGATGCGCCGCGCGTCCGTGCAGATGCGACGCTGCGGGGTGGTCAGTATCTGCTCGACAGCCTCTATCTGGACCTGCCAACGACGCCGATCCAGGCGCACCTGGAGGCGCGCATCGAGGCGGGCGATTGGCATGTCGCGGCATTTGAATGGAACGACCCGGGCGTACTCGAACTGTCCGCGGCAGGCGATGTGATGGCGAGTCGCTGGCGCCAATCCAGCGGACGTTTCGATCTGCATCGAGTCGAACTGGACAGCGCGCTGCAGCGCTACGCGCACAGCTGGTTGGCCAGTCGCGGCTATCCGCAACTCACTGCGCAAGGACAGGTGCGCGGCGCAGTGGCGTTTGCGGCAGGAAAGGTGCAGGCGTTTTCGCTGTCCGCGCAGCAGGTTAGCATCGACGATGGTGCGGGACGTTTCCGCATCCGCGATCTCGATGGAACGCTGGATTGGGACAGCCGCGGTGCGCGCCCCGCCACGACGCTGGGATGGCGGGCGGTGGATATCTACAAGGTGCCGCTGGGGGCGGCGCAGACGCGCTGGACCAGCAGTGCGGACGAGCTGCGGCTGGCGGCGCCATTCAGCGTGGAAGTGCTCGGCGGTCAGTTGCGACTGGAAAAGTTCATTGCCCAGCCGGCCTCGCCGCGTGGCGATCGCTACGAGGCTTCATTCGCCATCGTCGGCGTGCAGCTGCCGCGCATGTCGGCCGCCTTCGGCTGGCCGATCTTTCCCGGCAATCTCTCGGGCGGCATTCCGGAAATCGAATTCGTCGGCGACCGCATCGAATTCCATGGCGGTCTGGATCTGTACCTGTTCGACGGTCATCTCGGTGTCAGCGGCATGAGCCTGGAGCGACCCTTCGGCACGGCACCGGCGCTGGAGGCAGACATTCATTTCGAGAACTTCGATCTCGAACAAGTCACCAGTGCATTCTCGTTCGGCGGCATGAGTGGCCGCCTGTTCGGCACCATTGGTGGCCTGCGGCTCCTGGACTGGAGCACGGTGGCGTTCGATGCCTATCTGCGCACGCAGGGCGGTGGGCGCATGAGCTACAAGGCGGTCGACGACATCACCGGCATCAGCAGCGGCGGCCCGAGCCTGCAGACGCTGGCCCTAAAGCTCGTCAATACGTTCGGTTTCGCAAGGCTGGGCGTGCGCTGCCGCCTGCGCGATGAGGTTTGCACGATGGGAGGCATAGAGCCCCTGCCTGAATCGCAATCGACGCAGAACTCGCTCGATTCGCGGGGTTACGCTATCGTCCGCGGGGCCGGCGTGCCACGCATCGACATCGTCGGATATCGCCGCCAGGTCGACTGGCCAACCTTGGTGCGCCGGCTGCACGAGGCCACGCAAGGACAGGCCCCCATCATCCAATGAAAACGGGAGACAGCATGCGTCGCGCGCTCGCCAAATCCTGCTTGCTGGTCGCCCTCGCGCTGTCGGCTGGCTGCGTGACGATCAATGTGTACTTTCCCGAGGCCGCGGCGCAGAAGGCGGCCAGCCAATTCGTCGATCAGGTACTGGGAGAGTCGCCAACACCACAGGCAGCGCCCAAGGACACGCCGCCCCCCGCACCCTCATCGCCGCCGGCTGCGGCTCTGCTCGATTGGCTGATACCCAGCGCGCAGGCGCAGACGCCGGATCTGACCGTGCAGACGCCACAGATCCGCGCGATCCAGGCGCGCATGGGGCAGCGTTTTGCGACGACGCTGCGGGCGCATTTCGACAGTGGCGCGCTCGGATTCACCCGCGACGGCCTGATTGCGGTGCGCGACGCCTCGGCCATCGCCCTGCCGCAACGCGCGGCGCTCAATGCCGCCGTGGCCGACGAAAATCGTGACCGCGAGGCGGTCTATCGGGAGATTGCCATCGCCAATGGCCATGCCGACTGGGCGGCGCAGATTCGTGCAACTTTCGCCCAGCAATGGATCGAGCATGCCGAGCCCGGCTGGTATTATCAGGATTCCCGCAACCTCTGGCAGCGCAAAGCGTCGACGCCGCTGCCGCATCGGTAGCCGCACGGCGCACAGGCCACCGATTTCCAATGACAGTCATCAGCGAAGTATCCATCGTCGACCTTTCGCACGACGGCCGCGGCGTGGCCCGCGTCGACGGCAAGGCGTTTTTTGTTGCCGGCGCATTGCCCGGAGAAACCGTGCGCGCGCGAGTCGTCAAGCGCAGCCGGCATTTCGACGAGGGCAAGGTCGAGGAAATTCTCGTGCGCTCGCCCGAGCGCATCGAGCCGCGCTGCCCGCACTTCGGCACGTGCAGCGGCTGCTCGCTGCAACACCTGCCCCCGGCTGCACAGATTGCCGCCAAGCAGCGCGTGCTGGCCGAAAACTTCGAGCGCATCGGCAAGGTCGAGCCACGGCACTGGCTCGACCCGCTCAGCGATGCGGCCTGGGGTTATCGTCGCAAGGGGCGCCTGTCGGTGAAATGGGTGGCCAAGAAGAACAAGGCACTGGTCGGCTTCCGCGAGGACAATCCGCGCTTTGTCGCCGACTTGTCCGAATGCCATACGCTGCTGCCTGCGGTGGGCCTGCATCTGGCCGCGCTGGGCGAATTGGTCGGCCAATTGCAGGCGCGCGCGGACATTGCGCAGATCGAGATCGCGGCCGGCGACGACACGGTGGCGCTGACCTTCCGCCATCTGCAGCCGCTGTCGACGGCCGACCGCGAAATGCTGATCGGATTTGCGCAGGCGCACGATATTGCCATCCTGCTGCAGCCCGGTGGCCCTGACAGCGTGACCCCGCTGTGGCCGGATCGGGTGCCGCTGTCGTTTCGCATACCGGATTTCGATATCGACATCGAGTTCCGCCCGCTCGATTTCATCCAGGTCAATGCCGGCATGAACCTGCGCATGATCGCGCGTGCCATCGAACTGCTTGAACTCTCGGCGGACGATCGCGTGCTCGACCTCTTCTGCGGATTGGGCAACTTCACGCTGCCCATTGCACGGCGCGCCGGCAGCGTGGTGGGCGTGGAGGGCGAGGCGACGCTGGTCGCGCGTTCGCGCGAGAACGCCCATCGCAATGCGATCGAAAATGTCCAATTCATGGCTGCCGACCTGGCAGCCGATCATCGTGATGCGCCATGGGCGCGACTTGAGTACGACAAATTGCTGCTGGATCCGCCGCGTTCCGGCGCAGCCGCGGTGCTCGACTATCTGCCGCGCAAGGGATGTGACCGCGTCGTTTACGTGTCATGCCATCCCGGCTCGCTGGCGCGTGATGCGGGCACCCTGGTCAATCGGCATGGATTTCAATTGCAGGCAGCCGGCGTCATGGACATGTTTCCGCACACGGCGCATGTCGAATCGATAGCGTTGTTCGTGCGTTGAGTCGAGCATGGGCATCGAGATCGAACGCAAGTTCCTGGTGGTGGGAGAGGCTTGGCGCACGGCCGTCGACCATACGCAGATGATCGCACAGGGTTACCTGGCCGGGCCGCCGGCGGCGCGCTGCTCGGTGCGCGTGCGCACAAGCGGTGAAAACGCCTTTCTCAACATCAAATCGTTGGCCGACGGCATTGCGCGTGAGGAATACGAATATGCGATTCCCGTCGACGAAGCGCGGCGCATGCTCGATCATCTGGCTGCAGGCCTAGTCATCAAGCGGCGGCATGAAGTGCAGGTTGGTGCGCATCGGTTCGAGATCGACGAATTCGAAGGCGACAATCATGGGCTGATCGTGGCTGAGGTGGAGTTGGGGGCGGTGGATGAGGCTTTCGAACGTCCCTCCTGGCTCGGACGCGAAGTGAGCCATCTCGCACGCTATTACAATCTCAATCTCGTCACGCGGCCGTATGCGCTATGGAGCGCAGGCGAGCGTGCCGCACACGATGCCTGAAGGAAGAACGCTGCATGCTCATCATTGGTCTGGCTGGTAAGACACTCGACGATGCCGATCGTGCGCGCCTGGCGGTGCCGCAGGTCAGTGGCGTGATCCTGTTCACGCGCAATTTCGAAAGCCGCGAGCAGGTCGAGGCGCTGATCGAAGCCATTCGCGCCGAGCGCGGCGAGCCGTTCCTGATCTGCGTCGACCAGGAAGGTGGCCCGGTGCAGCGTTTCCGCGACGGATTCACCCGTCTGCCGGCACTGGCGCGCCTGGGCGAGCTGCACGAACGCGATCCGCGTGCCGCGATCGCGCGTGCCGAGGAGCACGCCTGGCTGATGGCCAGCGAGATGCGCGCCATTGGCGTGGATCTGAGCTTTGCGCCCGTGCTCGATCTGGCGCGTGGCAATCGGGCGATCGGCGAGCGCGCGTTGCATGCCGATCCGCAGGTGGTGTCTACGCTCGCGCTGGCCTGCCTGCGCGGCATGCGCCTGGCCGGCATGGCGGCGACGATCAAGCATTTTCCCGGCCATGGCAGCGTGGCCGAGGACACGCATTTCGATGCGGCGGTCGATGCGCGTTCGCTCGATGAATTGCTGGCCTGTGATTTGCTGCCGTTTGCCGATGCGATTCAGGCCGGAGCCGAGGCGGTGATGATGGCGCATGTCACCTATCCCGCCATCGACCCACGACCTGCCGGCTATTCGCGTATCTGGATCGAGGACGTTCTGCGTCGTCGCCTGGGATTTCGCGGGCTGGTGATCGGGGATGACATCGGCATGGCGGCTGCGGAATCGCTGGGGCCGATTGCGGCGCGCATCGACGCGCATCTCGCGGCCGGCTGCGACCTTCTGCTGGCCTGCGCACCACACATCGTCGATGAGGCAATCGCCGCCAGTCGCGCGCATGTCCCGTGCGATCCGGCGCGTTTGGCATCGCTGCAAGGTGCGGTGGCCGCGACCTGGGCCGCATTGAACGACAATCCGCAACGCGATGCGTTCATTGCGCGCATCCGCAATCTTGATCCGGCGCTGGCATGACCATGAACACCTTTTCCCTCAGCACGGCACTGGAACGTGCCGAATGCATTCACGATGCGGCAGCACTCGAGGCCGCCATTGCGCGCGTTGCGCGTGAAATCGACACCGCACTTTCCGGAGCGCCGGCAGTGTTCCTGACCGTGATGCAGGGTGCGCTGCCGTTTGCCGGCCAGCTGGCCACGCGCTTGTCGGCACCGCTGCGCTTTGATTATGTGCATGCCACGCGTTACCGCGGCGCAACCCAGGGTGGACAACTGCATTGGGTGAAGGCGCCGAAGGAGTCGCTTGCGGGAGCCACCGTTCTGCTGGTCGATGACATTCTCGACGAAGGTCATACCCTGGCAGGCATCCGCGAACATTGCCTTGAACAAGGGGCGGCGCGCGTGCTCATCGCCGTGCTGTGCGAAAAACGCCACGGCCGCGGTGCAGGATTGGTTGCTGATTTTGTCGGTGTCGAAGTGCCTGATCGCTACGTGTTTGGCTATGGCATGGATTATCACGAACAAGGCCGCAATCTTGCGGCAATCTACGCGGTGGACGCATGACTGGCACGATTGATCTCGCGGTTGTCGGCGGTACCGGGCTGTACCGCTTTCCTGGCTTGCAGGATGCCGAGCGGCATGCCATCGATACGCCTTACGGCCATCCATCCGACAGCGTCGTCATTGGTCGGGTAGGCACGCATCGTGTGGCCTTCCTGGCGCGTCATGGCGAATCCCATGCCATCCCGCCGCATCGGGTGAATTACCGTGCCAATGTGTGGGCGCTGCATCATCTTGGGGCGCGGCGGGTGCTGGGCGTCAATGCCGTCGGCGGCATTCGTGCCGACATGGCTCCACGCGTGCTGGCGGTGCCCGATCAGATCATCGACTACACCAGCGACCGCATCACCAGTTTCTGTGACGTGGCGGGTGCACAGGTGCACCACATCGACTTCAGCGAGCCGTATGCGGAGACGTTGCGCAAGGCGTTGCTGGCGGCGGCACGGGCGTGCGGTATTCCCATGGTCGATGGAGGATGCTACGGCGCCACGCAGGGGCCGCGCTTGGAGACGCGGGCCGAAATCGCGCGCATGAAACGTGATGGCTGTGATCTGGTTGGCATGACCGGCATGCCGGAAGCTGCGCTCGCGCGCGAGCTGGAACTGGAGTACGCCTGTGTTGCGCTGGTCGCCAACTGGGCGGCCGGCTGTGGCGACGAGGTCGAAATCAGCCTGCCGGAGATTTTTGCCAATCTTGAGGCGGCGACGGCGCAGATTCCGCCCTTGGTCAACGCGCTGTTGAGAGGGCTCTGAGCAGGCGGAAGCGTGCGCTTGGCCAGGGAATGGCAGGCGCAGGCTTGATCGCGCCCGTTCTTCGATGATTAGATGCCGAGGTGGGATGCGTGCGCCTGCGATCGCGCAGGCGGGGAGCCGCATTCCGCACTGGGGATACATCGGAGGGGTTTGAGCAATGCGTACGGGTACCGTCAAGTGGTTCAACGATGCCAAGGGGTTTGGCTTCATCGCGCCGGAGGAAGGGGGAGAGGATATATTCGTGCACTACTCCGCGATCAATTCGCAGGGTTTCCGCAGCCTGCAGCAGGGGCAGCGTGTCCAATTCGAAGTAGTGCAGGGACCGAAGGGTTCGCAGGCTTCGGGCGTGCAGCCGGCTGAATGACGCGGCAGGAAATTTCTGAATGAGAAACCCCGCCCAGTGCGGGGTTTTTTCTTGTTTGCCACGCAAATCGGTAGCTGTTGCACAACGAGAGCCTAGAGGAAACCACCCAGCGACCCTGTGGCTGCAAGTATCTCGTGGTAACGCTGATTGTCTATGCCAACAGATTGCTCTACAACAAGGGAGTGGTGGCAGGGCTCTACCGTAACCGTAGGCCGGCTAGTGCTGCTTTGGAACTGGACTAGCACAGGAAGGCCAACGGTTGCGGGATAGCCTGGGAAAGCGTTGGCAATGGTGCCTGACTCTCGAAGCGGTAGCGGTGCACGCATTGCTCCTTGAGCGTGCGGATCACACGCTCGACCAGGCCATTCTGCTGCGGGCAGTGCGGCGTGATGAACTCCTGATTCAGTCCGTAGCTGCGCACCAGGCGGGTGTAGTGTCGA
>WBZO01001673.1_pt1 | contig 33084 bp, 27 predicted proteins | sample 5204261 | NCBI WGS metagenome assembly WBZO01 (sample SAMN12412400, study PRJNA552823) | activated sludge metagenome | isolation source: activated sludge from anammox sidestream of wastewater treatment plant... | place: USA: North Carolina | collected 2017-09
GAGGGGCCGAGGTTGCGGCCCCCGACCACCACGGCGTCACAGAACGGATCGCAGACTACGGTGAGGTAGCCCGGGGCGCCAGCGGCGGGGACCGAGGGCTTGGCCTCGGCCGCGCTTGCCCCTGGTTTGTCGAGCTTGTCCGGGATGGGCGGCGCGGGCTTGGCGGGCGCCGCGGGCGCGCGCGCCGCGGCCGGGGCGAGGGCAGCGACGGCGGGCGCCCGCTCCACCGCGAGCGGCTCGGCGACGGGCGCCGGTCGTGCCTCGGGCGCCTCGACGCTGGGCGGCAGCGAAGCGGCGGGCGCCTCCGCCGGCATCGCCGCGCTCCCCGTGGCGGTAGCGACCGGGAGCGCCGCCGGCGGGGTGGGCGCGGCCTGAGCGGTGACCGTGACCGTGACCGGCGAGGACCTCTCGCGCGCGCGGTCGACGAGGAGCACCAAGACCCCAGCGACCGCCAGCGCGCTGACCGCCGCCAGCACCCACACGACGGGACCAAAGCGCGGGCCCGCGGGGGCGGGCGCCACCGCGCGCACCGCGGGCGCCACCGCAGGCACCGCGGGCGCCATCACCGGCGCCGGCTCGCGGATCATGACGCTCGCGGTGTGCTGGGCGTCACTGCGCGGCGAAGCGGCGGGGCGCGGGATGGTGACCTGGAGCCCGGGGCCCTCCAGCGGGCTGACGCGCACCGAGGTCAGCGCTTCGTCCTCTTCGTCGTAGGCGGCGCCGGCGAGCACGCCCGGCGCGAGCCCGAAGCTGGGCAGCGGGGGGAGCGGCGCCGGTGGCGGGAGCGGGGCGCGCGGACTCGAGGCGGGCGCGCGAGACACCGGGGCCACCACCCGCGTCGCGGCGTCCTCGTCCTCCTCGTAGGTGAAGGCGGCGGCGCGCCCGCCCGGCACGCCAGCGCCCGGCGCGAGGGCCTCGACGTCGGTGAGCATCGACACCTCCTCCGTGATGTCCAGGGCCTCGAGCTCCTCCATGGCGGAGGTGCGCGTGACCTCCGCGGCGCGCTCGAGGTAGGCCTGCCGCGTCTCGAAGCGCTGAGTGAGCGTGCTCTTCAGGTAGCCGCCGACCTCGTCCGCCGTGACCAGGTGACCGATGCTGATGACGAAGCGCTGCAGCTCGCGCGCGAAGTGTCGCGCCGTGGGCCAGCGCGCCTCCGGGCGCGGCTCCAGGGCGCCCATCACGATGCGCTCGAGCGCCAGCGGATAGCCCGGCACCAGGCTCGACGGCTTGGGGACGCGGCAAGCCTGCACGCGCGCCACCGTCTCCAGGTCCGAGTCGCTGCGGAACAAGCGGCGCCCGGTGGTCAGCTCCCAGAGCACGACGCCGAGTGCGAAGACGTCCGTCCTCCGGTCGATCGCCTCGCCGCGCGTCTGCTCGGGGCTCATGTACGCCACCTTGCCCTTGAGGATCCCCACGTGCGTGTCGCTCAACCGACCGCGCGCCTTGGCGACACCGAAGTCGACGACCTTGACCCCACCCTCGAAGGTGACGAACAGGTTGTGTGGGGACACGTCGCGGTGCACGAGCCCGAGCGGCTGGCCGTCACGGCCTCGCAGCTCGTGCGCCGCGTGCAGCCCCTCCGCGGCGTCCGCGCAGACCTTGGCGGCGATCTCCGGGGGCATGGGCGCCGCGCCGTCCTCGATGAGGCGCAGCACCTCCCGCAGCGGCTCGCCGTGGAGGTACTCCATGGCCAGCCAGTAGGTGTTGCCGGCGCGCCCCAGGTCGAACACCTGCGCGACGTTGGGGTGCGAGATGCGCGCGGCGATGCGCGCCTCGTCCAGGAACATGTCGATGAACTGGGCGTCTTCGGCCAAGTGCGGGTGAATACGCTTGAGCGCCACCCACTTCTGAAAGCCGCCGGGGCCGTCCGCGCGCGCCAGGTGCACGGTGGCCATGCCACCGACGCCCAGCTCGTCCACGATCCGGTAGCGCCCGACGAAGGCCCCCGCGCCAGCGAGCGTCGAAGGCTCCGCCATGACTCAACGCGTCCAGGAAGGCGCGCCGACGTCGGCCTCGTTGCTGGGCAGGAGCAACACGGTGGCGACCACGGCGACCACGGCCACCGCGACGCCGCCGCCCACGAGCCAGGGCGTAGACCCGCTGAAGAAGCCCCCTTCCTTCTTCTTGTCGTCTTTGGCGCGGCGCTCCTCCTCTTTAGTGGGGGCGAAGGGCGACAGCTCCTCCTCCGCGCCGTCCGCTGCCTTGCCCTTCACGCTGATCTTCTGCTCCGCGATGGCCCAGGCGTTCTTGTCGTCGTCGAGCGCGCGCGCCACGATCTTCAGCTTGGCGCCGCTGGTCGCGACGCGCTTGGGCACGCTGAACTCGATCTGCGCGCCAGACGGCTTGCTCTGCCGCCAGCGCTTCTTGGTGGCCAGATCTTCCACCTCCAAGCTCACCTCGGCGATGGTGGTGGTGTAGGCCTCCGGCAGCACGGTCACCACGGTGAACTCCTTCTTCGCCGGGATGACCTCCTGCGCGCTGATGGAGAGTGAGAGGTAGTCTCCCAGCGCCGACACCTCGCCGCGCGCCTTGTCGACGAGCTGCTGGGCGAGCGGCCCGCTGTCGGCCGAGGGGACGAACTCAGGATCGATGGTGACGGCGACCCGGAAGGACTCCAGCGCGGCCTTCTCCTCCCCGAGGGCCGCCTGCACCGCCCCGATGCGAGAGTAGGCCAGCACCACCTCGTCCGGCTCGAGGCCGCCCTCCTTCACCGCCTGCTGGTAGTGGGACATGGCGACGTCCAGCTCCCCTTGGTGCCACGCGGTGTCCGCCTTGCCCAGGCTGGGCGGCGCCGCGGCGCCAAGGGAGGCCGCCGTGAGGCTGGCAGCGAGCAGCGCCGCGCCGAGGCGAGAGCCGCGACGGTGATGGAGCAAGGTAGAGCGTTGGAGCTGACTGGGCATTCGTGGACCTGAGCTGAGCGGGCCCGGGCAGTATGCCCGAGATCATCTTGGAGCGCACACACGCATCACCGTCCCCGTCATGGGAACGGCTGCGCCGGCTGCCCTCGCTGAAAAAAGAAGCGGAAGCCCCCCTCCACCCAGCTCCGCTTGGCCTCCGGGACCACCCCGTCGGCGCCCTGATCTCGCGGATCTGCGAAGAAGGCGCCGAAGCGCGCCTCGGTGAGGCGCTCACCGCCGTCCTTCTCGTTGGGGTCCCCGCTGAAGAGCGCGCGGAAGGTGATGGTGCCGTCCAGCGCGTAGAGGCTGCTGTTTTGCTGATGGCAGGTGTCGTTGAGGTAGAGCGAGAGGCTGACCTTCGCCGGGTCGGCGTCGGGGCGCACGGGGACCCCGGGCGGCGAGACGCCGCGCGGCAAGGTGACGCGGAGCTCCTCCCCCAGGTGCTCCTCGCGGATCTGTGCGACGTCCGTGACGAGGACGCTCAGCCCGTCGCTCACCTCCTCCAGGTTGTCGCCACGCTGCACGCGGATGTCGAGCTGCTGTCGAAAGGGGTTGGCGCCGAAGAAGGTGGGCTCGAGGTCGAACGGCCCGTTCCAGCACTCCGCGACGTAGAGCCGCTCGCTCTTGACCCAGCCCGTCCCCTCGCCCGTGGAGCAGCCGAGGGTCGCGAGCCCCACCGCCAAGACCCAACGCGCGCGCCTCATGCCGGCAGCTCCTCGGCGCCTTGGCTGGCTCGGATGACGCCCCCCCCGAGCACCTGCTCGCCAGCATAGAAGACGGCGTACTGACCTGGGACGACCGCGATGACGGGGTGATCGAACCGTACCTCCGCCGCGCCGGGCGTGGCGGCTTCGACCAGCGCGGGGTGGCGCGCTCCATGGTAGCGCACGGCCACCTCGCAGCGCAGCGGCAGCTCCACCCCGGCGCGCAGCGTCAGCTCCTCGAGGGAGGCGGCCTGCACCGCGAGTCGCTCACGGTCCCCCAGCTGCACCGTGCCGAGCGCCGGATCCAGCCTCACGACGTAGCTGCGCTTGCCGACCGCGACGCCCAGGTTCCTGCGCTGCCCCAGGGTGAAGGCGTGGACCCCCGCGTGGGTGGCGATGGGGCGTCCGTCCTCGTCCAGCAGCTTGCCGGGGCGCAGGCGCTCCCTCGCGCGCTCCGCCACGAACTGCGCGTAGCGACCGTCCGCCACGAAGCAGAGCTCCTGGCTCTCCCCCTTGTCCGCCCCGGGCAGGCCGAGGGCCGCCGCCTCCCGACGCACCTCCGCCTTGGTGGCCTCGCCGAGGGGAAACCTCAGCCGCGCCAGCGTGGCTTGGGGGAGCATGTGCAAGAAGTAGCTCTGATCTTTGCGTGTGTCGTGGCCCTGGAGCAGGGTCAAGACACCCTCTCGCTCCACGATGCGCGCGTAGTGGCCGGTAGCGAGCCAGCGCGCGCCCAGCCGGTCGGCGAGCCCCAAGAGCTCCGGGATCTTCACCCCGCGATTGCAGCGGACACAAGGGCTGGGCGTGACGCCCTGCAGGTAGGCCTCGACGAAGGGCGTGACCACCTCCGCCTCGAACAGCTCTCGGCGGTCGAAGGTGTAGTGGGGGATCCCCAGCGCGTCGGCCACGCGCCGCGCTCCATACACGTCCTCCGGGGCGCAGCAGCGCCCCCGCGCCGAGCCATCATCCGGGTAGTCCCAGAGGTGCAACGTGGCGCCGATGACCTCGTGGCCGGCCGCGAGCAGGCGCGCCGCCGCGACGGACGAGTCCACCCCGCCGCTCATCGCGACCAAGACGCGCTCTCGGCTCATGGCGCCGGAGCATACCCCAAGGGCGCGGCTAGACACCGGTTCAGCCGCTCCCCTGGAGCACGGTACGGACGGAGGAGCCCGCGCGGTCCACGAGCTTGGCGGTCAAGTCGACCACCTCACCATAGCGGTAGATGCCGGCTTGGAGCGCGAGCAGCTCCGTGGGGGACGGAGACGCGCTCAGCCGCCCCTGCACGACGCCGCGCACCAGCGCCTCTCCCTGCTCGAGCCGCGTGCCGACCGCGCCGAGCAGCTTCTGAAAGGTGGCGCCACGCTCGGCGGCGGCCCCCGTGGCCGTGGCCCTCACCGGGGGCAGCCCTCCCCCGCGCACGCCCTCTTCACGGACCACGATGCCTCGTCCTAGCTCTACGGTCATGGCCCGGCGCTTCGGTCGGGTGGCGGAGTCGTTGCGTCGCGGTCGCGAGCCGAAGTATCGTAGGGGCAATGCCTACGGACTCACCGGAGGTGCTCGCGCGCTTCAAGGAGCACCTGCCCCTCGTAGACATCATCACGCGACAATTTCTAAGGACCATGGGGCGCCACGCGGCCTTCGACGACCTGCAGAGCTTCGGGCGAGAGGGGCTGCTGGACGCCGCTCGCCGCTTCGACCCCGCGCGCGGGGTCCCCTTCCGTAGCTACGCCAACTACCGCATCCGCGGCGCCATCGTCGATGGGCTGCGCACCCTGGCGCACCTGCCGCGCCGCGTCCACGAGCGCCTCGCGGCGGAGAGCGCGGCCGCGCAGTACAGCGAGGGTGCCGTCGAAGATCTGGAGGCCACGCGGCGAGCGATGCCGACCTCGGAGAGCGCCGAGTCGGCGCTGAGCGAGCACCTGGCGGGGATGGCCACCGCCATGGCGCTCGGGATCGTCGCCACCCCGGGCCGCCCTGGAACGGATGAGCTGACGTCCGGCGCCGCGCCGCCCAACCCCGAGCACGCCTTGGCGCGGGCGCAGCTGCTCGAGCTCGTGAAGGGCGCCATCGCGGAGCTCCCCGAGCAGGAGGCCACGCTGGTGCGGCGCCACTACCTCGAGGGAGATCGCTTCGACCACGTCGCCGCCGAGCTGGGGCTCAGCAAATCGTGGGCGAGCCGCCTCCACACCCGCGCCATCGGACGCCTCGGCCAGCGCCTCCGCTCGCAGCGCTGAGGCGCGGCGCGCGCGCGAGGTGCGAAGCGCGGCATTCCATGCCAAGCTTGCCGCGGCATGTCTCCCGGCGCGCAGCGCGCAATGACCTACGTGATGGCGGTCCTCGGGAGCCTCACCGTGCTGTGGTACGTGCGCAGCACGGGGATGCTCCAGCCCGGCGCGGCATGGCTCGAGCTCAGCGACACGGAGTCGAGCGTCTTCGGGGCTTCACTCGGGCTCTGCCTCGGCGCCGCCACGCTGCTCTCGACGCGCTGGCTGGTCGGGCGCTTCGGGTGGGCCCAGCGGCTGCACCAAGATCTTCGCCCCTACGCGCGCAGCCAACACCCGGTCAGCTTGGCGCTGGTGGCGCTCGCCAGCGCGCTCACCGAAGAGCTGCTCTTTCGTGGGCTGCTCTTGCCCTGGATCGGGCTCGTCCCGCAGGCGCTGCTGTTTGGCCTCGTCCATCAGGTCTCCGGTAAGAGCCGCCTCGCGTGGATGGGCTGGGCCGCGCTGATGGGGCTGCTCTTGGGCGCGCTCTATCGCCTCACCGGGTCCCTGCTGGGGCCGCTCCTGGCGCATGGGGTCGTCAACCTGGGCAACCTGCTCTACTTGCGGAGTCACGACCCCGCGCCGCGGGCGCGCGCCCTCGGCGGTCTGCTGGGGCACCGCGGCTGAGCGTCCCCTGCGTCGCGCCCCGGCGAGGCGCGCTCGGCACGTCCTGCTCGCGGCCACACCGGCTTTGATGCTAATTGGTCGATGACGCGCCCTCCGACCATGTCCGCGCCCACCTCGCACGCCCAGCAGAAGCGCTCACGGATCCTCATCGTGGACGACGAGCGCTTCATCCGCGACGTCCTCGCGGAGTTTCTGTCCATGGAGGGCTACTCCGTCCAGACGGTGGACGACGGGCAGAACGCGATCGAAGAGCTCGGCCGCCAGAGCTATGATCTCGTGCTGAGCGATCTGAAGATGCCCCGCCTCGGCGGGATGGATCTCCTCAAGGCCATCTCGAGCCACCACCACAACACGCTCACCGTCATCATGACGGGCTTCGGCACGGTGGAGACCGCCATCGAGGCCATGAAGGAGGGCGCGTACGACTACGTCCTCAAGCCGTTCAAGGTGGAGGAGGTCCTGCACATCGTGCGACGCGGTCTGGAGAAGCAGCGGCTGGCTTCGGAGAACTTGCGGCTCCGTGAGGCGCTCTCGCTCTACAAGATCAGCGAGGCCATCAGCGCCAGCCTGTCCCTCGACGAGGTGCTCACCACGCTCGAACAGGGGGCCCTGCAGGAGCTGGGTGCGGACGTGGTGAAGACCACGCTCGACGACGGCCAAGGGGGGTGGGCGGTGCGCGCCACGACGACCTCGGCGCGCGCCCCGGAGCAGGCGGACTTCGGGGAGCTGTCCGCGCGCGAGGTGCTCGAGCGCCTCGGGAGCGGCGAGCCGCTCATGCTGCACGGCCCGAGCGCGCTCGAGCTGTACGAGGCCACGCCGGAGCCGAGGCCGTCGAGCGTCATGGTGGTCCCGCTCAAGATGCGCGAGCGACTCATCGGCTGGACGGCCGCCAGCTCGCTCGAGCCCACCCGGCGCTTCGACGAAGGGCAGCGCAAGCTGCTCACCCTGCTGGCGTCTCGCGCCGCCGCCGCCATCGAGAACGCGCGGCTCTACGAGGACCTCCAGGCGACCTTTCAACAGACCATCCAGAGCCTCGCCACCACCATCGACAAGATGGACCGCTACACGGCGGGGCACTCCGAGCGGGTCTCCGTCTACGCGAGTAAGCTCGCCGCTTGGCTGGGGCTCGACGACGCCCGCATCGAGATCGTCCGGCAGGCCGCGCTGATGCACGACATCGGCAAGGTGGGCTGCGTGCTCAACCTCCACAAGACCGGGAAGCTGACGCCGGAGGAGTACGCCGCCTTCCAGCAGCACCCTAGTAACGGCAAAGACATCCTGGAGCCCATCCGCTTCTTGGAGCCCGTCGTCCCCGGCGTCCACCTCCACCACGAGCGCTGGGACGGGCGCGGCTACCCCCTGGGGCTCACCGCGCAGGGCATCCCGCTCATCGCGCGCATCATCGCCGTGGCGGACGCCTACGACGCCATGACCAGCAACCGCTCGTACCGGCTCGCGATGCCTCACGAGGTCACCATCGACGAGATCGACCGCTGCGCCGGCACCCAGTTCGATCCCGACGTGGCCGCGGTGTTCACCGAGAACATCGAGGCGCTCCGTGACGAGCTCCGCGCCGCCGGGCGCCACGTCCCGGAGTGAGCCATGCGGGAGCTGAGCGCCATCTGGCTCGGGCGCCGCGCCTACGGGCCCGTCTTGGAGCTGCAAGAGCGGCTGCTCGCGGCGCGGCGTGAAGATCGCGTCGGCGACGTCGTGCTGCTGCTCGAGCACACCCCGGTCGTCACCCTGGGGAGGGGTGCCCACCTCGAGCACGTGCTGCTGGGTGAAGAGGCGCTGCGCGCGCGCGGCGTGGAGCTCGCCACGACGGGGCGTGGCGGTGACGTCACCGTCCATGGCCCCGGGCAGCTCGTGGCCTACCCCATCGTCAAGCTGGCGCCCGAGCGCTGTGACGTGCGCCGCTGGGTCGGTGACCTGAGAGAGACCATGGCGCGCGTGGCGGCCGCGCAGGGCGTCGACGGTGGGGAGCTGCCCGGCAAGCAGTACATCGGCTTCTGGGCGGACGCGGCCAGCCCGGGGCGCTGGCCCGGCGGAGAGCAGGCTGCGCGCCCCGTGAAGCTCGGCGCCATCGGCGTGCGCTTGTCCTCGTGGACGAGCTGCCACGGCTTCGCGCTGAACCTGAGCACCGACCTGTCGCTCTTCTCGCTCATCGTGCCGTGTGGCATCAGCAGCTTGGGGGTCGGCTCGATCGAGGGGCTCACCGGGCGCGCGCCCACGCCGAGGGCGGCGGCGCAGACCGCCTACGACGCCCTCGCCGAACGGCTGGGAGCACGGCAGCAACCGCTGCGCTATCGCGACGAGCAGCCGCTCGCGCAGCTCATGGCGGAGCTGGGGCTCGGCGCCGACCCGGCACGCACAGCGCCGTGACGAGCGCGCCGAGGAGCCCCAACCCCGTCGCCAGCACGAGCGCGCCGAGGAGCAGCTCGAGCGGGGCGTCGCCGAGCCGCAGCGCGTGGAGCGACAAGCTCGGCGCCGGCCGCCCGAGCAGCCACGCGCCCAGCTTCAGCTCAGCAGCCAGCAGCAGCGGCGCCAACAGCGGGTTGGAGACGTTCGTGGCCACGTAGGCCACGAGGACGTCCAAGCCGAGCGGTAGACCCACGAGCGCGCAGAGCGGCAGGTGCAGGCCGTAGAGCGGAAAGCACCCGATGAAGAGCCCCACCCCAACGCTGGCCGCCGCGCGCCCGCGCGTCAGCTGGCCGCCGCGGAGTCGCTGCCACGCAGCGCGGAGGGCCGCACGAGCTCGCTGCGCCACGCTCACGCCAAGACCCCGCTCTGCTGGGAGCGCTCGAGCGCGGTAGGACCCTGCTCATCCATACCCCTCCCAGTGTGCTCCAAGCGCCGACCGGGACCAAGGGGCCCACCCCGCGCCGGCTTGCTCGGCTCCTGGGCGCCTGCTAGGGCAACGCACGTGTCGACGCCCTCTCCGCCTGGCGGGCCGCGCCTCATCGGTCGCGTCACCGATCCTGCGGTGCTCGAGGACGGGAGCTTGGATCCCAAGCTGGAGCTGGAGGACGCCCCAGCAGGCCCGGCGCCCGAGGGCAACCACGAGCCAGAGGACGCCGCGCTCCCCACGCTGGATCCGAACCGCCCGCGCGGTGCGGACTTTCGCGCGCGGCTGCTCGCGCGCGTGGAGGCGGCGCGCACCGTGCCGGAGGACGACGAGGAGGGGGCGCCCACCGAGACGAGGGCCACGGGCCACGGGGCTAGCGAGGCCCAGGGCCTCGGTCCTGCCTCGGCGCGCCGCTCGCCGCGCAGCCCGCGCCGCCCAGGCCTCTCGCCCAACCTGGTGGCAGCCCTCGGGACCTTGCTGGGCATCGCCGGGGTCTGCTCCCTGGTGGCCCTGGCCATGCGCCTGGACAAGGGCAGGGTCTCGGCCCTCATCACGCCGCCTCCCACCGCCAGCGCCACGGCCGAGCCCATCACGGCTCCGAGCGCGCCCGCCCCAGCGCCCAGGCGTGAGCGCGTCAGGGTCCCCGGCCCCTGGCGCATCGCCGACGACACCAGCGGCAAGCGCAAGCTGAAGGGCCACTGCGGGGGCGCGCCGTTCCTGAAGGCGGCCACGGACACGGGCGTCGAGCTCAAGCAGGCCTACCGCATCATCACCGCGATGAAATCGGTGCGAGATCTCGACAAGTGCGGGCGCAACGACGAGTTTTTCGCGCTGGTCGACGCCGCCAAGCGCGTGGTGGCCTTCGAGTACGTCGTCAGCCGAGAGGAGGTCTACCAAGCCCGCGAGGGCGCCGACGGGCTGCTCAAGGCCGCCAAGCTCGATCTCAAGGTGGAGCGGGAGCAAGTCCAAGCCGCCCTCGCGCTCGGTGACGGTAGCGTCGCCGCCAGCGCCGAGCGCGCGGGCCTAGATCCTTCCATCGACGTGGCCCTGCGCAAGGCCTTCACGGGCTTTCTCGGCCTCGAGGGCGCGGCCGCCGGGGACCGCCTGCGGCTCATCGCTCAAGAGCTGTCGGTGCTCGGCGAGTTTGCGCGCTACGCGGGCGTCGAGGCCGCGGAGTATCTCCCGCGAGATCCCAAAGAGCGCCCGACACGGATCTACTACTTCAACGGCCGCTCGGAGCGCGGCTACTATGACGCCGAAGGTCGGACGCCCTCGGACGGGGGCTGGGCGTACCCGCTCAAAGAGCCTCGGATCACCTCACGCTTCAACCCCAAGCGGGTGCACCCCATCCTGAAGAAGCCCATGCCCCACACCGGCACGGATTTCGGCGCGCCGAGCGGCACCCCCGTCTACGCCACGCTCTACGGCACCGTGACCCACATTGGCCCCTTGGGGCCCTGCGGGAACACCATCAAGATCGAGCACCCCGGCGGCATCGAGAGCGGCTACTGCCACCTCTCTCGCTTCGAGGATGGGCTCGCCGTCGGGCAGAAGGTCAAGCGGCTGCAGCCCATCGGTTACGTGGGGACCACGGGGCGCTCCACCGGGCCGCACCTCCACTTCTTCGTCAAGCGCAACGGCGCGTTCTTCGACGCTCAATCCCTCAATTTCGGCTCGCTGCGCAGCCTCGCGGCCTCCGAGCGGGATCTCTTCCAGCAGGCCAAGGCGCGCTACGACGCCGCCCTGGACGCCATCGCGTTGCCGCCGCAGCTCACCGCTCCCGCAGCGCCCACCGCCGCCCCGGACGCGCTGGAGGACTTCGACAACCACGAGCTAGCGCCGAGCCCAGCGTCCACCCTCCTCCCCACTCCGGGCGCTGGGCCCGCAGCCGCCGCCCCAGCGCCTGCCGCACGCCCCGCTGGCGGCCCGTCCATCTTCTTGACCGACGAGGACCTGCTCAAGCAGCAGGGCCTCTCCGACGACGGCGAGAGCGAAGAGTAAGGCACGACGTCGGGCACCGCGCGCGGCCCCCTCTCGACTAGGGCTCTTCGACGCGCGCCGCCGAGGGCCGCGCGCGCGGCGGCCCAGCGCTGCGAAAGCTGAGCACGAACTCGCTCCCGGAGAGCCCTGGGCTCTCCACGGTGATAGAGCCGCCATGGGCTTCTGCGATGTGCTTGACCAAGGCGAGCCCGATGCCGCTGCCCCGCACCTGACGCCCCGCCGCGGACTTGCCGCGGACGAAGCGCTCGAAGATCCGCCGCCGGTCCTCCGGCGCGATCCCCGGCCCTTGGTCGATGACCCGCACCTCGATGAAGCCTCCGCGCTCGCGCGCCGTGATCGTGACCTGCTCGCCGTCGGGGGCGTACTTCAAGGCGTTGTCGATCAGGTTGATGACCGCGATCTCGATGGCGCGCTCGTCCAGGTTGGCCGGCGGCAAGTCGGGCGCGACGTCCAGCACGAGCCGCTTGCCCTCGCGATCCGCGCGGAGGTGACAGGCGTCCACGGCCCGCGCCAGCACCTCCCCCACCTGCCGCCGCGAGAATTCATAGCCGGCGTGGCCGCGCTCCACCTTCGCGAAATCCAGCACGTTCTCGATGAGCGCGCCGAGGCGTTCGCTCTCGGACACGATGATCTGCAGGTATTGCTGGCGCTTGGCCTCGGTGTCCACGCGCCCGCTCTGCAGCAGCTCACCGAACATCCGCACGAGCGAGAGCGGCGTCTTCAGCTCGTGCGAGACGTTGGCGATGAAGTCGCTCTTGAGGTGAGCGAGCTTGCGCTCTCGCGCCAGGGCGAGCAAAATGACGACCAGGCCACCGAGCGTCACCGCCGCCGAGAGCCCCACCAGGCTCATCTCTAGCACGCGCCGCCGCGCCGCCGCCTCCGCCAGCTCCTCCGAGGCCGAGAGGCTGACGTTCACCGTCCACTTGTAGAGCGTCGAGTCGAAGGCGCGCCCCACGGTGAGGCCCCCGCGGCTGAGCGGTGGCCCGAACACGATGCGCCCCTCCTCGTCCACCACGTTGACGCGGCTCTGCTGGCGGTCACCCCGCTCGGCGAGCGACGGAAACAGCTCGTGGACGATGCGCGCGACGTCATGCCACGCGACGACGAGGTAGCGCCGGCCGTCGGCGTCGCGCTGCCAGTAGCTCACGAGGTAGCTCTGGTCACCGAAGCTCCGGTGCAGGTGGCGGAGCTCCCCGCGCGGCGGCTCGAGCTTCAGCTCGGGCAGGATGGAGCGGATGAGCAGCCTCCGGAACCGCTCGTCCTCGGGGCCCGCGGCGCTGCGCGACGCGAAGCTGATGACGGGCTGGTCCTTCGCGCTGAGATCGACGATGAGGGTGGCCCGCACCGTGGGCGTCTGTCGGGCCGCGATCTTGAGCCACTCGGCGCTGCTCACGTCGCGCTCCTCTGGCACCATGAGCTGCACGAGCACGGCGTCTTGTTCGACGATCCGTTTGTCGAGCCGATCGACCTTCTCGCTCACGAGCGCCAGCGTCGCCTCTACGACGGAGCGCTCCCTGAGCCGCTCGAGCTGAAATCCGCTTCGGAACGTGATGCCGGTGAGCACGAGCACGCTGAGCACGAGCGCGGGCAACAAGAGGAACGTGATCCAGCGCTCGCGCCTGCTGCCTTCGGCCACGGCCCCACGATAGCGCGACGGCGGGGCTTCGCCCGCACGGCGTGGCCTGGCTAAGCTCGATGCCGGGCGCCGGGCTGGCGCGCGGACGCCGCCGGGTGCAGCACGTCGTCCGCGAGCACCAGCGGGCGGGAGCTCAAGAACTCCGCGAGCTGCTCGCAGACGTAGTCGAGCGCGTTGAGCTCCGCGTCATGGTACGGCTCCTTCCCCGCTGGATTGACCAGCTCGATGAGGCCCAAGTACCGACCCCCTTGGTGCACGGGGCCGCAGAGCGCGCTCTCGGGCGCCACCTGCGCCTTCGCCCAGCGCCCGTCACGGAAGCGCTCGTCGGCGTCGATCTGGGGGAGGTGGAGGGTGCGCTGCCGACGCATCACGTCCCGGAACAGGGCCGAGCTGTCCGGCGTGCGGTGCCCCACGATGCTGGGCGACACCCCGGCGCCACGGACCACCACGAAGGCGCGCTCGTCGATGCCGAACACATGGATGAGCGCCGCCTCGGAGGGCAGGGTCTCGCCCAGGATCCTCAGCACGAACTCCACGCCGCTGACCATGTCCGGCAAGAAATGGAGCTGGTGCATCTGCTCGAAGAGGTCGCCGATGAGATCTTCGTTGGGCCGACGCCGACGCCCCTGCACGATGGGGAGCCGCTCGGCGGAGGGGCCTGCCGCGAGGGGGGCCGGCTCGGCGGCCGTAGCGGCCGGCGGCGCCGCAGGCTCCGGGGGTGCGTCAGCCGCGGACGCAGCGCTCCTCGGGGGCTCGGCGGGCCTGGGCGCTGCGGCCTCGGGCGGCACGGCGGCCTCCGGGGCCGGGCTGGTGGGCGCGGACGCCGCCGGCGGGACCGAGGCCGTGGCGGCGCCGGCGTCACGCGCCACCTGACTGGGAGCGGGCAGCGGCGTCACCGCGCTGGCCGTGGGCGCCTCGCTCGCCCCCGTGTCCGCGACCGTGGGGGGCGCGACGCTCGGGGCGATGATGATGGTCGGCTCCACCGCGACCGGCGGCGCCGATGGCCGAGGGACGCTCTCGGCCGTGACGGCAGGGGCGCTCAGCGTGGGCTCCCCACGCCAGTCCTTCCACGACAAGCTGAGGAGCGGGCCGCGCTGTGGGCGCTGCTCGAAGACGTGATCGAAGGCCGCGAGCTGGAGGTATTTCCCGGCGGGCCTGGCGGCGAGCGCCGCGCAGAGCTGCGCCAAGGCCTCACGCAGCAGCCCCTCGACCGCGGCGCGCTCCGTGCCGGGCTCCACGGCGAGCATCAGCTCTCGATAGAAGATGGGCGTCGTGGCGGTGGGCTCCTCCACCCGGTCCGACAGGACACGGAAGCTCACCCCGGCCAGGGGCGAGGTCAGGGCAAGCGGCGCCGAGGGGGTGGCCACTACCGACTCGGCCGCGGCGCTGGGGCGAGCGCCCTCGGCCGCCGCGGGGGGCTCCAGCGCCGCCGGGGTGTCCTCCCCGGTGTGGAGCGGCGCGTCGTCCGGGGCTTGCCGGACCTCATACCGGAGCTTCGACTTCGGCTCGACCGCCCGATAGCCGCCGGCGGCCCGCTCGATGGCGAACTTGCTCAGCGGGGTCGAGTCGTTCCGCAGCTTGCGCGCCGCCTGGAGCGCGGCCTGCCACTGCGGCGCCTCCAAGCAGAGCTTTGCCGGCGGCGTGGTGGAGTCGTCCACGCGTGAAATTTCAACGTACCAACGCATTGTCGATCAAAGGCTCCGCGCCGTCGGGGGCGGTAGTAGAGCGCCAAGCTCCGCCTCAAGCAAGCGCCTCGGCGCCCGGTGGCCACCAGCGCTCACTCCCCCCGAAAGCGGGATCGCTTGCAGCCAGCGCACGGCCAGTCCGGTATGGTGCTGGGCAGCCCCCTTGGGGCTTTTAGCCCCATTGCTCGAAAACCATGTCACTGAAATCACTCGGTGAGCGGCTCAGGCCCCTCTCACGCTTGGAGCCCGTGCTCTACCTGGCCTGGGCGGCAGCCTTGACGCTGCTGACCGCGCATCTGTTCTACGCCTCCCTCCACGAGCAGACCCGCCTCACCGAGGTCAGCGCCGCAGATTTCCCAGCGACCGCCCGAGCGGCCAGCGAGTGGTCGGCGCCCCTGGACGACGTGTTCATCCACTTCGATTTCGCGCGCTCCATCGCGCGCGGTCACCCCTTCGAGTGGTCGGAAGGCAACGGCTACTCGAGCGGCGGGACCAGCATGGCCTACCCCTTCGTGTTGGCGCTCGGGTACTGGTCGTGGTCCGGGTTTCGGCAGCTCGGGCTGATGGTGTGGGCGGCCATCCTCGCCGCCACCTGCACCTTCGCGCTGCTGCTCGCCGCGCGGCGGCTCTTCCGTCGGCTGCCCACCGTCGCCAGCTACTTGGCGCCGCCGCTGGTGCTCGGCGTCGGCGCGCTGTCATGGTCGCTGTTCAGTGGGATGGAGGTGGCGTTCTTCCTCGCCGTGTGGGCCGGCGCCTACGTCGCGTGGGACGATCTGGTGGCTGGGGTGCCGCGGCGAGGCGCGCCACGGCGGCCACTGCTCGCGGCCGGGCTGCTCGGCGGGTGGTGTGCCCTGCTCACCGCCACGCGCCCCGAGAGCGCGCCCATCGTCGCGCTGTTCGGGCTCACGGCGGGCGTCGTGGTGGCGCGCCGCTCGCGCTGGCCACGCGGGCTCGCGGCGGTCGTCCTCGTGGGGGTCCCCGCGCTGCTCACGCTGGTGCTGCACGCCCTCGCCAACCGGCACTACACGGGCGAGACCACGGCGGCCGGAGCGCTCGTGAAGCTCGAGCTCTACCACCCGCACCTGAGCCCGAGCGAGGTGTGGGACCTCTATCGCTTCCACGTGCGCTACCAGATCGAGCGGGTGACGGAGTACCACCTCGCCGAGCCCGGCAAGTTCGGCTGGCTCGTGTGGGCCCTCGGGCTGTTCGCGCTCATCCCTCGCGCGACACGACGCCCCGCCGCGATGCTGTGGGGTAGCGCGGCGCTGTGGGTGCTCGTGGTGGCGACCAACGGACAAGTGCGCTGGCAGAACGAGCGCTACACCATGCCGGCGGTCGCCTGGCTCATGCTGAGCGCGGCGCTCGGCGCCGGCGGGCTCCTCACGCTGCGCTTCGCAGTGGGGCGTCGGGGCCGCTGGCTTCGCCTCGCGGGGGCGGGCGGCGCGCTGCTGGCGCTCGGCCTCGGCGCCTACCACCAGGCGCCGCGCTTTCGCGACCAGGTGTGGTTTTTTGGGCGTGCCGCGCGCAACATCCGTGATCAGCACGTGCGCACGGGGCGGCTGTTGCGCCACGCGGGGACACCCCCGCCGCGGCGGGTGCTGGTGGGGGACGCTGGCGCGATCCCCTACGCCTCCGACCTCCCCGCGCTCGACATCATCGGGCTCGGAGGGTTTCGTGGCTTGCCCTTCGCGCGCGCCACGCGCCTCGGGCTCCCCGCCGCGCTCGAGCTCATCGAGGGCTTGAGTCCGGCGGAGCGCCCCGATCTGCTGGCCCTCTACCCGAGCTGGTGGGGAGCGCTCCCGCTGTGGTTCGGAGAGCGCGTGGGGGAGGTGCCCGTCACGGGAAACGTCATCTGCGGAGGCGCCAGCAAGGTGCTCTACGTTCCACGCTGGGAGCGCTTCGGCCGCTCGGGCGTCCCGTACAGCCTGCGCCCCGGCGAGCGGGTCGTGGACGCGCTCGACCTCGCCGACCTCGTCTCGGAGCGTCGGCACGCGCTGAGGTTGTCGGTGCCCCGCGCCGGCGCGGTCACCATGAAGCTCCTCGCCGATCCCAGCGACCCGAGGAGGGAGCTGTGGGACGGCGGGCGGGTGCTGGGTGGCGCCGTACAGCTCGACGCCGTGCTGCGCGGGCCTAGCCCCGGCCGCGCCGCGCGCCTCGTCCTGCGCACCGCCCCCGCCGCTCCAGCGAGGCTGCGGGTGTCGCTCGACGGGGTGACGCTCGGTGAGCCGAGCTTGGAGCCGGGGAGCCGCTGGGTCGAGCCGAGCCTGCCACTCCCGGCGAGCTCCACCTCCGGCCCGCGCGCGCTGCGGATCGAGCCCCTGGCGGGCGAGGCGAGCCTCTTTCACGTGTGGCTCCTCGAGGACGAGGGGGGCTGAGCGGATGCTGGCGGGGTGGGGCGCACCTGCGAGCGCGAGCGCTTGGCTGGCCCTCGCGCTCGGCGCGCTGCTGCTCTTGGCGCGACCGCTCGTCCCCGCCCGACTCCGGCGCCGCTGGGGAGCGGCCCCGCTCGCCCTCGAGCTCACGGGAGCCGCGCTGCTCGCCGCGCTGCTGTCCGTCCTCTACGTGCAGCACTACCTGCGCGGCGGCCCTCGGATCATCGACGCCACCAGCTACTACCTCGAAGGCAAGGCGCTGGCGCACGGGCTGCTCGCCTTCACGCCGAGCCTGCCGAGCGGCGCCTTTCGCGGCCGCTTCCTGCTCAGCACACCGAGCGAGCAGCTCGCCGTGCTCTTCCCCCCGGGCTATCCGGCGCTGCTCGCGCTCGGCTTTCTCGTGAGAGCCCCGCTCCTGGTGGGCCCGGCGCTGGCCGCGGCGCTCACCGTCAGCACCTTCGCGCTCGGTCGAGCGCTGGGCTTCGGCCCCCGCGCCGCCCTGCTGGCCGCGCTCGTCGGCGCGCTCAGCGCCACGCTCCGCTATCACACGGCGGACACCATGTCGCATGGCCTGGCGGCGCTGCTGCTCAGCCTGAGCCTGCTCGGGGCGCTCGGCCAGCGGCGCTGGAGCGCCCTCGGCGGCGGCCTGGCGCTCGGCTGGCTCTTGGCGACCCGACCGGTGACCGGCGGCGTCGTCGCCCTCGGGGTGCTGCTCGTGCAGCGTCGTCACCCCGGGCGCCTCGGCCTGCTCGCGCTCGGGAGCCTGCCGGGGCTCGCGCTGCTGCTGCTGCATCAGCACGCCGCGACCGGCGAGTGGCTCGGCTCGACGCAGCTACGCTACTACGCGCTGGCCGATGGCCCCCCGGGCTGCTTCCGCTACGGCTTTGGCGCGGACATCGGGTGCTGGTTCGAGCACGGCGACGTCCTCGAGCGCCACGGGGCGGGCCACGGGCCCTGGCAGGCACTGCGCACCACCGCGAGCCGGCTCTATGTCCACCTCGCGGACGTCGGCAACGCCCCCTGGCTCGCGCTGTTGCTGCCGGTGGCGCTCGTCGTGCAGTGGTCCAGCGCGGGCGCGCGCCTGCTCGGTGGGCTCGTGCTGGCGCTCATCGCTGCCTACGTGCCGTTCTACTTCGACGGGAGCTATCCGGGCGGCGGCGCGCGCTTCTACAGCGAGGCGCTCCCCCTCGAGCACCTGCTGCTCGCGGGGCTCGCGGTGCGCTGGCGCCGCGAGGCGTGGCTGCCGCCGCTCATGCTGATAGGCTACGCGCTCCACGCCAGCCACACTCACACCGCGCTCCAGCAGCGGGACGGCGGGCGCCCCATGTACGAGCCCGAGATCGTGGCCGCCGCGGGGGTGCGCCGCGGGCTGCTGTTCGTCGAGACGGACCACGGCTTCGCGCTCGGCCACGACCCCAGCGTGCGCGACGCGGCCACGGGGCTGGTGGTGGCGCGCCGGCGCTACGACGCGCACGACTGGGTGCTCTGGCGACGCTTGGGGACCCCCCCGAGCCACCAGTACCACTTCGATCTCCAGGGGCTGAGCGCGCCCTCGGTGGAGCGCCTCAGCTTCCCTGCCGAGCTGGACCGCCTGCGCTTCGAGGCGGAGGCGGAGTGGCCGCCGCTGGCGGTGAGCGGGGGCTGGGCTCACCCGCAGCACCTGGCGCCGGCGTGCGTCTCCCGAGGCGCCGGGCTGCGCCTCCGCGCGACGGGCTCCCACGACGCCGCCCGAGCGCGCCTCGAGCTGGCGGTGGCGCGACCGGGGCGCTACCGCCTCATCGCCCACTGGGCCGCCTACGGTGAGCCACGCGCCTCGGTCGGGCTCCACGCCGGAGCCGCGAGCGCCTCACTGCAGGCCCATGACTTCGCCCGAGACCCTTGCCCCAGCCTGCTGGCCGGGGAGCACGACGTGCAAGAGCGATTGGTCGTAGAGGCCTGGGCCACCGGCGACGCGGTCGTGCTGGACGCGCTCGAGCTCCTGGCTCGGCCGAGCGCCGGCCCCTGACCGCCCCTGGTGCCCTAAGGCAGAAAATCGTTGACGATTCTCGGGCCCGCCGGCACAATCGCACGGTACTGGGAGGCTCCATGACCAAGAGCGAGCTCATCGAGGCCATCGCTGCCCGTGGTGACCTGACGAAGGCCAGAGCCGAGCTCGTCGTCAATTGCGTCTTCGACGCCATGACCGAGGCGCTGCAGCGCAACGAAGGCATTGAAATCCGTGGCTTTGGCAGCTTCACGGTGCGCCCCTACAAGTCGTACGACGGGCGCAACCCCCGGACGGGGCAGTCGGTGACGGTGCCAGCCAAGCGCCTGCCCTTCTTCAAGGTGGGCAAGGAGCTGAAAGAGCTGGTCAACGCCAGCCGCCACGTCCCCATCACGGGTGGGGACGACGACGACTACTAGCCGCCTCGCGCCCCCGCGACAGCCACGGGGCCCATGCGCTAGCTTGTGCGCGTGCTCGACGCCGAAACCCAAGCCCAAGAGCTGCTCCGCGGTGTAGTAGAGGTCCACCAGCGCGAGGAGCTGCTCCAGCGCCTCGCCCGAGGGCGGCCCCTGAAGGTCAAGGCCGGGTTCGACCCCACCCGCCCCGATCTCCACCTGGGGCACACCGTGCTGCTGCAGAAGCTCCGGCAATTCCAGGTCTTGGGGCACCACGTCGTGTTCCTCGTCGGCGACACGACGGCCATGGTCGGGGATCCCACCGGCCAGAACGACGCTCGTCCGCGGCTGACGCGGGAGCAGGTGCTGGAGGCCGCAGCGACCTATCAAGAGCAGGCCTTCAAGGTGCTCGACCGACAGCTGACCGAGGTGCGCTTCAACAGCGAGTGGCTGGCTCCCCTCTCGCTCGAGAAGGTGATCGAGCTGGCGGCCAAGCGCACGGTCGCGCGGACCCTCGAGCGGCGCGACTTTCGCGAGCGCTTCGAGCAGCAACGGGACATCCACCTGCACGAGCTGCTCTATCCCTTGCTGCAGGGCTACGACTCCGTGGCGCTCGAGTGCGACGTGGAGCTGGGCGGGACCGATCAGCTCTTCAACCTGATGGTGGGGCGTGATCTGATGCAGCGCTACGGGCTCACCCCGCAGATCGTCTTGACCGTGCCGCTGCTGGAGGGGCTCGACGCGAAGATGACGGAGCAGGGCCACATCATCGGCAAGAAGATGAGCAAGTCTGCGGACAACTACGTGGGCATCACCGAGCCGCCGCAGGAGATGATCCGCAAGCTGATGCAGCTCGATGACACCGTCGTGTGGCGCTACTTCGAGCTGCTCTCCTCACGGAGCCAGCCGGAGCTACAGCAGCTTCGGTCGTCGCTCGGGCCGCTGGAGGCGAAGGCCGAGCTGGGCTTGGAGCTGGTGGGGCGCTTTCACTCCCCGCAGGCCGCAGCGCAGGCGCTCGAGGCCTTCCGCGCTACCTACTTCGACGCGGGCGTCCCGGAGGACGTCCCGGAGCGGACGCTGCCGAGCTCCGACGCGACGCTGTGGTTGGCGCGCGCCCTGGTCAGCGCTGAGCTGGCGCCCTCCACCAGCGAGGCGCGCCGCCAGATCCAAGCCGGGGGAGTCGAGGTGGACGGCGTGCGCGTGCGCGACGAGCAGCATCAGCTCGCGCGCGGGGGGCGCTACCTGCTGCGCGTCGGCTCGAAGAAGCGACGCTTCTGCTACGTCGTCATCCCGGCATGAACCCGCTCGGGCGTGCCCCGCTCCTCGGAGCGCTCCTCCTGCTCGGCTGCGGCGCCGGGGCTCCCGCCGCGCCCCCGCCTCGGGAGCCAGCGCCCGAGGCCCCGCTCCACGAGGGGCCGCTCACGGACTACGTGCCCGCCGCGGGGCTGCGCTGGCTCTGCGTGGCGCGGCTCGAGCAGCTCGCTCAGACTCCCTCGGTGGCCCAGGCCTTGGGGCCGCTCTTTCCCGCTCAACGGCTCGACGCCTTCGCGTCGATGACGAGCGTGGACTTGCGCAAGACGCCGGTGGCGCTCGCGGCCGGCTTCGATTTCGCCACGCTCTACGTCGCCGAGGTGGGAGCGCTCGGCCCAGCGATCGAGACGCTGTTCGAGGAGCGCCTCGTCGCTGGGCGTCAACATCGCCAGCTCCACCCCCGGGTGCAGCGCTGGACCGGCCTCGTCGGCAAGACCCCACAGACGCTCGTGAGCGTCCGAGGGCGGCTCGCGGCCGTCGCGGTGGGCGATCCTACCCCGGCGCGCGTGGTCGCCGGCTACGCCCTGGGTCGGCTGCGCTCGAAGCCCGCGCTCGAGGGCGCGGCGCTGTCCACGCTGCCGCCACGCCTCGGGGAGGCCCCGCTCGTGTTCTTGGCGCCCGGCCCCTTCAGCGACGAATGGCTCGACGGCGCGCAAGGCCTCCTCGCCTCGGCGCTCGCGCTCGGGGTCAGCGCGACCCCAGACGCCGACGGTGGCCTCGCGGTGGAGCTGATCTTGGCGGGAGACTACGCTGCGGCGTCGCGCGCCGAAGCGCGGCTGGGCGCGACCTGGGCCTCACTCGCCGCGAGCCCGCTCGGTGGGCTCTTGGGGCTCGATCGTCCGCGCCGCGCCGCCACGATCGAGCGCGTGGACGAGGGCTTGCGCATGACGCTCACGCTCGATCTCCAGGCGCTCGGCGCTGGGCTCCATCACGCGGTCGGCGCGGAGGTGCGTGAGCTCATGGCGTCAGCGGCCCGTAGGGGCCATGATTGACGCCCTCTGCGGGTCGGGTGTAGCTTGCTACCCAGTGAAGCGTCATCCTCGTGTACCGAAGGTCCTGAAGCCACCTCCGGTCACCGGAGCACGGGCACGCGCCGCCGCGCCCTCCTCGCGGAGGGAGCCGTGAGCGGCGCAGCAGCCGCGGGCAGCTTCTCGGTCGGCGACATCGCGGTCCACCCCAAGCACGGCGTGGGCCGCATCACGGCCATCGAGGACAAGGACTTCGGGGGGACGCTGACCCCCTGCTACGCGCTCGCCATCATCGACGGAGACTTGAAGGTGTTCGTGGCGGTCGAGGCGGCCTCGCGGGTGGGGCTCCGCCCGGTGATGAAGCCCGCGGAGGCCCAGGTCATCTTGGACATCCTGCGGACGCCGGAGGTCGCCGTCGACCTGCAGCCTTGGAATCGTCGCTTCCGAGCCTACACGGACATGCTCAAGAGCGGGCTGGCCACGGAGATCGCCAAGGTGCTCCGGGACATGTACCGCCTGAAGTTCGACAAAGATCTGTCTTTTGGTGAGCGGCGGCTCCTCGATCAAGCGCGAGCGCTGCTCATTCAGGAGCTCGCGCTCGCCCGTCAGGTCGACCGCGCCGCCATCGAGGCGGAGATCAGCCAGATCTTCTCCGGCTGAGCGCCGCGTGGTCCGCCCATCCGGGGTACACTCAGGGCATGCGCATCTACACGAAGACCGGTGACGACGGCACGACGGGGCTCTTCGGAGGCCTTCGCCTCCAGAAGGACGACGCCCGGGTCGAGGCCTACGGCACGGTGGATGAGCTCAACGCGGTCCTCGGCGTGGCCCGTAGCCTCACCAGTGAGCCCTCGCTCGGTGAGCGCCTCGAGCACATCCAGCGTGATCTCTTCGTCCTCGGCGCAGAGCTGGCCACGGCGCCCGGGCGTGAGGCCAAGCTGACGCTCCCGCGCCTCGGCGCAGCCGACGCCCTGCGCCTCGAGCAGGAGATCGACGAGGCGACGACCACCCTCGCCCCGCTCAAGAACTTCGTGCTCCCCGGCGGCGCCGCCCTGGCGGCGGCGCTCCACCACGCGCGCACCGTGTGCCGGCGGGCCGAGCGGCGCCTCATCACGGCGCGGCGCGAGAGCCCCATCGGCGAGGCCTTGCTGATTTATCTCAACCGACTGAGCGACTGGCTGTTCACCTACGCGCGCGCCGCCAACCAAGCGGCGGGCGTGGCCGACGTCCCCTGGGCCCCTCGCGGGCTCTCCGGAGAGTAGCCGGCGCCTGGCGCCCGGAGTCACCGCCATGCCGCTGCGACGAATCGCCGTCCTCGGAGAGCCGATCCTGAGGCGCGTGGCGGAGCCCGTCTCCCTGGACGAGCTGGGTAGCCCTGCCCTCGAGCAGCTCATCGGTGATCTCATCGAGACGATGCGCGACGCTCCCGGCGTCGGCATCGCGGCGCCTCAAGTCTACGAGTCTCGCCGGGTGGTCGTGCTCGAGGTCGCCGAAAATCCGCGCTACCCGTGGCTCGGATCCATCCCGCTCACGGTGCTCATCAACCCGGTGGTCACCCCGGTGCTCGCCGCGGGGGGCCTGCCGGAGCGGCCGGCGCCAGGCGACGGCATCGTCATGTACGAGGGCTGCCTGTCCGTCCCTGGGCTGCGCGGTCGCGTCCGCCGGCCGCGCCGCGTGCGCGTGACGGCGCTCGATCGGCACGGAGCCGCGGTGGAGCGAGAGTACGAGGGGCTGCAAGCCGCCGTCGTCCAGCATGAGCTGGATCACCTCGACGGCGTGCTCTTCATCGATCGCGCCGACCCACGGAGCCTGTGCTACGCGCGCGAGTACGAGCGCCACGTCCCGGCGCAGGAGCGCGCGCTCGACGAAGCCCACCCCCCGGCGAGGGCGCGATGATCCCTCGGCTGGGGGACGTCATCGGCGGGAAGTACCGCATCCTGCGCGTCATCGGCGAGGGGGGCATGGGCGTCGTGTTCGAGGCCCGCCACGAGCTGCTCGGGACGCCCGTGGCGCTGAAGTACCTGCACGCCGAGCTCGCTCGGCGGCCGGGGCTGGCCGCGCGGTTCCTCCAGGAGGCGCGCGTCGCGGCGAGCGTCCAGAGCCCGCACGTCGTGCGCGTCACGGACGTGGAGCAGCCGGCGGACACCTCTCCCTTCTTGGTGATGGAGCTGCTCACGGGGGAGTCCCTGCAGCAGCTCCTCGACCGAGAGCAGCGGCTACCGCTCGAGCTGGTCGTCGACCTCGGGCTACAGATCCTGGCGGGGCTGGAGGCGGCGCACGCGCTCGGCGTCGTCCACCGCGACCTCAAGCCGGACAACGTGTTCATCGCGCAGGCGCCCGGCGGGCCGCTGGTCAAGCTGCTGGATTTCGGCATCGCCAAGCTGCGGCAGAGCAGCGAGTACCAGCAAGGTTTGACGCGCCCCGGAGCGCTGCTCGGGACCCCCGAGTACATGGCCCCCGAGCAAGCCTTCGGGGCCGAGCGCGTGGACGCGCGCGCCGATCTCTACTCGTTCAGCGTCATCGCCTACGAGCTGCTCACCGGGCATCGCCCCCTGCAAGACGGCGACGTGTCCACCCTCTTGCACCGGCTCAGCACCGAGCCGGTGCCTCGCTTGGAGCTCGAGCGCCCCGACGCACCTCAGGGCTTGGCCGCGCTCCTCCACCGTGGGCTCGCGCCCAACCCGGAGGAGCGGCCGCGCAGCGCGGCCGAGTACCGCATCCTGCTCGCGGGCTTCGCGGGCGCGCTGAGCCACGCGGGGAGGATCGCGGCGACGCCCGCGCCGCTCACGCCCGCCCCACCGGGGGCCATCACCTCGCCGCCCGCCTCCGTGCGGGAGCGCTCCGTTCCGCAGACGCTCCCGCCCGAGCCAGCGTCCGCGCCGCCGCTCGCCCCCCGGGCGCCCACCTCGACGCTGACCGCGGATCCTGCGCTCGGCCCGGCGACGGCGCTCGCGCCTCCACCGCTCGCGCCGGCGAGCGCCGCTCCGCTCCACCCGGCCCCGCCCCCAGGGCTCGCGCAGCTCACGCGGCCGCACGGCGCGCGAGGGGCCGCTGCGCCACGCCGCCGCCGGGGCGCGCTGGTGGTCGCGCTCCTGCTGCTCGCGCTCCTCTCGGGGGGAGCGCTCGTGGTGGCGCTCGCGCTGCGGCGGCCAGCAGCGGAGCCCACGCCCTCACCGGAGCTCGGTCTAGTCCCCGCGACGCCCACCACGGCAGCACCTCCGCTGGAGAATGAGCCGCTCCCCACCGTCACTCCGCCCCGCAAGACGGCGCCGCGCGTCACCACCGGCCCCGTGCGCGGGCCCGGCGACGCCGGCGCGGACGCCGCGACGAGCGACGCCGGCAGAGCCGATACCGTGGGCCTGCCGGGGCTCCCACCGCTGCCGAGCGGGTTCCCACCGCTGCCCACCGCCCTCCCCAGTGGCTTTCCCAACCTCCCCGGCTGGCCGGCGCCGCCATAGCCCCGCGCGTCGGCGTCGCGCTCGCGTTTCCTCCGCGCGCTCCTACACTCCGCGCCGTGCCTGCCTCCCCTGCGTTCGTGCGAGAGTTCTCCGAGAGCCTCCCCCCCGCGTACCGCGACGCCTTTTCAGAGGAGGTGATCGCCACGCACGCCTCACTGGCGCTGCGCCGTGAGGGCCAACCCGCCGCCGTGGCCGCCTTCGACGCGCCCAGGAGCGGCGGGCAAGGGCTCTGCATCATCGCGAGCGATCGCCCGGGGCTGCTCGCGCTGATGGGCTCGGCGCTCGTCCGCGCGTCCCTCGAGGTCATCGACGCCGTGGCGTACACCCGGCGGACCCAGACCGGCGCGGTCGAGGCGGTCGCGCTCTTCTGGGTCGCCCCTACGGGCGCCGAGCCCGAGCAGCTCGCGCAGCGGGTGGAGGCTCGCTTGCTCGAGCTGCTCACGCAGGGGCCGCGCTCGGTCGTCCCACCTCCTGCCGCCAGCGCCCCGGGCGCGGTCACGACCGTCCGCTTCTTGGAGGACGCGAGCGGCGCGCTCTGCACGCTCGAGGTCGAGACCCAGGACCGCGCTGGGCTGCTCTTGTCCCTCGCCAACGCGCTCTACGCCCAGCGTGTCCAGATCGTCGGCTCAGACCTGCGCACGCGCGACGGCAAGGCCTTCGACCGGTTCGATCTCACCGAGCTCGACGGCAGGCCCATCGGCCCTGAGCGCCGCCTGGCCATTCAGATCGCGGTGTTGAGCGCGGTTCAGCCCGGGGCCTGAGCCAGCGCCTCACGGTAGCAGGCCAGGGTCTGCTCTGCGGCGCGGCGCCACTGAAACTGCTGGGCCTGCTCGAGGCCCCGTCGTCGGAGCTGCTCCCGGAGGGCCTCGTCCTTGCTCAAGCGGCGGAGCTGCCGGACCAGATCGGCGTGATCCGTAGAGACGGCGTGCAGCGCAGCCTGTCCGGTGACCTCCCGCAAGGCCGGGGTGGTGGACGCCAGCACGGGGGTACCCAGCGCGAGCGCCTCGAGCGCCGGCATCCCGAAGCCCTCCAAGTGCGAGGCGAAGAGCAGCGCGTGCGCGTGCGCATAGAGCGTCAGCAGCGCCGCGTCGCTGACGAAGGGGATGGTGATGAGCTTGTCTCGGGCGCGCCGCGAGGAGAGCAGCCGGCTCATCTCGGTGTCGATGCGTGAGAAGCGCCGCACCAAGACCAGGAGATGCTCGGGCTCGTCGGCCGTGGCCTCCAAGAACGCCCGCACCATCCCCGCGTGGTTCTTGTACGGCGAGCCCTGCCCGACGATGAGCGAGTAGCGCTTGCCGTCGGGGACGAGCCCCGCCAAGGCCGCCCGTGGCCCGCCTGCGCCCGGGTAGTAGCGCTGGTGATCCACCCCGTGCCGGATGGTCCGCAGCTTGGACGCCGCCGCGGGGTACACCCGTGCTGCGGCCGTGCGCGTGGCCTCCGTGATGGTGATGACGCGCCGCGCGCCGCGCACCGCTCGCCCGATGTTCCAGCGGTACCAAGCGGCGTTGGCCCAGCGCTCCGGCAGGAAGGCGGAGGCGAGCGCCGGCTGCTCCACCCACATCAGGTCGTGCAGCGTGACCACCCAGGGCAGCCTGAGCCCGAGCGGCACGAGATCCGCCGGAGAGTGATAAAGCTCGATCCCTCGTCCAGCGAGCGCGCCCCCCATGCGAAACACCGTGGAGAGGCTCTTGGTCTCACCCGGGAAGATCACGCGCTCGGCCCGCGGGTGCTCGACCACCAAGCCTCGAGACTGTGGGTGACAGAGCAGCGTGAGCTCGAGCGAGTCGTCGAGCGTGAGCAGCTCTCGCACCAAGGCGTCGACGTAATTGCCGATGCCGCTCTTCCGAGGGACGATCGTCCGGGCGTCGATGGCGACTCGCACGGTCCCTCAATAGCACTCGCGCGGCGCGGGGCGGCGCCGCGCGCGTCACCGCGCGCGCGTCACCGCGTCGAGCTGCCGTGCGTGGTCGTGGCCCGGAGGGAGGGCGGCAGGGGGGGGCGCCCCGGGGGCGGCCGCACCGCGGGTGAGCGGCGCGTGTTCGCGCTGGCCTCCGGGAAGCGGCGCTCCGCGTGCGCGCCGTAGGCGTCGTGGGCGGGGCGAAGATCTGCCGTGACGATGAGCGGCTCGGCCTCGGTGAGCGGCTGCGCCAGGGCGAGGCGCCAGCTGAAGCCATGCTTGCCGCGCGGCAGCGCCGTGAGCGTCTGCCGCGCCGTGCCGCTCAGCAGCGTGGCACCGCGCGGCAGCCGGACCTCGAGCTCGATGGGGTCCGTCGACGGGCGCTCGAGCAGCAGCGTGGCGGAGACCGCCAGCTCCCGTCCGTCCGCCTCTGGCGTGGGTCGCGAGAGCAAGAGGACGAAGGGCGCTTGCATGGGTCCGTGCGCGGCTTCGCTGGTGGGCTCTGCGGCCTCCGCCGTGGGCGCCACGGACGGGGGCGCGCTGCGCGCCTCCGGCTCGACGGGGGTGCCGTGGCTGCAGGCGGCCGCGAGCGCGAAGACTCCGAGGGAAAGAACGTGTTTCATGGTGCTGCTCGCTCAGTTGCAGGTGACGTCCGTGGGCGACCACGGGTAGCGGACCGGACCCACGACGTCCGAGATCTTCCCGGCGTCCGCGAAGTTGCCGCACACCAGGGCGTCCAGGTAATCCACGAAATCTACCGTGCGGTAGCCGCGGTTGGGGCCGACGTTCAGCCGAGGGTGCGCCATCACGCTGAACATGGCGTCGTCTCCCAGCCCTTGTGGCGACTTGGCGCCGGCCGAGGCCCAGAGCGACCACATCATGCTGGCCACGACGTTCTCGTTGATGGGATCCGTGAGGAGCGCCCCGGCGCCGGGCTTCACCAGGTTACCGCCCGACCAGGCCTCGCTCGCCAGGTTGACCCAGAAGCCCGTGCCGTTCTGCATGGTGAAGTAGACGGGGTCGTTGGACTCTGGGCTATCGGAGATGTTGGTCTGGCCGCTGAAGGTGGCCCAGGCCTCGCTGTACGCCAGGCCCGGACTGGAGGCCTCGTCCACGTAGTGGGGGCCGCCCTCTCCAGGTGAGCGGGACCAAGACTGCATGGCCCAGTGCCCCAGCTCATGGTTGAGCGTGCTGCGCGACCAGTGAGACTCATAGTCCCACTGCCCGGGCTTCAGAGTGCCGCGACCGCTGATGGCGAGGCTGGTGTCGTAGTGATCGGCCTGTCCGTCCCCCTGCCCGACGTCCACCTGGGCACCCCCGAGCTGCGGCGGCAAGAAGCAGTTGCCGCAGTCGAACTTGATGCCAGGCTCCTGCGCGCCGTCCCCGCCCTTCCAGAAGATGGCCAGGCTCAAGGGCTCCGTGTCCGCGAGATCCGTCATGCCGCCGAAGCGGAACTTGTCGTAGATGGCCCACTGGAAGATGTGCGCCGCGCCCGAGCCGTCCGCCTCCAGGATGGTGGTGCCATCGGCGAGATCGATGACCGGCTGAGCGCAGGAGGCGGTGTCCGTGCAGAGCTGCCAGCCCCAGTACCAGTAGTCCTGGGCGCGCTGGTGCGAGGCGTCGCTGCTCTCCGCCCGCACCACGGCGATCTGCGGCTCCCCGCGCACGCTCCAGGCCACGGGCCAGAAGTACACCACCGCGTCGGGGCTGGGCTGCCGCGTCAGCTCGATTTCCCAGCTCCCCGCCGGGCTGGTGTCCCCCACGCTGGTGAGCACCACGGGACCGATGAGCTCCTGCTCACCGGAGCCGTCCTCCTTCAGATCATAGATGGCCGTGAGGAAGTTGACCGCGGGCTCCGAGCTCAGGGTGCTGGAGTACTGCGTGGGGCGCGTCCGGTCGTTGGGCTTGCGGTACTGGTAGCGGAGCACGCCCTTGGCCACGATGCCGCTCCCTGCCTCCAGGCTGATGCAGGCGGCGCCTCGGCCCGTGGTCCCCGCGCAGAGCGACGCCCCGCAGCTCGACTCCACCCAATGACCGGCGACGCAGGTGCGCAAGGTGGTGTCGTCCTTGCACTGTGACGCGCCGTCCAGGCAGTCCCCCGTCGGGGCGCAGCGGGCGTAGTCACCGCTGTCGTCACACTGCGTGTTGGCCGGGCAGGTGACCTCCTTCACCGTGGGGGGCTGCCCGATCTCTCCGCTGTCCAAGCAGCTCTTCAAGGTCGTGACGCTGGCGCACACACCGGTGGTAGGGACGTCACCGCAGCCCTCGCCCGTAGAGCCTGCCGCTCCCGCGCTCCCGGCGGCGCCGCCGCTCCCCGCAACGCCGCCGCTCCCGGCGGCGCCCGCAGCTCCAGCCGCTCCGCTGCTCCCCGCCTGACCTTCAGGGTCCGCGGGCTGGAGCTGACAACCCAAGGGCAGCAGCCCGACGGCGCCGTAGAGCGCGCTGAGCGTCAGGAGCGAGGGGCGGTAGCGTCGAGGTGTCATCGAGAGGTCCTCAGGCAGTGGTGAAATCACCAGCGCCGCCAGCGAGGCAGCGCGCTCAACCTGGTACGCCCCACCGCAGCGCCGAATTCCTTTCAGTCTAACATGGGGCGCCTGGGGCTCAAGGGCATCCAAGCCGCGGCCACCTCGACGCCGGGCGGCTTCCGCTCTAACCTGAGCGCCGGAGTCATGACCATGAGCTCGAGCTGGCGTTGGTGGGCAGGGGCGGCCGCGGCGCTGAGCTTGGCGTGCAGCGGTGAGTTCGAGGTCCAGGCGCCGGTCGACGGGGGCTCCGGCGGCTCATCGGGGAGCAGCGGCTCATCGGGGAGCAGCGGCTCATCGGGGAGCAGCGGCTCATCGGGGAGCAGCGGCTCATCAGGAAGCGGCGGCGCCTCAGGGGCCGGGGGGACGGGAGGGGTGAGCGGCGCTGCGGGAGCCGCAGGGACGGGGGGCTCCGCTGGGACGGCAACGGAGGGGCAACCCTGCGAGCCGGAGGGCGCGCAGGCCTGCCTAGGCCACGCGCAGCAGGAGCGCCTGATTTGCCGCGGCGGCCAGTGGGAGCCCAACGGCTCCTGCGACCTGAACGAGCGCTGCGACACCCGGCCGGGGAACGAAGGGCGCTGCGAGCCCGTCGTCACGGAGTGTGAGGGGCGGATCCCGGGCAACCTCTACTGCCGTGGGCTCGAGATCCGAAAATGCGGTGTGGACTTGGTCACGAGCTCCGCGGTGGAACAGTGCGAGGGAGGGTGCACCGGGGGCAAGTGCGTCGAAGACTGTCAGCTCGGGGCGCAGCGCTGTCAGGGCCTCCAGCCCGAGAAGTGCCTGGGGCAGGGGGTATGGCAGCCCGTGGGGAGCCCCTGCGTCATCGCGTGTGAGGCTGGCGGTTGCTCGACCGAATGTACCCCCAACGCGCGCCGCTGTCGTGGCAATCAGCCCCAGGGGTGCAGCGCGCAGGGCACCTGGGAGGACGACTCCGCTCCGTGCGACAAGTACAGCTCCTACTGCAACGGCGGGCAGTGCGTGCCGTGTGAGCGTGGCACCGCCAACTGCGACCTGGTCGCAGACAACCGCTGTGAGGTGCAGCTCCAGCTCGACCCCATGCACTGCGGCGGCTGTGGGCTCGCCTGCGATGCTCCTCCCCAGGACTCCTGCTACGACAGCCGCACCTTGATCCACTATGGCAGCCTCGGGACGTGCGAACCGACGGGCTGTCAATACGTCCCTACATATGACCTATGCCCCGGCGGCTACGTCTGCAACGAGCACCAGTGCGTCCGTGGCTGAGCGCCGTGCGCCGCTCACTCGAGCCGCGCCGTGGCGCGGCGCTACGGCTCACGCTCCCCAGGGCTGCTCCCTCCTTTCCCACGAGGTCGTCGCTCACGCTCGACCCGACGCTGAGCCCAGGATGAGCCCCCTTCCATGACCGAGGCTCGACGCCCCAAGGGCACTCAGCTCCTCCCGCGAGCGAGCGTCACGCCGGCGCCCCAGCCTCCCGGCGTGGCCCCCACGGTGGTGGACGGCGTGCCCCTCGCCGCTCCCAAGACCCAGCCGGGCGACCTGGGCTCCCCGCCACCCTGGCAGGCGCCTACCCCCGGAGCGCCCGCGCGCTCCCCTGCCGTCTTCCCAGCACCGGCTCAGCCACTCACCCCGCCTCCGGCGCCCGTGGCGGGCTTCAGCAGCTTCGGGGGCGGCGCGTGGCCAGCTCCCACGCCGCCGCTGCGAGGCGCCTCCGGGCTGCGCCCTCCCCGTCGCGGCGTCTCGGGCTGGCTCATCGCCGGGGGCCTGCTCGGCGTCGGCGCGCTGCTGCTCACCGCGGTCGCGGCGGGCGCCTTCTTCTACTTCACCACGACGGACCGCGGCGCTGAGCCGACGCCCCTCCTGCCCACCCAGCCCACGCCGGCGCCGCTCACCGTCGCCCCCAGCGAGCCGCCCAGCGCTCCCGCAGAGCCTCCTGCCACCGCCTTCCCCGCGATCCCCGACCCGAGCGATCCGACGGTCCCTCCGGTGAAGCCCATCACGCCGTCGAGGCCACTCCCACCGAAGACCACGACGACCAAGACGCAGACGCCGCCCAAGACCACCACCGCGCCACCGACCACCACCACGGCGCCGCCCAAGACCACCACCGCGCCACCGACCACCACCACGGCGCCGCCCAAGACCACCGCCACGCCACCGGCCGGCACCACCGCCGCGCCGCCCGTGAAGGTGACGCGCCCGCCGCCGCGCCCGCCGGTCTACAAACCGGGCGGCGGCTGAAGCTCCTGCGTGCCACGCCAGCGTCACTCGCGCAGCGAGCGGCGGCCGCGCTAACGGAGCCGCCGCGGCGCTCGCCCCGCGGCCTTCAAGCGGGCCAGCTCCTCCCGGATGACCTCCGCCGTGGGGGTCATGGCGCGCGCCACCTCGCTGGGGCTGCCGCTGGCGATCACCTCGCCGCCGCCGCGCCCACCCTCGGGGCCGAGCTCCACCACGTGATCTGCGCCGGCGATGACGAGCGGGTGATGCTCGATGACGACGAGCGTGTCCCCACGCGCGACGAGGCGCTCGAGCACGCCCATCAGCTTCTCTACGTCGGCCACGTGCAGGCCGGTGGTCGGCTCGTCCAGCACGTAGAGCGTCGGCTCGTGGCGCGCGGTGGCCGTCAGCTCGGAGGCGAGCTTGAGGCGCTGCGCCTCACCGCCGGAGAGCGTGTGCGAGCCTTGCCCCAGCCGGACATAGCCCGCGCCCAAGTCCACCAGCGTCCGCAGCGGCTCCGCGAGCCGCGGGTGCGCCACCAGCAGCTCAGCGGCCTCCTGCGCGCTGAGCTCGAGGAGCTGCCCCGCAGACAGGCCCAGCCAGCGCACGTCCAGGGTGCGCGGCTCGAAGCGCTGGCCATCGCACGCAGCGCACACCGTGGTGACGTCGGGCAGAAAGCTCATCTCGTGAGTGATGACGCCCTGCCCCTCACACACCGGGCAGCGCCCACCGCGCGTGGAGTTGAAGCTGAAGCGCGCCGGTCCGAAGCCCGCTGCGCGAGCCTCTGGCGTCTCGGCGTAGAGCGCCCGCAGCGTGTCCCAGAGGCCCAGGAAGGTGGCCGGGACCGAGCGAGGGGTCCGCCCAATGGGCGACTGATCCACCGCGAGCGCGCGGCGCAGGTGCTGGTGCCCAGTGAGCGCCGTGAAGGGCCCCGGCGGCGGCGTGACCAGCCCGAGCGCCTCCCGCAGCGCTGGCAGCAGCACGCCGCGCACCAAGCTGCTCTTGCCCGAACCGCTGACGCCCGCCACCACGTTGAAGCGCCCGAGGGCGAGCCGCAGATCGACGCTGCGCAGGTTGTTGGCGCGCGCCCCCTCCAAGCCGAGCCACGGGACGCTCGAGCCCGTGGCGAGCGGCGTGCGCAGCGGCGCGGGGTGAGCGAGCGCGCGCCCCGTGGGTGACAGGGGTGAGGCGAGCACCTGCGCCGGGGGCCCCTCGGCCATCACCTGACCACCGTTCACGCCGCCGGCCGGGCCGAGATCGATGAGGTGGTCGGCCGCCAAGATGGTGTCCAAGTCATGCTCCACCACCAGCACGGTGGAGCCCAGCTCCAC
>WBZO01001674.1_pt1 | contig 33079 bp, 28 predicted proteins | sample 5204261 | NCBI WGS metagenome assembly WBZO01 (sample SAMN12412400, study PRJNA552823) | activated sludge metagenome | isolation source: activated sludge from anammox sidestream of wastewater treatment plant... | place: USA: North Carolina | collected 2017-09
GCTTTCGATTGCAGGCATGCCAGACGGATTGCCCCGGAATCTTCGAGTCGGGTGATTTTCTCTGGAACCAGGTCCTCGACCCGGAAAAGAAGGAAGTTCTCCCCGGCCGAAAGGAGCTGTTCGACTTCATCAGGGCTGAGCTTCCCTCCCGCGGGGTGGAGATACTGGGCCAGCCCGACCGCGAACCAGTAGGGAATTCCGGAACCTCCAATGTTCAGAACCAGGCTGCCGACATAATGGAGGGCGAGAGCCTCCCTGAAGGCTTCGGAGTTTGGATCAGTCTCCCCGCCTCCCATTGAAATGCGGTCACCTTCCAGGCGCAGCCCTGGAGAAGAAAGCCACTGATTATAAGGAATAAAGGGTTCACTCCAGCGGATCGAGACCACCAGGGGTGTTTTGGGGTTGACTGTCAGATTGCGGGCGACCGACAGGCGGATGTCTTTGAGAACTCTTTTGAGAACCTGATCCTGAGAAGGATTTGCTCCTGGGGACTCCAGAATAAAGAATGCATCCTGGTCGGAAAGGGTTTGTCCCTTTTTTCCGGCTTCAATTTTGAGGCGTTGAACCAGAGAAAGAATTTCCGGGTTCTGGCCAAGAATCTCGAGAGCCATCTCAAGGTCGGCGATGGCATCCTGAAAGAAATCCTGTTCGTAGTAGATGCGTGAACGGTCCAGGTATGCCAGCGCTTCCTCGGGATTGACCTGCAGGCATTTGTCATACAGATCGAGCGCCTCGGAAACATCATTGCGTGCAAACTTGTCTCTCCCCTCGAGAAGGTAGATGCGGCCACGGGTTTCACGAATGGTTGCGGCAATCTTGCCCAGCCCGAATTGATCCACGACTTTCTGGGCATCCAGAATCGCTTCCTGGGCTTCGGCAAACTGCTTCTTTTCGAGCAGCTCGACCGCCTGGTTCTGGAAAAAGATCGCCAGATTTGAGGCGACCCTCACATCTTCCGGGATGATCCGCAGCGCCTCCGAACAGGCTGCAATGGCCTCATCGACCTTATCCTGCCGAGCCGATTCTATCGAGAGATTGTTCAGGGCATTAAACAGGTTATAACGGATGATCGGCTGCAGGGGTTCCAGGGCAAAGGACTGGCGGAAGGATTCGGCGGCTTTGGCATAGTTCCCCTCCCGGGCATATTGCACCCCCATCCGGTTGAACTGATTGGGGTCCAGGGGTTTGGCAGCCAGGGCCACCAGCACGAGAACCAAGGAAAAAGAACCCATGGCCATCCTTTTTGATCCAGGCGGATCTTTTCGAAATTATCCCCCGCTCGAGAGCTCCTTTTCCAGCAGCTGGCGGCATACAGCGGGATTGGCTTTGCCTTGAGAAGCGCGCATGACATGCCCCATGAGAAACCCGAGCGCCTTTTCTTTGCCTTCCCGGACATCCTGGGCCGGTCCCGGGTTTTTGGCGATCGCCTCCCGGACCAGCGCCAGGAGTGCCCCTTCGTCACTGACCTGACGAAGCCCCTTTTCCTCGACAATCCGGGCAGGCTCTTTTCCGGTCTCCATTACCTCTTTGAGGATATCCTTGGCGATGTTGTTGCTGATGACTCCCTCTTCAACCAGGCGAACCAGGTCGACCAGGCGTGAGGCAGTCAGAAGGGATTCATCGATTTCGATTTCGCGGGCCTGCAGTTCGCGCAGCACTTCGACCATGATCCAGTTGCTGAAAGTTTTCGGCGCGGAGTGTTTCCGGCAGCATTCTTCAAAATAATCGGCAAGCGCACGATCGGTTGCCAGGACCCCGGCATCATATTCCGGAATCCCATACTGCTGAACAAACCGTGACTGTTTGGCATCCTGCAATTCCGGCAGGTGTTCACGGATGCTTCCCAGCCAGGCGGGGGTGATCACGACGCTGGGGAGGTCCGGATCCGGGAAGTAGCGGTAGTCCTTGGCGACCTCCTTGCTGCGCATGGAGCGTGTTTCGCCACGGTCATCATCCCACAGCCGGGTTTCCTGGATCACCTTTTCCCCGGATTCAAGCAGCTCGATGTGGCGTTTCATTTCATAGCGCGCCGCACGCAGGACTGCCTTGATCGAGCCGACATTTTTCACCTCGGCTTTGGTTCCGAGTGCCGTGGTTCCAACCGGGCGCATGGAGAGATTCAGTTCGAAACGCAGCGATCCCTCCTGCATCTTGCAGTCGGACACATCCAGGTAGCGCAGGATCGAGCGCAGAGTCTGCATGAACACCTCGAGCTCTTCCAGGTTGGTGATATCCGGTTCGGTCACAATCTCAAGCAGAGCCATCCCGGCTCGGTTCAAATCCACCCAGGAGAGTCCGCGAGCCGAGGGGAGATCCGGATGAACCAGCTTGCCGGCATCTTCTTCGAGATGAATGTTGTTGATCCGGACACGCTTTTGGGAGCCATCTTTGAGCTGCAGATCCACCCATCCATTCCTGCCGAGAGGTTCATACTGCTGGCTGATCTGGTAGTTCTTGGGCAGATCCGGGTAGTAATAGTGCTTCCGGTCGAAGGAGGTTCGTGATGGAATTTCACAGTTCAAAGCAATGGCGGTGAGGAGCGATTTCTCCAGGGCCACACAGTTCAGCACCGGGAGTGTGCCCGGCAGCCCCAGGCTGATCGGTGAAATCAGGGTATTTGGTTCAGCCCCGAAAATGGCGGGATCATCACAAAAGACCTTGGTGGCTGAATTCAGCTCCGTGTGAACCTCCAGCCCGATTACCGGCTCAAATTCAGTCATCTTTCACCTCGTGCCTGATTGAACATTCGCTGTGGCTGAAGAGATTTCGCCGCGATAGAACTCGATATCGCAGATGCGGATCTTGTGTTTCTGCTCCTGCCGCTTGATCCAGTTTTCCAGGTTGACCCGGCACCTGTCGCCATAGATCGACTCCAGGATTTCATTATAAGCCGAGTCATAAGATTGGCTGAGCGAAGCGATGCGAATCACGGAAAAACCCTCCGGTGTTTCGATCACCGGGCTGATTTCCCCCTGGACCAGAACCTGCAGGGAATTCTGGATCGATGGGGGCAGGTCTTTGACAGTCTGGTAAGGCAGTGGAATGCCGATCGGCCCCCAGTAGTTCGCCTGAACCTGCCTTGCCAGCATTTCATCGAACAGGGCCGGATTCTGGGCCAGGTCACGGAGCAGTTTCTCCATGCCGGCTCTGGCCTGTTCACGGCTGGCTGCGGGGAGATGTGGAGGGGCCGGCCAGCGGATTTCATCATAACGCACCCGGTGAGGCCACGAAAAAACCAGTGTGTTGACATCATAAAACTGCTGGGCTTCCTCGGGTGAAGGGGTTGGAACATCCCGTGTGGCAGCTTTGTCCATCATCTTGCGGATGCGGAGATCCTTGAGCAGAACATCAGAAAACTGCTTTTCATCCATGTTGTTGGATTTGAGGAATTCCTCCCAGGCTTCCTTGCTGGGAACACGCATTTTCCAGGAAAGGAGTTCGATCTCGAGCTCCTTTGTGCTGACTTCGATTACTTCTGTGGCCGCTTCCTGCATCACATAAGCCCGTACCAGGATATCGGTCGCCCCTTTGCGTGCCGCGATCAGCTTTTTCTGGAAGTCCGGATCGGATTCATCCACCCCGGCATGGCGGAGGTTGATCCTGGCGCGTTGATCCACCTCCTGGCGCATGATCTGGCGATCACCCGCCAGTGCGACCACCCCAGGTGGACATGACAGATCTTCTTCAGTGGAGGTTTGTTCAGAGGCCTCCTGCGGAGGAGCGTCCTCTTTCTTCCCACATCCCACTGTCAACAGGATGGCGAGAAGGGTTCCCGAGAGAAGGATCGACATCAAGGCTGCAATACTTTTCTGGTTCATGGCATCTGGGGCCTCTTGCATTCTTTCTGACCGATGAACAACTCTCCCCCGGGGAAAGCCCTGATCTGCCCGGGGATTGCGTGTTTTCAACAGGCCATTGAGTCTTAAAGAATTTCGACTTTACCATTCCAGGCAGGAATGAAGAATACCTGCGCCCTGCCGGGACCGGGGGGTTGATTCTGATGTCCAGAAAGATGCAGGGTGTGGAATTGTCCTTGCCTGTAGAACTGTCATTTCTCGTGCTGGTGGGCTTCCCCTCGGGTCATCTCCATCTCCCTTCCTCTGTCATCCCGGTTCTTTCCCTGTCATCCCGGTCTTTCACTGTCATCCCGGTTCTTTCCCTGTCATCCCCGCGGAAGCGGGGATCCATGGCCCCACACCCACTTTCCAAAAGGGCACGTCAAGCCGTGCCCCTACGGGACATACGAGACCTCGCTGGTGGTGTTTCCGGTCAATGGTTGTCAAGCCGTGCCCCTATCCTCCCCCCCCTTCGTCATCCACGCGAAAGCGGGGATCCATGGTCCCTCACCCGGTTTCCAAAAGGGCACGTCAAGCCGTGCCCCTACGGGACATACGAGACCTCGCTGGTGGTGTTTCCGGTCAATGGTTGTCATGCCGTGCCCCTACGGGACATACGAGACCTCGCTGGTGGTGTTTCCGGTCAATGGTTGTCATGCCGTGCCCCTATCCTCCCCCCCCTTCGTCATCCTCGCGGAAGCGGGGATCCATGGTCCGCGCCACATTTTCTGGATTCCCGCTTTCGCGGGAATGACGGGTTGGGGGTTGGGAATGACGGGTTGGGGGTTGGGAATGACGGGTTGGGGGTTGGGAATGACGGATTGGGGGGTTGGGAATGACGGGTTGGGGGTTGGGAATGACGGCTTGGGGGTTGGGAATGACGGCTTGGGGGTTGGGAATGACGGCTTGGGGGTTGGGAATGACGGCTTGGGGGAAAGGGAATGACGGCAGTGGGACCGGGGGTTTGATCCCCTCCCTGTCCAAGTTAAACTGAATCGATTCAACTGGAACCAAATGGATAAGGCTGGAAAAGAGTGCAGATCACCCTGGGAAAAGTGAAGCGTTTCGCGACCGACTGGTCGTATGCATCCTATGTCGTGCGCACTCAGGCCGAACGGCGGATGGTGAATTTCCGCGCACGGGTGCAGGGGGTCGCCCCACCGCCCAAAATGGTGATCCTCCAGATCACCGGGGCCTGCAACCGGACCTGCCGCATGTGCAACCAGTGGGGAGAAGCGGGAGGTTACCACGGAATTCCGGTCAACCAGCTGACCCTCGACCTTCCTGTCATCGAGGATGTTCTCGACCAGGTGGCCCCTTACCGCCCTTATATTCAAATCCTCGGCGGTGAACCCCCTCTCCACCCCCAGTTTGGTGAAGTCCTCGATGCAATCGAGAAGCGTGGGCTGTTCGCTTCACTCGAAACAAATGGAACGACTCTCGATTTCTGGGCGGAACGGCTGGTTCATGGGCCAGTCAATACTGTCAACCTGTCGATCGATGGCCCGCCCGATCTGCATGACCTGATCCGCCAGGGAAAAGGAACCTACCGCCTGGCAGTCAAGGGAATGGAAAAAATATTCCGCATCCGCCAGGAAGACGGCTCCCCTTTCCCATACATCAACATCCGCCTGACAGTCACTGAAGAAAATTACCCTCACATCGCTGAAACTGTCGAATGCTTCCGAGATCAGCCGATCTCCCAGTTTACCATCCAGCACCTGATTTATGACCATCCGCCTCTGCTCGAGGAGAATGCCGCCCTGCTGCGCCCAATCAAACCGGATCACCAGGAAATCCAGGCAGGGGGGAACCTGAACCCGCCCGCCATCGATGGAGAGGTGGTCTGGAACCAGATTGAATCCCTGACCAGGCCCGGGGTGTTTCCCTTTCCGGTTCTTCCAAACCCCCGTTACAGCCGGGATTATGTTATTGACTACTACCGCGATGCCGACCGCCTGCCTGAACCGGACCTGATCTGCCGCATTCCGGAGGAGGTGTTATCGATCAGTTGCCAGGGGGAGGCGACCATCTGCAGCCACTTCTATGTCGGGAAAATCAAGGACGCCAGGCTTGAGGAGCTGTGGAATGGGGAGCTTTCACGTCGGTTCAGGAGGCTGCTGATGCGTCGCGGATCCATCCCGGCCTGCAAGATCTGCTGTTATCCCACAGAGGATTGAAACACCGGGCTGGCGGCCTTGAGATAATTTTTTCGAGTTTTCTCTTGCCAGATGGCTGCACCGGCTTCTAAACTCAACTCACCACTGCCTGGTGGAATTCCATTTTCTGCGGAACATTAGGACCCATGCAGCCAGAAACCTGTCCATCCAGAAAAAAACATCGTTGCCATCAGCTCGCCAATCGACTCGGCATGGTGCTGATTCCCCTCTTGGCATTGATCCTTTCCGGGGCCGATTCGGAGATTCAGGAATCAACAGCCGACGGACCGCTGCCCCCGGCGGCGGACAAGCAGGTCCGTTTCATGGTGGATGTCCGGCCCATTCTTCAGAACAAGTGCATTCGTTGCCATGGCGGTGGGAAAAACAAAGGGAAATTCAAGATCGATACCCGTGAAACAATCCTCGAGGGCGGGGTTTCCGGGCCATCGGCTGTGGTTGGAGACAGCACCAACAGCCTTCTGGTCCGCCTGGTTTCCGGAACCGATCCGGATTCGGTCATGCCACCCGAGGGAACCCCTCTGACTGCCGAGCAGGTGGGGATCCTCCGCGCCTGGATCGACCAGGGAGTGCAATGGGATGAAGGGTTTATCCTGGGGGTTTTCAAGGATGCCCCCATTGCCCCAAGGAAACCGGATCTGCCACTCCCCGGTCCATCCGGATCCACCAACCCCATCGATCGATTCATCGAGGCTTCAACACAGGGAAAAGAGACCACAATCGGGCAGGTGGTTTCGGATCGTGTTTATGCACGGCGGGTCTATCTCGATATCATCGGCCTTCTGCCGGCACCAGAGGAACTGGATGCCTTTCTGGCAGATGCCTCAACAGACAAGCGCGATCGGCTGGTCAAAGATTTACTGTCGCGCAACTCGGATTATGCCGCCAACTGGATGACATTCTGGAATGATGCCCTGAGGAATGACTTTGCCGGAACGGGCTATATCGATGGTGGCAGAGAGCAGATCACTTCCTGGCTGTACCGGTCCCTGGAATCCAATGCTCCTTATGATGAATTTGTCAGCGGCCTGATCCATCCCACCACCGAGGCGCGTGGATTCATTAAAGGGATCATCTGGCGTGGAGTGGTGAATTCCAGCCAGACCCCCGAGATGCAGGCAGCCCAGAATGTGGCTCAGGTGTTCATGGGGATCAACCTGAAATGCGCCTCCTGTCATGACAGCCTCATCAGCAACTGGAAACTGGGTGATGCCTATGGATTCGCCAGCGCCTTTGCAGAAAAGCCTCTCGGGATCGCACGCTGCGACACTCCCACGGGAACCACCGCGACTGCCAGATTCCTTTACCCCGAACTGGGTGAAATCAGCGCAGATGCTCCCCGCGACCAGCGCCTGGCTCGAATGGCGGAGATTCTGACGGGTGAGAGCAATGGAAGACTGACACGTACGATCATAAACCGTTTATGGGCACGTTTTTTCGGTCGTGGTCTGATCGAACCGGTGGATGAAATGGACAATGATCCCTGGAATCCCGACCTGCTCGATTATCTGGCGTATCACCTGATGGAAACCGGGTATGACCTGAAATCCACAATTCAACTGATACTGGCCTCGAAAGCCTACCAGATGCCGGCAGTGACACTCGATCTGTTGAACACGAAATCCTACCTCTTCCAGGGTCCGGTCGTGCGGCGCATGACTGCCGAACAGTTCCGTGACGCATTTGGAAGCATTGCGGATGTCTGGTCTGCGACATCGGAAGCCGGATTCCGCATCCCCGGCCTGCCACAGGACAGGGAAAAAATCCGCGCCTGGCAGCTCATGGCGGATCCACTGACCACAGCCCTGGGCAGACCCAACCGGGAGCAGGTGATCACTTCCCGGCAGACCCTGGCCACAACCCTGCAGGCATTGGAGATCACCAATGGCCAGAGGATCACATCGCTCCTGCGTATCGGTGCGGGCAACCTGCTCCAGGCCAGCGCGGGTGATCCGGAGAAGATAATCGAAACGCTTTTCCTCAAGGCTCTGGGAAGGCTCCCTCTGGAGGAAGAAAAACCGGTCGCGCATGAAATCATCGGGAACCCGGCTCACATCGAAGGGGTCGAAGACCTGCTCTGGTCAGTGGCCATGCTGCCGGAATTTCAGCTGATTTACTGAACGGAAGAGATCGGAATATGCTTTTACATGCGAAGAAGGAGGAATGCTGATGACAATCTGCCTGAACCGGCGCAGTTTTCTCAAAACAACAGGGACTGCAACCCTTTCAGCCCTGGCAGCGGGATTCCCCCGGGTCTCCGCCGCTTCGGATTTGACCACACCTCGATCCAGCGCCGATACCATTATCATTCTCTGGATGGCGGGAGGCATGGCACATACCGAAACATTCGACCCCAAGCGCTACACCCCATTCCAGAGCGGCCTGGAAACCAATGCAGTCCTGAGCACCTTTCCCTCAATCGATACGGCTGTCGATGGAGTCAGGATCTCAGAGGGATTGGAGAATATCGGGCGCGTTCTGGACAGGGGGACATTGATACGCAGCTACAAAGCCGGAGATCTGGGATTCATCCTGCATTCCCGTCATCAGTATCACTGGCATACAGGTTATGCGCCACCCCAGACAGTGGCAGCACCCCATATCGGGGCGGTTGTGGCAAGAACCCTGGGACCATTGAATCCGGATGTCCCGGCCTTCATCGATATCGGCCAGCGGCTGGATGTCGGCGAGGGGGAAGAACTCAAAGCCTTCCATCAGGCGGGTTTCCTGGGAAGTGAATATGGCCCCTTCTTTGTGCCCTATCCCGATGATGTCCGCAGTGTGCGCCCCCCGGAAGGAATGACCCCATCGCGCTTCGAAAACCGTTACCGGCAATACAGGGCGCTGGCGGAGGCAAGCCCCATCGGCCGGTATGGATCCGATTACCAGAAAGAATCGCTGGTGCGCTCGATGGAAAATGCCCACCGGCTGCTCAGTTCTCCTGCCTCCAAGGCCTTTGATCTGACCCTGGAGCCTCAGGAAGTGTATGACCGATACAACACCGGACGGTTCGGACTGGGGTGCCTGCTGGCACGCCGTTTGACCGAGGTGGGTGCGCGTTTCATCGAGGTAACCACTGAGTATGAGCCTTTCAAAATGTGGGATACCCATGAGAACGGCCATACACGCCTGATCGATATGAAAAAGCTGGTCGATGCCCCGATCGCCCAGCTGGTTCTGGATCTTGAAGAACGGGGGCTGCTCGATCGAACTCTGATTGTGGTGGCCAGTGAGTTCAGCCGTGATATGCTGGTCGAAGGAAAACCGGACCAGAAGGTCAAAGACCAGGTGGAAGTTCCGGCAGTCATGACTGAGATGAAGCATTATGGAATGCATCGACACTTCACGGATGCCGGGTCGGTCCTTCTTTTTGGCGGAGGGATCAGAAAAGGGCATCTGCATGGTGTAACTGCTGATGAACGCCCCTGCCGGACAATCAAAGATCCTGTTTCAATCGAAGATCTTCATGCGACTCTCTATACCGCGATGGGCATCTCCCCGCAGCTGAGCTATGATATCGAGCAACGCCCGTTCTACATCACACGAGATGGGCTTGGAAAACCGGTCGAATCCCTGTTTGCATAACAGGGCATCTGATACTGCCAGTAGAAGACAAAAATCACATGGATAAAAAACAGATCGAATTCTTTAAATCACTGCTTTCCGCCCACAGCCCTTCAGGATACGAACAGGATGTACGGAAAGTCTGGCGGGAGCACGTCTGCGATGCGGCCGATGAAGTGCTGACCGATGTGATGGGGAACTGCATCGCCATTCTCAATCCAGGAGGCACACCGCGGGTCCTGCTGGCCGGACACTGCGACGAGATCGGTTTCCAGGTGTCGCATATCGATGACAACGGATACCTCTGCTTCAAGCCGATCGGCGGGCATGACACCTCTCTGATTCCGGGGAGAAGGGTGCTGGTTCACACCCAGAAAGGCGCCATCCCGGGCGTGACGGGCAAAAAGGCGATCCACCTGATGACCGAAGAGGAGAGGAAGAAAATCCCCGAGATTCATGACCTGTGGATCGATATCGCTGCAGGGAGCCGTGAGGAAGCCCAGGAGCTGGTGCGCATCGGAGACTGCATCACTCATGACCTGGGTTATCGCGAACTTCGGAACAACCTCGTGGTATCGCGTGCCCTGGATGATCGTACCGGCGCCTATGTGGCCGCCGAAACACTGCTGGCCTGCGCCAGGCGTAAATCAAAGCTGAAAGCCTGTGTGGTGGCGGTCGCCACAGTCCAGGAGGAAGTCGGATTGCGTGGCGCTATCACAGCCGCTTTCGGGACCCGTCCGGATATCGGCATCTGCATCGATGTGACCCATGCAACCGACAGCCCGGGCATGGACCAGCGCAAGCATGGGGTGGTCAAGCTCGGAAAAGGCCCGACCTTGCAGAGAGGCGGTTCGGTCAATCCGCATGTTTTTGATCTGCTGGCGAAAGCCGCGAAGGACCATAACCTCCCTTTCCAGCCAGCCGCATCGCCGGGGCGGGTGGGAAATGATACCTGGAGCCTCCAGGTGGTGCGTGAGGGAGTCGCTACCGGCACTGTCGGGATCCCCTTGAGGTACATGCACACCCCCAGCGAGGTCGGCTCACTGGATGACCTCGATGCAGCGGTGGGAATCCTGAGTGAATTCTGCCTTTCGCTGAATGCAAAGACAAAACTGATTCCGGATTGAGGCGGCGCACCCCTCCCAGGCTTTAAGGCCTCTCGCCCTGTTTCAGCCTCTGGTTGATTTCATCGAGCAACGCCGGGACTTCCGAAATGGAATCCACCACATAGTGTGCGCCTGCCTGGGCCATCCGCTCGTAAGCGCGTTTAATTTTATAGTCATACACAGCTGGTTCGAGCGCTGCCACATCTTTTTCCTGATACCCCATTTCGTTCCCGGTCTTTGCAAGACCGATAGTCCACATGCCTGCATTGAGGCCTTCAGCGATATCGGGAAGCGTATCCCCCACTTTGACATAAGACTCCATGGGATAGATGCCGAGGTCGAAGGCATTCTTGAGGCACATCCAGGGGTGGGGGCGCCCGGCCGGGACATCGGTCGCACAGACAGTTGAATCGGGCACATACCCGCGCTTGCGGGCCTCGTCCTGGAGAAGGACCATCATTTCATTGGTGTAGCCTGTAGTGGAGCCAACCTTCAATCCACGGCGGCGGAAATCAGCCACCGCTTCCAGGGTGCCGGGAATCAGGTCGGCGTAATCCGCCAGGCAATCCAGCTGAAGAGGAATAAAGTCGGCAAAGAGCGCATCGATATCACTTTCACCGATTGGTTTGCCATGAACCTCACGCCACCTTTCGGCAACTGCCGGGATGCGTGCGATCTGCTGGATGTGGACTCGCTTGTGCGCGCCCATCGGTTCACGCGCCTGGTCGATCGTGATATCCACCCCCTTGCGGCGATAAACCTCGATGAAGACTACCGCCGGGGCCATGCAGCCATAATCCATTGTCGTTCCTGCCCAATCCAGCAGGACTGCCTTGAGGGGACCGCGATAGGAACGTTGAAACACGAAATCCATGGGAAAATACCTCCAGTTTATTTTCAGAATTCAGCTTTGAAATCCATTTCATGCATGACATCACGGATCGCGGCCAGCAGATCACGGACATCCGATTCGAATATGCGCCCGATATGGCCGATTCTGAAGCAGTCCGCATGGCTGACCTTGCCCGGATAAATGACATAATGCCGGTCATTGAGCAGACGGTAAAACTCTTCGAAGGAAAATTTGGGATCCCGGGGGTAACGGAACGAGGTAATGATCGGCCCCTGCTGGCTGGCTGGCAGGTATTCACTGAAACCCAGGGACCTCATCCCCTCGATCAGCACCTGGTGGTTGCGTGCATAACGCCTGTTTCGCCCCTCGACTCCCCCTTCGTCTTCAAGTTCCTGAAGGGCCTGACGAAAGGCGATCAGTGAGTGGGTGGGTGGAGTGAAACGGAACTGGCCATTGCCCTCGAGGCCCTTCCACTGGGCCAGCAGGTCGAGACTCAGGCTGCGCGCATATCCCTCTGTGGCTTTCAAGGCGGAGGTGCGGGCCAGAATGAAACCAAATCCGGGCACTCCCTCGATGCACTTGTTCGCCGAGGAAACCAGATAATCGATTTCACATTCGCCCAGTGAGACCGGGATCGCCCCGAAGCTGCTCATGGCATCCACAAAGTAGATTCTCTTGTGCTTGCGAACGATCCGGCCGATTTCTCTGATCGGATTGATGATGCCGGTCGTCGTTTCACAGTGCACTACCGCTACATGCGTAATGCGGGGATCCGCGGCGAGGGTGCGGTCGATCTGGTCCAGATCCGGGAGTGTGTCTTCCTGATAGGCCAGCGAATCTGTATCGATCTTGAGGATGCGCGCCATCTGCAGGATCCGCTGGCCATAAGCCCCATTGATGATGACCAGCAGCTTGCCATCGGGCGGAATGGCCGATGAAACGACTGATTCAAGGGAAAAGGTTCCACTTCCCTGCATCAGGATGGCTTCATATTCGCCTTTGTGAACCTGCCCGATGGACAGCAGATTGTCCCTGATTTCCCGGATCAGGCGGATGAATTCAAAATCTCGAGACCCGAGATCCCTCAGCAATGCCTGCTTGACTGTGCGGCTGGTGGTTAAAGGCCCGGGAGTAAAAAGGATTTTATCTTTCCAGCCCGCGATTGTAGTAGACAAGGCATCAACCCCCTCGGTAGAAGACTTGGGGGACTATATCACAACCTTGAATTCTGTCATCGCCGGAGGTTCACAAAATCGGCCTTGTGACCGGCCGGATCCGGGATGAATTACCAGCCCCTGCCCGATTCCATTGACCCTTGGGGGAGATCGCCGTTAGACTGCGAAGGTCATGAAGGAGATTTGAATGTCACAGATGGAACTTGTTCAAACCAGCCGGGATGATGTCGGGCTGGTCCAGGATTTGAAAACCAGGGCCGATCGCCTCAAAGATGAGATTTCCAAAGCGATTGTCGGGCAGGAAGGGATAGTTGAAAACCTGCTGATCTGTCTGTTGTCTGGAGGGCACTGCCTGCTGATCGGTGTTCCGGGCCTGGCGAAGACCATGCTGGTGCGGACTTTCGCCGATGCTCTGCGGATTGCATTCAAACGGATCCAGTTCACTCCGGATCTGATGCCATCGGATATCACCGGAACCGAAATCATCGAGGAAGATCCGGTCACACGCCGAAGGGACTACCGTTATGTCAAAGGCCCGATCTTCGCCAATGTGGTGCTGGCAGATGAAATCAACCGGACCCCTCCAAAAACCCAGGCGGCACTGCTCGAGGCCATGCAGGAATATCAGGTTACAGCAGCGGGCGAAGACCACCCGTTGCCTCTGCCTTTCTTTGTTCTCGCCACTCAGAATCCAATCGAGCAGGAGGGGACTTATCCTCTCCCGGAGGCCCAGCTGGACCGTTTCATGTTCAGCCTGAATGTGGACTACCCCAACCCGAAAGAGGAAGTCGAGATTGTCAAACGGAATACCTCCGCCTTCATTCCAAAGATCGAGCAGGTGTTGAGCGGCGAGGAAGTCCTCGATCTGCAGAAGCTGGTTCGAAGGGTTCCTGTTTCGGAGGATCTGGTCGAGCTGGCGGTAAAAATTGCCACAGCCAGCCGCCCCGGGAACAACCACAGCAGCGATGAGGATTTCAAGTCGTTCATTTCCAAATATGTGGCCTGGGGGGCAGGTCCCAGGGCTTCATTTTTTCTGGTTCTGGCTGCCAAAGCGCGTGCCATCCTCGAAGGGCGCTTTGCAGTGGCTAAAGAGGATATCCTGGCCAATACATCGCCGGTCCTGCGCCATCGGATTGTTCCCACTTTTCGCGCTGAAGCCGATGGGATCAGCACAGAGATGATTGTGAAGCGAGTGGTGGAATCGGTTCTCTGACATTATTTTCGGGGCATGAACAGATTAAAAACCCTGATGCTCCCATTTGATGTCCTGGGACCGGGCAACCGTTACTGGCTCGATGCATTCAGGGTCGATGCCGCCATCCATGAGTTTCTCCCTCTGGCTCCACTTGCTGGAGTCCCCTTTCCTGAAGCACGGGCCGCTCTGTGGCGGGATGCCCGGCAGACCCGCGAGAAAATCCGTGAAGGAATAACTGCCTCCAAGTTCCCCCTCTCTTCCCCGCAGAAACAGGCGCTCGATGAGATCCTTCTGCCTGACACCTTGATGGTGGCAACCGGCCAGCAGCCGGGTGCGCTGGGTGGGCCGCTGTACACCTTTTCAAAAATCCTGACTGCAGTTGTTCTTGCCGACCGCCTGCGTGAGGAATGGGAGATTCCTGTGGTGCCGGTCCTGTGGGATGGTGGGGATGACCATGATCTGCCTGAGATCGATCAATTGATCTGGAATTCTCTGGAAAAAGGGAATGAGGCCTTCCATTTCGGAATCGCTGAAAAGCCCGGACGGCCGGCCTGGTCTGTTGATCTGGAGACAGAGCAGCTGGAAGCCTTGAAGGGATTCCTCGAGGGTGTCCAGCCGCAGGGAGATTACGGACGAAATCTGATCGAGCTGGTTTCATCGATCTGGCGGGAGTCCACAACCTGGTGTGATTTTTATGATCGCTTCTGGCTCAGGGTATTTGAAAACTGCCCACTCCTGGTTATCCGCCCCTGGGAGCGGGCTTTCCGTGAGCTGGCTGTTCCGATCCTTGAGACAGAAATCCTGTTGCCCGATCAGAGCCGTCTGGATATCGAAGCCACCTCGGAGCTGCTGGCCCTGGCCGGCTATAAGCCCTTGATCCATAAAAGCCCGGGGACCTGCCCCTTCTTCTTTATCCATGAGGGGCAGCGCCTCCCGGTCAGGGAAGTGGGGGGAGACCTGGTGGTGGAGGGGGTGCTCCAGAAACCCCCAGACAGGTTTCTCCAGGACTATCAAGCCCAGCCTGAATCACTCTCACCGAATGCCACTCTCCGCCCGGTTGTCCAGGATGCAATACTGCCGACCGGTGCGACTGTGCTCGGGCCATCTGAAATCGCTTATCATGCCCAGCTCGACCGGCTGTATCGGCGCCATGGGATCCCGCGTGCACCCATAGTTCCACGCCTTTCGATGACAATCGCCAGCCATGCCCAGATTCATCGCATGGAGGAAACCGGGCTTGCCTGGGGGGATCTGCAACGAGATGACCGGGAGCTGATGAAACGGGCCGCGGCGGCAACCGATGATCTCTCGCTTGCGCAGGCCAGGCTGCTGGAATCTCAGGTTCAGGAAGCCAGAAGCGGAATGATCGAACACCTCCAGAACGACCGTAAGCATCTGGTGGATCCTGTCGACAGCCAGTTTGGAAGAATTGAAAAAACGATCCAGCAGATTCAGGACTTGATTGCCAGGGATATCGCACGCCGGGATTCGATTCGTCTGGCACGTATTCAAAATCTGAAAAATACGCTGTACCCCGATGGGGATCTGCAGGAACGGATATTCAGCCTGGCGTATTTTATGGGAAAATTCGGGCAATCCTGGGTTGAATCGCTGATCGCGGAATCACGAACCTGGGATGGGAAGAATCACATTGTCTATATTCCGGGAGAAGTGAATGATTGAAGCACGGGCATTTGCACGGGCAGGTTTGATTGGAAACCCCTCGGATGGCTATTTCGGAAAAACCATCAGCTTCATTATCCGTAATTTTTCAGCCCGGGTCTGGCTGGCGGAAAGCGACCGCCTGCAGGTTCTGCCCGGGCCACGCGACCCGGTGGATTTCTCTTCGCTGGATGACCTCGTGGAGGATGTGAATCTGCATGGTTATTATGGCGGATTGCGTTTGCTCAAAGCCTCCCTCAAACGATTCCATGATTACTGCCGGGACAATGGAATCGATCTTCCGCGGAAAAACTGCCGTCTGTGGTATGACACCGATATCCCGATGCAGGTGGGGCTGGCCGGCTCCAGCGCGATTGTCTGCGCGACATTCAAAGCCTTGATGGAATTCTATGGAGTCACCATTCCAAAGCCCTATCTGCCTGGAGTGATCCTCGATGTTGAAAAAAAGGAACTCGGCATTCCGGCGGGTTATCAGGATCGTGTCATCCAGGTCTATCAGGGAGTCGTGTTCATGGATTTCGATAAAGATTACCTGGAAACTCATGGCCATGGGCGGTTCGAAGAACTGGATCCCGGCCTGCTTCCCCCTCTGTATGTGGCCTATCTGGATGACCTTTCGGAAGGGACCGAGGTCTTCCATAACGATATCCGTGCACGCTGGGAACGCGGCGAACCGGTGATCGTGGAAGCCATGAAGAAATTCGCCCAGCTTGCCGAGGATGCGAAAAGCGCTTTGATAAACCGCGAGTATCACTGGCTTGGAAAACTGATGGACCAGAACTTCGATCTGAGGGCTTCACTTTATCGTTTGAGCGCAAAAAACATCGAGCTGGTCCAGACCGCCCGCAGCCTCGGATGTTCATCCAAGTTTGCCGGCAGCGGGGGAGCGGTGGTTGGCATCCTGCCGGATGAATCGATTTTTCCCAGGCTCGAAGAGGCCTATACCCGCATGGGAGCGCGTGTGATCCGCCCGGTAATTAATTTTCCCGATATGTAAAACAAAGGAATGGAGGCTGTTTTCATGACACCTTGCGCATCGATCCATGTAATCTCGATCCTCTTTCTCTTTTCATGCACCCCGGCGGTCACCGGGCAGGAATCAGTTCCCTCGGACCCGGCAGGTGAACTGGTTTATTATGACATGACCTCGCTCTTTGATCTCGATTTGAAAGATCCTGTCCAACGGCGGCGTTTCTGGGATGAAACCCACCTGGTGGCATCACTCCAGGGGTTGGCCAACCGGGAGTCTCCAAAGCTTTATATCCGTTATAACAAAGATCCGGATGATTTCTGGTGGAACATGATAACCGCACCCGAAGGCTGGCTGCATGGAAAGAAAATCAAAAAAATCGAGGGCCTGGAAAGCCTCCTGTCCCATTTTCAGCCTGTCTTCAAAGGAGCGGTTGTCTGGGATGAAAAGGTGCCCGCCACATCCAATCTGGCATCCACCCTGGCGGGCTGTGAGGATCTGCTCTGTTTCCGGTACGATTCTTCTCCCGATTCGATTTGCCAGAGAATCCTCCATTCAGGCATGAAGATCCCGGTCAGACACTCCTTTGTGGATGAAAAAGGAAACTCCCGGTTTATTGCCGGAACACATATCCTGGACACAACTCTTTCATCGACCGGCAGCCTGAAATGTGATGCTTACCTGTGGATGATCGAAAAGCTCATCAAGCCCGGACGGGTGAATGCTCAACGCATGGGTTACTATCTGGATGGAGACTGGTTGAACATCTGGGATCGTGGCGCTCCCCAGAACCACACCCTCACCAACCATGATTTCGTGATTTCGCGCAAGGGTGTCTTTTTCGATCTGAATGTCTGGGATGATGAAGTCCCCTGCGATGACCCAGGCCAGAAACCGGGCGAGGATGCGCGCACACTGCGTGCCCTTCTCCATGCGGCGTATGACACCTTCAAGGGAGAGGGTGTCATTCATGCCGCCGGATTTGTCCCCTGGGCTTACAAATACACGAATTACGGGAAGGCCGGCGGCCACCATGATGCAGTCCCGACCGAATGGCGCTATGCCGAGATTCTCTCCTGTTTCAATGCCTTCATGGATGCCGATGCGATCGGGTACTGCGCTATGGCGAATGCCTCTTTCTTTCAGCATTGCCCTCTGCCATCAAAAATCCCGCAGAACCCGAAACCGACCCGTGAATCGCTGCGCGCGAGAGGCTTCATCGATGAAACCGGGAAGATCGCACCCCGGCGTTACATCGCGCACTATGTGGGAGATTACGATGCAGCGGCCTGGATGTATTGGGTGCTGCCACGCCTGTGGACCGATCCGGCCCGTGGGAAGACTCCACTGAACTGGGCGTTCAATCCGAATCTGTGTGAAAGATTCCCATTGGGGATGCTGTGGACCCGCACCACCCGGACCGACCAGGATTTCTTCATCGCCGGCGACTCTGGCGCGGGTTATCTCAATCCAGGTTACCTCTCCGAACCCCGTGTGCATTCGGGACTCCCATCCGGGATGGCTGCCTGGGAGAAACACAACCAGGCCTTTTTCGATCAGTGGGATCTCAGCCTGGTCGGCTTCGTGATCGATGGCTTTGCCCCGGGGCTGACTGAAGAGGGACTGGACGCCTATTCCCGCTTCTCGAAAGACGGGATTGTCGCTCAAAAAATTCCCCCCATCGGCATCCACAAGGGAATGCCCTATCTGCGCATGAAAGCCGATCTTCCGGGTGATCCCCGCGAGGCAGCCTTGCGGATGTGCGATGATTTTGAGGAAGAAGCCCCGCAATTCCTGGTGTACCGTTCCATCCTGATGTCCCCGGACTGGTACCTCAAGGTGAGCAATGAGCTGGCACAGGCTTCTGACGGACAGGCGGAGGTGGTGGATATGTATACCCTATTCGCGCTGATCCGGGAGTTTGTTTCACATCCGGAATTGTACACACCTCCTCCATCCCCATACCGTTCTGCCCGGGAAGTCCTGGCTGAACCCGAAAATCACAGGGGAGCCAGACCGGTCAAGGTGGATGATGGCCCTTTCAGGCTGACCGAACAGGGAGGAAAAAAAGCCTGGCAGGCTGGATATGATCCGGGCAAGCCTTACCTCTATTTCAGGCTGGATGACGATTTCACCAAGGGGTGCTCGAAATATGTCATCGAGGTGACCTTTCTGGATGAAGGCCAGGGCACGGTCAATCTGGAATATGACTCCACAGATCGTAATGCTGCTTTTGGAGGGGCTTATAAATCAGGACCCGCCATCCGCTTATCCAACAGCGGAACCTGGCAGACTCAGAAGCTGGCCATCGAGGATGCACGTTTTCAGAATTCTCAGAATCGGGGCGCTGACTTCCGAATATCCCCTGGCGGGCGGAGTTTTGTGGTGAGCCGGATCAGGGTTGAGAAAGCCTGTGATTAGTGGGTCTTGAGATAACGAACCGCTTCGAGCCTGGCCAGTGAGCGGTGCAGCGCAGCTTCGGCGCGTGCCCGATCGATATGCATGGTCCCTTCACACAGGCGCCCGAGTGCCCGATTACGCGCAGCTTCAGCGCGAGTGAGATCGATTTCATCGGCCAATTCGGCTGTATCAGCCAGGATTGTCACTGTATTGCTTTGAACCATTGCCAGACCGGAGCTGACGAAGAAAACTTTCAGGCTCTGATCCGGGAGGCGGCAGATTACTGTTCCCGGTATGAGTTCACAACGCAAAGGGGCATGGTTCTTGAGAATCCCCATACTGCCTTCGGCTGAGGGAATCTGGACATAAATCGCAGAAAAATCGGCGACATTGTGGGTGGGAATGTTCAGTGTGACCTGGATAGCCATGAGCGGATCGATCAACCCTTTCCGATGGCGTTTGCGCCGGCCACAATTTCACAAATTTCCTGGGTGATTTTGGCCTGGCGGGCTTTGTTAAATGTCAGCTGCAGGGCATCGAAGAGGTCTTCGGCATTTCGTGTGGCATTGTCCATTGCCACCATGCGGGCCACATGCTCGCTGGCTTCGGATTCCAGCAATGCAGCCAGAAGCGAATTATCGAGATAACGCCGGACAGTGGCGGCATAGACCGAGGCCGTATTGCGTTCATCGATATAATCTGTCGAAACCCTGTGCGAATGGTGGTCTTCTTCCTCCTTCTGGAATGGAAGCCAGACTGTTGAAGCCGGCCGTTCGACAGTCATTCCCCGCAGGGAGGAATAAACCAGCTGGATGCTTGAGTAACGGCCGCTGTTCCACAGATCCCATAATTCCTGGGCATGATTCTTCAGGAAAATCAGACGGTCATGAACAGCCGGGCGCCGATGATTTGAAAGAATCCGGTATCCCCGGCGTTGAAGCGTGGCTCCGACCTTCCAGCCCACAGCGATGAGGTCCACTTTCTGTTCGGACTCCCAGACAAACTGCTGAACCAGATTGATGACATTGTTGTTGAACGGGCCGCACAGGCCGCGATCCGAGGCATAAATCACCAGCAGAATCGAATCGGCTGAATGGGGCGCGGCCAGCTCGGGCGACAGCTCCAGCGAAGCAGCCCGGAAAGTTTCCATCATGTCATGGAGGGCCTTGCGGTAGTCCCGGCTGCGCGCGGAGCGTTCCTGGGCTTTGCGCATCTTCATGGCGGAAACCATCTGGAGGGCGCGGGTGACCTGGCGGGTGCTGGTCACACCCCGCATTTTCCGCTTCAGTTTCTGCAGATCGACAGCCATGCGGGATTCCTTGTCAGTTCCTGGAAGCCGCTTGTTCGACTTCGGGGAGGGTCTTTTCGGTGAGCTGGCGCTTCTGTTCGGGGCTAAGCCCTTCGCTGAGGAACTTCTCAGCCACTGTCACGGCCAGTTCGGCGGCATAACGGCGCAACTCGAGGCGTGCCAGCTCCGCTTCCTGGGCGATCTGGGCAGAAGCCTCACGGCGGCTTTTATCAAGAGCAGCCTGGTTTTCGGTGCGCAGGGACTCAGCAAGCCTTTCGGCATCGGCGCGCGCCTTGACAACCAGTTCACGAGCTTCCGCCTGGGCATGGCGCATCTGTTCCTGATAATCCTTGCGTGTCTTCTCCGCTTCCTGTTTCAAAGCCTCCACTTCGTGGAACTGCTTTTCGATGGAAGCACGCCGTTCATCCAGGAAATTCAGGATGGGGCGCCAGGCAGCTTTGCGCATGAGCAGCACCAGGCAGATGAAACCCAGTGCATGCGTTGCTATCCACGGCCATGGACCAATGTCCATTTGAACTTATCCTCCTTGAGCGGATGGATCCTCCCCGGGGAGATGAATACCTTCACCCCCGGGGGCAATCCTCACATTCTGGTCGCTACCAGGGCCTCTCTGCCAATGGGCAGGAGGCATGTCAGCCTCAACCTAATCCCAGACCGATCGGGCCAAGGAAAATGGAAATCAGGGCATAGATCGCCAGAGCCTCGATAAAGGCGCAGCCGATGATCATGGCCAGCTGAATTTTCCCGGCTGCCTCCGGTTGGCGCCCGATGGCTTCCATGGCAGCGGAAACCGCCTTGCCAAGGCCCAGGGCCGCTCCAAGCGCTGCAATGCCTAACCCGAACGGGTAGGCGAGTGCTAATGCGGTAGTCGCATCCATTGATTCAACTCCTCCTCGTTTTCAATGCGCGCCTTCCGGCGCAGGATGTGTCGCATGACCCGCTCGGTCCTCTTCTTCATGGTGTTCGTGATGCGGCAACACCAAGGAGATATAAATGGTCGAGAGGCTCAAAAATACCAATGCCTGAATCGTGGAGCCCATCAGCACCAGGAACAGCAATGGCACCTGAATGGGAATTCCAAACCAGGGATTTTCCACATGAATTCCAAACAGCCCGATCAGGAAGGGTGTCACCATCAGGCCCAGCCCGGAAAAGACACCCATCAGAATTCCTTCTCCAAGGATATTGCCCCAGAGTCGAAGACCGAGGCTGACCGGCTTAATCAGCTCGCTGACCACATGCAACGGAAAAAACAGGGGTGCAAGGATATATCCCAGCACATCGCGCGGCTCATTGGCCAGGTGAAACAGGTAACCCATAACACCCTGATGCTTGATGGCAGTGAACTGGACCACAAAGAAGATCGTGATCGACAGCCCGAATGTCTGATACACCACGGCTGTGGGGGACATCATCCCGGGAATGAGTGCGAACAGATTCATCACCCAGATATAGACCGCCACTGTCCCCAGCAGTGGCAGATAACGCCTGCCGATGTCCTTGCCAAGGATCGCACAGACAAAATCATCCAGCGTTTCCACCAGAATTTCGATCGTGCTCTGCAATCTGCCGGGAATCTTCTGAAGGTTTCTGGCGACATGGGCGAATAACCAGAGGATCAATGCCGCCACCAGAAAGGAATAGAAAGGAACCCGGATGATCCCAATGATCTCGGATAAAGTTCCTGTGGTGTAATGCTCCTGGACGACCAGGAAGAGGTCCGGTGGCTCGGGTGGATGCTTGTGCCCGCCATGCCCCTCTGCATGAGCATCGTGTCCATGGGCTTCAACAGCTCCTGCATGGGCACCGGTCCCAGGATCGGCGGACGGATGAGCTGAATGACTGTTTCCAGGGGCAGCGGTAGGCTCCGCAGACCAGGCGGGCAGCCCGGCCACTGCCAGCAGCAGCAATCCGACAAACAGGAAATGTTTATTTATCATTCTTCTGTTCAGCATCTCTTGAAAGCTTCCTGATGACCAGGATCGATTCACGTATTCCGGACACCAGTCCGAGAACGAGACCGACACCTGCCACCCAGGCCGGCCACTTCAGGTAAGTCGTCGCCAGCCAGCCCAGGCCATACCCTACCAGAGGACCAGAAAGAAGCAAACCCGGGATCGACAAAGCAAGCCCCATCTGGCGCATGAGAATACCGATCTCACCGACCTGACTCCGACGGGAGGTTCTTTGTGGTCCGTTGTGATCCACCACTTTGTTCGGGAACTGACCAAGCCGGGATTACATACCGTTTTTTTAAGGAAAAAACAACCCCTGATGGCTGGAAGCACGCCAGAAGTGTTTTTGAGTTGGAACGTTACCTTCACATACTCCTTTCGTTAGCTTTATGGTATTGCTCTTGTCTTGGACAAAAACTTTTCAGGAGGATTTTTCATGAAGAAGGTTTTTCTCACAATGATGCTGATTGGTGCCTTTGTTTCGATTGCTTCGGCTGGCACCCCGAAATATTGTGTCGGTCTCGAGCTCGATGGACAGGAAGTTATCCATATCAGTTATGATGCGCGCCCCTTTGAAAAGGGGGAGACTTTCGAAGCCCTGCGCCAGGGCAAAATGGAAAAAAAGTATCTGGACAGTTTCAACAGCAATGAGAGATTCGGCAAACTGGCAGTCCTCGAAACCAAGAAAGACCTGGTCCTCGGTGATCTGAAAGTTCCTGCCGGCAAGTATGATGCGGGCTTCAATGCGGATGAAAAAGGCGATTTCTTCTTTGTTGTCTGGTTCGGTGAGGAAGCTCATAAAACCAAGATTCAGATTGACGAGCACAAAGCCAAGGCTCTGCCGAACCTCTGCCTGCTGCTCGGCCCGCATGAAGGCAATTCAGCCCTGATCGCCCTGTATGGCCCGGTTTATGCCGTTCTGGGTGTAAAGGTGGATGGCGCTGCAGCGACCAGTGATGCCGGTGCCGCCGCCACAACAGAACAGCCCAAGGCGGAGCAGAAGGTCGAAGAGAAAAAGACTGAAGAAGCCAAAGCTGAAGGCGATCAGGAAGAAGATGAGGATGAGGATGGCTGGGACAGCCTCGAAACTCACTCCTTCTCCGGCCGCTGATCCGCGATTCGGCGCATAGAAGGATGAATCAGAAGGTGTGGTCGTCTCTTATGGCGGCCACACCTTTTTTAACCTGGCATGGAGGTCTGATGAATGGGCATTGCTGTAAAAAACAGGATGGTCTCGATGGCCCTGATCGAAAAAGAGGCCAGAAAAATATACAAGCAATATTATAAAGCCACCCACCGGGATGGCGCGCTTGATTTGAAAACAAAGGAGCTGGTCGCCATTTCGGTTTCGGCGGTCACCGGCTGCCAGGGCTGCTTGAAGGGGCACCTGAAAAAGGCCATCCACCTCGGAATCACAGTCGAGCAGATTCGGGAGGCGATTGCCATCGCAACTGCGGTGGCCGCAGCGACTGTGATTGATTCGACCGATATCGCCAACCAGGAACTTGGGTTGGTGACCGATGACTTTGGCGAGTGACCGCCCGCCTTCCCAACTCTTTCTGATTGGAGCGGGGTGGTGGCTGACCCTTTTGACTGTTGCCGATCTGTTTCTGGTCCCACCCCTGCTGCCTGACTTTCTCCATCTTGTAAAAATCGATATTTCTCAGGCCGGCTGGATTGCGGCTTCGTATCAGGCGGGCGCAGCGGCCATGACCCTGGCTGCCGGAAGCCTGGTGGACCGTTTTGGCTGCCGTCATATTCTGGCCGCATCGATGCTCCTGTTTTCAATCGGGGAGGCGCTCAGCGGGATATCGAATTCGATGACCCGGCTGCTTCTGGGGCGTTTCCTGGTCGGCGCGGGCAGCGCCGCAGCCTCGCTGGGGCTGATCGCCCTGGTGGGCAGGCAGGTTTCCTACCAGTCACGCGGGGTGGTCCTGGGCTGGATCGGCACAGCCTATTTCGCCGGGGTTACCTTCGGCCCATTGATCTCCACTTACATTGTTCATCAGACCAGCCTGTCCTGGCTGCTCCTGCTGTTTTCATTTCTCGGATTCCTGTCCATCGGGGTAAGCCTGGTTTCTTTTTCAGAGCTGGCTCCGGGTTCAGGAAAGTCCCAACCCGCCTTTTCCGATATCCTCAAGAATCCCGGATTCTGGGGGCTTGCAATTTTTCAGATGCTTTTTTCAGCAGGAGTGACAGCCATGATTTTCTTCTTCGGAGACTGGCTGGAGGGGACTTACCAGCTGGATGCCAGAGCACGCGGCTGGGTGTTTGCGCTGGGAGGATCCCTTTCGCTGCTGGGTGCCCCATTGGGGGGCTGGATATCGGATTCCCTGGGGAAAAAGGGGACACTGCTGGCTTTGACCGCAGCTCTTTCGGTGCTGTGCTGCTGGATGCCTTACCTGAAGACCTGGCTGCCGGGGGTCATCGGTCTGTTCGGGCTGGTGGGATTCATCGCTGCTTCGCGTTACTCGGCTTTTCATGCCCTGACCACACGCCTGGCCGAACCGGACCAACTGGGACGATTGCTTGCGCTGAGGAATTTCCTGACCTATCTGTCAACCGGCCTGGGAGTGGTTCTGATGGGCCGTATCTATGCCTCGGGTTCCCATGGGTATGAAATCCTTGGCTGGACCACCACGATCTGCCTGATTTCCTCGATGTACTTCCTGTGGAAATGGGTCCCACAGGAAGAAGCGATTCCTAATAGCCGTTGAGCTCCGAAACCCCAGGTTCAGTGAGGAGGATTCTCCGGGGGTTTCAGGATCAGGTTGGGGTCATCTTCCTCGGATTCCGACAGCCCCAGAAATGCGAGCATCTGGCGGTCATACAGCTCGGCATGGCGGGGATCCAGAAGGTTCATCCGGTACTCATTGAGCATGATCAGAGAGGCATCGAACCACTCGTTCCAGCATGACTGGCAGGTATTCTCGAGGATCGTGGATCCATAAGGGCCGGGATAAGGGGTCTTCTCGAATTGTCCTTCATTCTGGCCGCAACGTTTGCAGGTGAAACTCATGGTTCCGGGCCTCCCTTAAAGTGCAGGATTGGTTTGCAGTCCTTGATTTCTGACCGATTTCCGGTGGATTAACCCTCACCTCAACAGGGTCTGCCGAGAATGGTTCCATCGGGAACTGTCCTGATTTCATTTTACACTGTCACTGTTGTGTTTCCAACTGCGCTCAAGGGCGTTCGTCGATGAGGCCGAAATAACAGTTTTCACCGGGAACCATGCTGAACCTCACTTCCTGCCCGGCATGTTCCACTGTCTCCCTGCCCAGGATTGGTGCAAGTTTTTTCCCCGGCGGGAGGTGGAGGATTTTCTCTCCGGCAGTGCAGGCATGGATCGACAGGAATGAACCATCCCCGGAGACACAATCCGGGCTTTCCAGGTGCAGCTGAACCCCCGCGTGCGCCAGGATGTTGCGCAGCAGCTCGGATGGGCACCCCAGGGAACCGATCGAGTAGACCGCTCCCCCTTTATCATCGAATCGGACAGCCGCCGCGGTTTCTCCATTCCGGAACTGCCCCAGAGAAATCACATCGGCCTGGGGCTGGATCGACCACCAGGGCTGAAGAGTTCCTTCCAGGTTGCAGGATCGATCCTGAAGTGTTGGCAGAGGGGCGGTTTCAGCCAGGAATTCGAGTGAAGCCGGTCCCTCCTCCTGATGTTCCTTAAACGAAAAACCTAACAGGGATTCCATGTTCTTTGCGTCGGCAGACTTTTCATCGAGGCAGCCGCTTCCATAAAACCAGACTGTGGTCTTCCCGGGCATCTCCGATTTGAGCCGGGTGCGCGCTTTCTGGCTGAGGAAATGGCAGCCGATAAACAGCGACACTTTGGGGAGTTCATAACGATCCTCGAGCACATCATTGAGGTAGTGCAGGCTGAAATCCGCCCCGATGCGCCCGTACTGGTCGCGGAACAGGCTGTTCAGGAGGCGTGTCAAATGCCAGGTATCGGCAAGGAACAGGGGGCTGTATTCATCAATGATGACAGCCACTTCCGGCTGGCGGGAGGCCGGTTGATTGAGGAATGATTCATAAATTTTCTTGAGCCGCCCGATGTTGTCCCAGATTGCGGGGTCATTCAGCCAGCCCTCATTCGCAAGATCCATGAACCAGCAGGCCATGCGCCGCGGGAGGATTCTGCCCACATTGCGCTGATGAACCCATTCGAGGGATTGAAGATCCTTAACCGGATGGATCGCCCCGACGAAGGTGCTTTCTGGAGTCAGATAGGTGCGGGTGTCATCTTCGTTCAGCCACAGCTTCCCGGCGGCAGAAACTGAATCGACAGCGGTCATGAATGGCCCGCATCCTCCGGAGCCTCGGTCCTGGTAGGAGATCGGGGAACACAGGATATCGATATCCGGGCATTTGAGCAGGCGGTTCATGGCCAGGTGTCCGCTGTTCTGAGGGCCGGTGGGGATTCCCGAGATTTCAAAATAATACCCATAGAATAAGGTCACCAGCCTGGTGCGGCCGGTTTCCTCCTTGATGGTTTTTGACATCCCTTCGAGTGCCTCGGCCATCGCCATCTGCTGGTATTCATGAAAATCGATCAGAAACCTTTCCTGAACTGGATCTCGAAAGAAACCATGCAGGGCCTTCCGTCGCTCCTCGGAGCTCGGAACAGTGATGGTTTCCGGTGTCAGTTCGGGCCTGTTCCAGGCCTGCCTGACTGACTCGATGGAACCATGCTTTGCGAGAGCCCACCTGGCGAAACCCTCCCGAAACGGCTTCTCGTATCCGGAAGTGACATCTTCCCAGGATCGTTCATAGAACCACTCTCCGGTGTGCTGCCCGCAGGGGTGATACCCGATCATCCTGCCGCCGAAGTGGTCTTCACAATGGCGGACAAAAACACGCAGATGTTCCAGGGATTCTTTGCGCCAGGCCTCTGAGGCCATGCTGGTATATCGGCCGATATGAGGGGTTTTTCCATCACTGAATACCATCTCTTCATCGGGATGGGCATCCAGCCACCAGGCAGGCGCCATCATGCTGAAACGTGGCAGCAGGAAAGCCTCCGGATCCAGCTCGAGGACTGCCTTGAGGGCACGGTCGACCTGGGAAAAATCGGCCTCCTCCCCGGGTTTTGGCCAGGGCATCGGAACCGCAAAGGAGTGCAGATGGATGCCGCGGGCCGCTGCCAGGCGAACCTGCTGGCTGTACAACGATTGATCGAGGCATGAATAGGGAGTCCAGGGTTCTCCCTGCCTGAGCACCTGAACCTGAAGAGTGCGTGAAGGCTCGCTCCGCAGCCAGAGGCGGAGCTCATAACGCTGCCCTTGGCGCACAGACATGCCAGTCTGAATCAGGTGGGCATCGACCGGCCCTCTGCCGGGGATATCCACATCGATTCTTCCAGACTGGGCACCTTCTTTGAAAGTCGTTCGGTCCACACTCCATGAGGCTTTCACACCAGCTCCGGTGTTAGCCCAGAGTGTCCAGTGATTCCGCAAATCGGATTTGTCTTCCTCCCAGCCACCCATTTGAACCAGGTTCGATCCAGCCGCTTTGCCATCGATAACTTCCCGGAGGGAGACCTCATCAAGCCAGACTTTTCCAGCCTGATCTCCAACCCGGATATGGATGGCACAGCTGCCTTCGTTAGTTTCCGGAGCTGTAAAAGGAATGACCACTTCCTTCCATTCAGGACCTGTCTCGGCCCGGGTGGGTGAAAAGGCGCTGTCGGCATAGCCATAGAACATAAACGGGACTTCCGGTTTGCCATCGATGAACAGGGTTGGTGAGCCCAGGTGGTCTTTAACTTCAGCGACCATGGCAGAGACTCCCGGAGTGGAAGGCCGGCAGGCCAGGATGGCTGTGGATAGTAAGAGGATTCTGGCGAGTCTGGCTGCCTGTAAAACCCCGGCCGGGATGTTTGATATCATCCGAACCACCTCCTCGAATCTGACTGTGAGAAGGGAAATGGTGCTCCCCTTTGGAAAATAAAACCACCCTTGGCGTAATTCCTGATTGATGGCTGCTCCCGGGAGGCCTATCCTGTTCGAAAAAATCGGGGAGGTTTCTCATGGGATTTATCGATGAATTCAAAGAATTTGCAGTCAAAGGGAATGCTCTCGATATGGCTGTCGGCATAATCCTCGGAGCATCCTTCAACAAGATCGTTAATTCGATTGTCGGGGATTTGATCATGCCACCGATCGGCTTGCTGATCGGCGGGGTCGATTTCAAGAATCTCGAAATCATTCTCAAGTCGGCAGGCACCGGCCCGGCCGGTGAGGCCATCCCGGCTGTCGCGATTCGTTATGGCATGTTTCTCAACACTGTGTTTGAGTTTCTGATCGTGGCATTCAGTGTGTTCATGGTGGTGAAGGTCATGAACACACTCATCCGCAAACGCGAAGAACCCGCCACCTGAGAGAGATTCTGGAAAGGAAGCTCAGAAGGGCCAGAGTTTTTTCGGCGCCGGGTAAGTGGCGATCGCAGTCGCATCTTCATAACGGATGATGATGGTGCGATCGGAACCGTCTTTATGGCTTTCCGTGGCACGGTATGTCAGGCGGTAGTAACCCTCATCTCCACGGCCCAGTTCACTGGCGATTTCCGAATACAGGTCATCCAGGTCTGCCCCATTGGGAGCGAACAGATACTCGCCGCCGGTTTCATCCGCGATCTTTTCCAGTGTCGACTGGCTGATCTCCTCTCCCAGGCCGATGGTAAAGACAGGAATATGGTTGCGCTGAGCCGCCATAATCGCATTGTTCAGGGGAGTTCGTGATAACTGCGCGCCAGTGCCATCATCATCCTTCCCATCGGTGAGCAGGATGATGGCCTTTCTTCCACCACAGGAAGAGAGGTTTTCCACCCCCATGTAAAGCGAATCATACAGAGCGGTGAAGCCACGGGGATTGAGGCGGTAAATGCCTTTCAGCATCTTCTTCTTGTTGCTGGTCAGCGGAGTGATCAAAACCGGCTGGTTGCAGAAGCCGACCAATGCCAGCTGGTCATCATCACGCAGCTTCTGGGTGAACCGATAGATCGAGGCCTGAACCCGGTCAATAAACTTCTGCATGCTCCCGCTGGTATCCACCAGAAGGACCAGGCTGAGAGGCTCACCGGGGTAGCGTGCCGGGGTGCAAGGCCCCACATCGAAGACCGGCTGAGGGGCTTCATCTTCGGTCAGCTGAAAACCATCCAGATCGACCTGCAGGGCTGGCAGCCCCTGATGGTCTTTCACCTGCATCAGGACCAGAATATCGGGAAAATCGGTGCGGTCGATTCCGAGGATATTCAGACGCCTGCCATCCCAGCCGGGGATGCTGTGCTCGCTTTGCAGGGTCTCACTCTTTGAAGAAAGCGCTTTGCCAGCCACCGGTTCATTCTCCCCGGCAGCGGGGAGCTCCACCTCTGTGAGGGATTCCGGCGGGGCAGGCGATTCCATTCTCTCAGCCCCAGAACCGGAGATGGGACGCGGAATGGCGATCCCCTCAGTGGCTGAGGGACCTTTCAGCAGGCTCAAAAAATTGGTGAGGAACTCCGCTTGGGCTGGGACAATCGCCATTACCAGGCAGAGTACCCCAAAGCTGAGAGGCTTTGGCTTCATGGCACCCTCCAGTATCGGATTTTCTCCCGCCAAACTTCAGTTAAGTCTTAAGCAATAAATTCTAAATTCATAAATTCAAGGAACTTAAGAAATAACCATTTTCCCCAATCACTATTCATCCCTTCCTCAAAAAAAAGTCCAGCTGATTTTGTGCCGCTTTTTCCTGAGGATCGTTACGAGAATTTATTTTAATCCCTTTCGAATAAAATAGTAGTCATGGAAGCCGGGCTGAGCTGAAATTGCGGAGAAGCCGCTTTTTCTGGAAGCGGGAGATCTTTCGGCTCAAGTGTGCCGGGGCTTTCGAAGGTGTTGTGGTCTTTCAGGCTGCCTCCGCTCAGCGACCGGCATCGAGTAACCCGCCATTCATGGAGGTCATCAAACGAGACAGCGAGTGAACAGGGCTGCTTAGGATCGATATTGACAACTGAGAGAAACATTCGCCGGCCATCGGATGAGACTGTCGCCGAGGAGGACAGTGCGGGTATTTCCTTTGTCTCGAAGAAACGGAGGTTCGGAGAGGTCTGGGCGAGTTTGATGAGAAAACCCTCGCGGTGGGGTTTATACATTTCATAAACATGCCATGTCGGAGTCAGCAGCAGTTCCGGGCCGCGTGTGAGGATCAATGCCTGCAGCACATTGATGGTCTGAGCCATGTTGGTCATGAACAGCCACTCCCCAAGCTCATGAAAGAGGTGAAAATTGACCGCTGCGAACAGTGCATCCTGCAGGGTGTTCTGCTGATAGAGGCCTGAGGGAACTGTGGCTTCTTTCCACCAGGTTCCCCACTCATCCAGGATGACCCCGATCTTCTTCTCCGGCGTGCCGGCAGCTTGAACCAGCCCGATAGCGCGCCGCAGGCATTGCCCGGTGATGTCGATCGAGGCAATCAGGTTGAGGAAGTCCTCATCGGAAAAGTTCACATCGGATTTCCCCCAGCCGAGATAGCTGTGCAGCGCGATGTAATCGACTGAATGCAGCATATTCCCATCGCGCAGGTTTGCCAGGAATCGTTCATCCCAATCCGGCAGTCCCGGGTGAGATCCGCAGGCAATCAGCTTGGCCTCGGGACCGGCGATGCCTCTCAGGTAAGCCGTATAGCGCCGATACAGGTCCGCATAATATTCCGGGCGCATATTGCCGCCGCATCCCCAGTTCTCATTCCCCACCCCCCAGAACATCACTTTGTGCGGCTCCGGGTGGCCATTGGCTTTGCGGAGCGCCACAGTGGAGGTGTTCTGGGAGCTGTTGCAGTACTCCACCCAGGCACACGCTTCCTCGACTGTCCCGCTGCCGACATTCAGACAGATATAAGGCTCAGTCCCGATCAATCGGCAGAAACGCAGGAACTCATCGGTGCCGAATTCATTGGATTCCGGCTGGTTCCACCACAGGTTGTGGCGCCTGGGGCGCTTCTCCCGCGGCCCGATGCCATCCATCCAGTGATAATTATCCGCGAAACACCCCCCCGGCCAGCGCAGGGCCGGGAGCTCCAGCTTTTTAAGGGCTTCGATGGTGTCGCAACGGATCCCTCCATCGTTTTCGATGCGCGGGTGGTCGCCCACCCAGATGCCCTCATAAATACAGCGCCCCAGATGCTCTGCAAAATGGCTGTAGAGGTAACGGCTGACTGTGTGGCGCTTCTCTCGGGGCGATAACGATATTCCGGCTTTGAAAGACATGATGGCAACGCCTTTCCGGGTTAATCCTCCAGCCTGTTCTGAAGGCTGTTCATCACCTATCCGAGGGTAATGACCTTGCCGCTCTGCATGGATTCATTGGCGGCACAGGCGATCTCGGTGGCACGCAGCCCATCTTCATAGTCGGCCAGGATTCCAACCGGTTTGCCGGCCTTGACCGAATCAATGAAGGCACGGTCTTCTCGCTCGAATATATTCGTCTCACCGGGGATCTCGATGGTCTCACCGGCCGGGCATTGAATGCGCACCGAATGCTCCCAGCCTGTGAAATCAGCACGCATATCAGTTCCCCACAGAGTCAGGAAAATTCCCCCGCCGGAAGGACAGCTGACCGAACTATAGAGATTGGCAGCCGCTCCATTCTGGAACGAAATCTGGACCATCGAGGCATCCTCGATCGTGAAGAAATCGGGACGTTCCTTGCGGCCATGAACCGGCACCGCATAGACACTTTTTACCTCACCGAAAAGGTAACGGATCAGGTCAGTGGTATGTGTGGTCTGCTCGAGAAACTGCCCACCGGAACGGTCTTTCTGGACCCACCAGGCCCAGATGCCTTCATATTTATCGGGGCCGCCGCCGATCCAGCCTCCATGCGCCAGAACCGGCTTCTGGGACTGAAGAAGCCCGCGCACCCGCTGGACCGAGGTGCGGTAACGGGTCATATAACCCACGGAGGTGATCAGCCCCTTGGCTTTGACTTTGGCATGAACACGGCGTGCGGTTTCGAGATCGATGGCAACCGGCTTTTCGATGAAGAAAGGCAATCCGCGGTCGATGACAAGATCTTCCGCCGGGCCATGGGCGAAGGGTGGAAGCATGATGTAGACTGCATCCGGCCTGGCCTCGTCGAGCATTTTTTCCACATCGGTGAAGGCCTTGCCCTGGCCGCCGACTTCACCGCGGCGGGCCTCGGCGATATCGGGATTGAGATCGCACCAGCCGGCAAATTCGACATCAGGAAAATTTTTCAGGCCATGTTCGAGATGCGCTTTGACAATTCCACCGGACCCGATAAAACCAAGTTTGACTTTTTCAGGCATGACGATTGACCTCCGAGAGTGATGGCAAACGCAGGATACCACTTTAGCGAATCCCCGCTGATTGTGTTATCCCCCGGTGGAAACAGATGAGGAACCAGGCTGTAGCCAGCCAGCTGTTCAAATCCGGCCAAAGAGGTGCGCATATCCCTCCGCCACCTTTCCCTCTCCCCTTGATCGTCTTTCCCGCTCCCTTTTCGTCATTCCCGTTCCCTTTTTGTCATTCCCGTTCCCTTTTCGTCATTCCCGCGAAAGCGGGAATCCAGTGAAAGCCAATTCAAGTGGATCCCCGGTCAAGCCGGGGATGACGGCTTGTTGGCGGGGTTTGCCTGGCACCATGGGGCTTCCGGAGTGCGATGGGGCTTCCGGGTGCCGAGGGGGGGGCGGGCGCACCGAGGGGATTTCCGGAGTGCCGAGGGGGGGGGGCGGGCGCACCGATGGGATTTCCGGGCGCCATGAATGTCGCCCCTACAACAGGCAATTTCTGCGCTTTCTCCATCATATTTGAGATGAGTACCTGAATTCCTCCGAAAACTGGGGCCT
>WBZO01001676.1_pt1 | contig 33074 bp, 17 predicted proteins | sample 5204261 | NCBI WGS metagenome assembly WBZO01 (sample SAMN12412400, study PRJNA552823) | activated sludge metagenome | isolation source: activated sludge from anammox sidestream of wastewater treatment plant... | place: USA: North Carolina | collected 2017-09
GATATTGAACAATTAATTAGGGAGCCGGTGTTCCGCACTGCGCGCAGTGGGGGGGCTGGTGGACAAAACGTGAATAAAGTGGAGACCAAAGTAGAACTCCGCTTTGACGTACTCAATTCCCTGGCGCTGGAAAAAGACGAAAAAGCCCTCGTGCTAGAGAGGCTGGCTTCCCACATTTCCAAGGAGGGTATTTTGGTATTGACGAACCAGGAGAGCCGCTCGCAGTTGGCCAACAAGAAAATGCTGCTGGCAAAATTCACGGAGCTGATAGCAGAAGCGGGGAAGCCGCCTAAAAAGCGAAAGAAAGTAAAGCCGCTACGTGCCAATGCCAGCATCCGGCTGGAGAGCAAACGCCGGCGAGCAGATAAAAAAGTAATGCGAAAAAAGGTCACTTTTCAACGGGAGTGGCCTTTTTTATTTGTAGCCAGCCCACAAAGCAGCACACAGGAATAAAAGTTTGCCAAATCCCAAGGCAATAGTCAACCTCAGGCAATGTTTTCTGTTAATTTTGCCATCCAACCATTGCTCATATTTTATGAAGAACATAGAAACGGAAATGTTAGAAACTACAGAGACCCCAACCACGACCACTCCTTCCCTGCAATTGAATACGATTGACCAAGCCATTGCTGCCATTAGAAAAGGCGAAGTAGTCATTGTGGTGGACGATGAAGACCGTGAGAACGAGGGAGATTTTATCTGTGCAGCCGAAAGTGTGACCCCTGAAATCATCAACTTCATGGCAACACATGGCCGAGGCCTGATCTGTACCCCCATTGAGGAGTCGCGTGCGGATGAATTGGGCCTGAAGATGATGGTGCCTAACAACACATCGCTTCACGAAACAGCTTTTACCGTTTCCATTGACCTCATCGGCCATGGCTGCACGACCGGCATCTCGGCATACGACCGGGCCACGGGTATCCGGGCGCTCGTCAACCCCCAAACCAAACCCGAAGACTTTGCCCGGCCAGGGCATATTTTTCCGCTGAGGGCCAAGACTGGCGGAGTACTTCGGCGCACAGGCCACACCGAAGCTGCCATTGACCTGGCCAGGATGGCAGGCTTTCAGCCGGTGGGAGTGCTGGTAGAAATTCTGAATGAGGACGGAACCATGGCCCGCCTGCCCCAACTGCTCAAAATCGCCCAGCGCTTTAACCTGAAGATCATCACCATCAAAGACCTGGTGGCTTACCGGATGCGGACGGAACGACTCATCCGGCGAGAGTTTTCCATGCCTTTCAAAAACCGCTATGGCGAGTTTGAACTAATTGCCTACGCACAAATCCTCACGGGTGACGTTCACCTGGCTATCATCAAGGGACTTTGGCAACCCGAAGACCCGGTGCTCGTGCGAGTACATTCCATGGCAGCAGGTGCAGAATTGCTCGGGTTGATATTCGATGAATCGAGCTACCGGATAGACCGCTCCCTGGAAATGATCGCAAAGGAAGGCAGAGGAGCACTGGTCATCATGCGCCAGAGCGACAAGGATTTGACCATCCTCTCCTGCTTGGAAAAATACCGGAATACGGGTGAGCTTTCATCTAAACTTCACGGGGGGCGTCGCAGCAACGACCAGGAACAAAGGGATTACGGCATCGGCGCTCAGATACTCCGGGATCTCGGCATTTCAAAAATCCGCCTGCTCACCACCAGCAAAACCCGCCGTATTGGCATGATGGGGTTTGGTCTGGAAATTTCGGAAGTAGTAGATTGGTGAAAAAGGAAGGAGAAAACTCTTCTGCCCTCCTTCCTGTCGCGCTGCGCTGAGCAGGGGATCATTTTTTCAAAACGCCCAGCTCTTTTCCAATCTTGATAAATGCAGCCACTGCTTTTTCCAGATGATGCTGCTCGTGGGCTGCAGAAATCTGCACCCGGATGCGGGCCATGCCTTTGGGCACGACGGGGTAGAAAAAGCCAATCACATAAATTCCCTCTTCGAGCAGTTTGGCTGCAAAATTTTGTGCAAGCACTGCATCGTACAGCATGATTGGCACGATCGGATGCTCACCCGGAAGGATGTCGAAACCTGCCGCAGTCATTTCCTGTCTGAACCAGCCGGTGTTTCGCTCCAGTTTATCCCGCAGGGCTGTGGTGCTTTCCAGCATTTCCACCACAGCAATGGAGGCTCCAGCGATGGCGGGTGCCAGCGTGTTGGAGAAGAGGTAGGGGCGGCTGCGCTGCCGCAGCAACTCCACGATTTCCTTCCGGGCTGCTGTAAAACCACCCGAAGCGCCGCCCAGCGCCTTTCCAAAAGTTCCGGTAATCACGTCAATACGATCTATGACACCCCGGTATTCGTGCGTGCCTCGTCCGGTCTTGCCCATGAAGCCGGTGGCGTGGCACTCGTCTATGCCGACCATGGCGTCGTATTTTTCGGCGAGGTCGCAGATCTTGTCCAACTGGGCAATTGTGCCGTCCATGCTGAACACGCCGTCTGTAAAGATCATGCGGCGGCGGGCACCCTGGCTGGCCTTTAGCTGCTCTTCCAGATCGGCCATGTCGTCGTGCTTGAAGCGAAACCGTTGTGCTTTGCAAAGCCGGATGCCGTCAATGATGCTGGCGTGGTTGAGTTCGTCGGAAATGATGGCGTCTTCCGCTGTGAGCAAAGGCTCAAATAGGCCCCCGTTGGCGTCGAACGCTGCTGCGTAGAGGATAGCATCTTCCTGCCCCAGGAAATCCGCAATTTTATGCTCTAATTCTTTGTGGATGTCCTGCGTGCCACAAATAAAGCGGACGGAGGAAAGCCCGAACCCATGGGAGTCAATGGCTGCATGGGCTGCCTTGATGACGTGAGGATGGGAAGAAAGCCCCAGGTAGTTGTTTGCGCAGAAATTCAGTACTTCCAGATGCTGATCTGTCCTGATTTGGGCGCCTTGTGGAGTGACGATGATGCGCTCGCTTTTGTAAAGGCCTGCCTCTTTGATTTCCTGAATCTCTTTTTGCAGGCTGGATTTGACATTTGTAAACATGATGAGGATTGTTTGAAAGTAGTAATCGTTGCCGCCTTGTGATGCATTTGCATTGGCAATCGCAGCACAGGTATTTTTACCAAAATTCTGGATTTTTCAGCAGGCACTCAGCTTTGCGTCACTGTGTATCGCTCCTGCAGGTGGAAAAGCATGTCCTTCGTCATGGAAGCCAGATCGTAGCGGGGGGTCCAGTGCCAGTCGGTGCGGGCAGCTGAATCGTCAATGCTTTCCGGCCAGCTCTCTGCAATCTGCTGCCTGAAATCGGGGTGGTAGAGCATCTTGAAGCCGGGAATTTCCCGTTGTATGCTCGCTGCTATTTCTTCGGGCGAAAAACTCATCCCTGCCAGATTGTAGCTGGTGCGTATTTTCAAATTACTGGCAGGAGTGTCCATCAGCTCCAGGGTCCCCCGGATGGCATCTTCCATGTAGATCATCGGCAGGTAGGCATCTTTTTTAAGAAAACAGGAATAAGGGATTCCTTTGACGGCGTGGTGATAAATCTCAACAGCGTAATCCGTGGTGCCGCCTCCAGGGTCACTTTGATACCCGATAACTCCGGGGTAGCGAAGCGAGCGCACGTCAAGGGCAAAGCGATTGAAATAGTATTGGCTCCACAGCTCACCGGCAACCTTGCTCATTCCGTAAACCGTGGTAGGCTTCAGCACTGCATTTTGCGGAGTTTGCTGCCTGGGGATGTCGCTGCCAAAGACGGCGATGGAACTGGGGAAGAAAACCTTGCGAACGTTTTTTTTGTGGGCCAGCTCCAGCACGTTGAAAAAGCCGGACATGTTGATATCCCAGGTTCGCAGGGGCTCTGCTTCTCCCTTGGCTGAGAGGATGGCCGCCAGGTGATAGATCTGTGTGACCTGGTAGCGGTCAATCAGTGTTGCAAAAGCGGTTGTTTCCAGCACGTTTAGCGTCTCGAAGGGACCTTCCTCTTCTCCTCCTTTGCGGATGTCGGTGGCTATCACGTTGGAGCTACCAAAGTTCTGTCGCAATGCGGCGGTCAAAACGGATCCGATCTGGCCGTTTGCACCTGTTACAAGTATTATTTCTTTACTCATAGCCTCAAGTTGAACCTTTGTCCTGGTTAGAAAAATAGCGGGCGAAAGTTAGGGATTCTCCTCCGAAGATTTGGTGGGAAAAGCAGGCACCTCCTTTAAAAAGGTGAAAGCAGATAACTGGTAATCCATTTTGCAGCAGTACGTGGTTTGTCCGTTGGTGACCATTAGGTACTGCACGTTGAGAGGAGTGTTGTAAATGGCAATTTGCCGGAAGGTGTCCTGTGTAATTGGGACAGTAGGCGCCTTGCATTCCACCAGCAAAAAGGGCTGCATCGCTCTTTCGTACACTAAAATGTCAAAGCGCTTGGTTAATTCGTTGACCTTCAGCGCTTTTTCAATAGCTATTCGGCTTTGGGGATAAAATTTTTCCTCCCTCAGATAGAGGACAACTAGCTGGCGAACGGTCTCTTCCGGCGTTTGCACCAAATAGCGCTGCCGGATGGGGTCGTAAATCAGCCGTTGCTGCCCTTCCATGCGAAAATTGAGTTTGCTCTGGTAACGGAGGAAGTCTATTTCGATTTGCATCTGGGTAAAAGAGCGCACAGAGCGCATTGGGGACAAAAAAGAGGCTGTGTCAAAAGGCCAATGGCGGCGACAGTTGCCGAATAACCTCTCAAGACTGTATCGTAAGTCTAATGGCGTCGGCAGCCGCCAAACATCCTTTCACAAGAGGGTGCTTTTTTTAAAATTTCAAAGAAACTTTAAAAAAAGCGCTCCCCTGTGATGAATCTTATTTGCCACCAACGGCGGCGGTTTGACTTGTGAGACAGCCACGAAGGATTTTATTCACTGCCGGCGGCGACGTTGACTTATGAAGCAAGCTCTTATCGCAGCAGGGTGACATCGCCTTTTTCCACGTACTGTCTGCCACTACCACCAGTTATCTCCCAGACGATTTTGTAAATATAAACATCTGAGGGGGCCGGCTCATTGTTTTGCATGCCTCCCCAGCCTGTATTGCCATTTTCATTGTTGTACACCAACTGTCCCCAGCGGTTCCAGACTTTGAACTCCACAATGGTCACAGGTACCTGCGAGACGGGTGTGAAATTCTGGTTCAGCTCGTCGCCGTTTGGTGAAAATGCGTTGGGGACGTCCACCGGATTGTTCAGCACCCTGACCTGGGCGGTGTCACTTGAAGAGCAGCTCGCTGCATCGGTAATGACCAGATCGTAAACAAATGCCTCTTGGTCTGCTGTTACCTCCGGAGCATTCAGCGTGCCCGAACTCGGCGTGCTGGTGGTAGCCACGAGTACGCCGTTGAGGAACCATTCGTAGGTTGCTCCTGGAATCACCTCAGGGGTAGTGACTGCATTTAAGATGATCTCTTCCCCTTCGTAGATGCCGTTGGTCGTGTCAGCCTGCACCACCTCGATAGCATCAATGGTGAAGCCCTGCTCTACGTGCACAATTACTGACTCCGTATGGGGATAGCAGTCGTTGGAATCGGTAGCCGCAACCTGGAAGGTCTCTGTGCCACAAAGGCTGACAGTGGCCGTGGCAGATGTGCTGAGGACCGTGCCGTTGGAGGTAGTCCAGACGAAGGTAACTCCCGGCAGGTCTGCGGAGGCTTGCAGAGTGACGGACTGCCCACCCAGGATAGTCGTATCGGCAGAGGCTGTCAGCGTGAAATCTGGATGGACGCTCACCACGATGGAATCTTGCTTGGGATAGCACCCGCCTGCATCTACGGCTGTGAGGTAGTAAGTGCCACCGGCGCCAGCGACGACGGGTGGTGTCACCTCATTGCCGTTTTGATCCTTCCAATAAAACGACACACCGCTTTCGGAGGCAGTGGCTGTCAGCGGAACAGTTTCGTCGCTGCACACCGTGAGGTCAGGGCCAACGGTGATCGTGAAATCCTTAGCGACGTTAATAGTGACCTCGTCATCAATTTCGCAGGCACCCCGGGTGGCATGCAGGTAGTAGGTTGTTGTTTGCGTCGGCGACACGATGGGTTGTGCTGCAGAGGAAACCAGGGAGCCGTCCGAGGAAGTCCAGGAGTAAGTTGCGTTGGGGTCGTTGAAATTGTTCAGCAGCACATCTTCGCCCGGACAAATGTCAGTGTCTTCGGGGAAGCCGTATTTAGGTCCCGGCGACACGTTGATGGTAGCTGTTGCTTGTGCGGGGCAGCCTTCAAATTCTGCTGTCACGGTATAAGTTGTCGTAACGGGTGGCGAGGCTGTCGGGTTGGTGCAGTCGGTACAGCTCAGCCCCGTTGGCGGCATCCAGTTATAATTTGTGATACCCGGATCGCCGGTGATGCTGAACGATACGGTTTCGCCCTGGCATATCTCCGAGGTAGCCGGGTTGATAGTAAAGGAGGCTACCGGCACTACTTTTATTTCTATAGTGTCATTACTCACGCAGGCGTGGACGGAAGTCGTTCGCACGTAGGTATGCGTCGTCGTCGCCAGGATCACCAGATTGAGGAAGCTATCGGGTGTTTGGGCACCGGGTAAGGGGCCTTTCCAGGTCAGGTCAATGCCTGGGAAATTGGCGGGTTCATAGGTTTCGGTGTACAAGGTTATCTGTTCTCCCTGGCAATAGGATGCTTTATCGGGAACTGCCATGATGTCGAGATTGGGCAGTGAGTCCACATATATTAATACGGAGTCAATTACACTGCAATTGGCTGTTTCCAACGTCGTGTAATACCAGGTGGACACAGGCGGGTAAACGACAACCTGCTCCGGCGTCACCTGTGTCATAAAGACCTTGGGATTCCAGTCAACGCCAACTCCTGCGGTCGAACTCAGGGCATTCAGCGTGACCGAATCACCTGCGCAGATGTAGGTGGTGTCGGGGTTTTGGATCTTGACGTCGGCCGGGATAACTGTGATTGTCACCTCTGCGCTGTCTTTGCAGACGCCAGTTGCGCTGGTAGCTACGAGTTGGTAGGTGGTAGTTTCCTGTGGTGTAGCAATCGGACCGGATTGGGTATTGTCCGGTGAGAGGTACAGGTTGGGCGTCCATTCAAAAGTAGTTGTGGAATTTAGGATATCCTGCCCCAGATCCACGCTGTAATTCTGGCAGATGGTGGTGTCCTGTGCTACTGTTGGAAAATCAAAGGAATCGAAGGCCACGGTGATTTGGTCTGTAGCAGTACAGCCACCGAGCTCGACAGAGACATTGACGACCACCTGATTGTAAAATGTAGGTTTAACAAAAGTGAGTACGGGATTCGTAGGGTTGGGAATTGTAAAATAAAAGGTTTGCCAAGCCAGGTTGCTGTTGTTTACGTTGTTGGTGGCCACCAGCGTAACGGTATCGTTCGAGCAGGCATTTAAGATCTCCAAGTCGGGTAGGATTTGAACAGCAGGGTCAATGAGCTGTACCCAGATAGAGTCCACATCCGAGCAAACACCCAGGCTCCCTGTTACCCAGACCCACTGGCTGGCGGTAGGGCAGATGATCGGATTGGCAATGGTGGGGGTGGAAATCAGACTGGTTGGCTCCCAGGAATATTCAGCAGCACCCGTCACGTTCAATTGTGCACAACTACCTGCACAGACGAGCAAAGTGTCAACTGTGCTGCTGAAAATCTGAACATCCAGGTTGTCGTGAATTTCGATATCCAGCGTTGCCACGACGGTTTCGCCGCAGCCAAAATCCCTTACCAGTTTTATTTTAATGGTCTCTACGCCTTCTTCCAGGCCATCTGACAGAGCCTGAATCGGGAAAGAAAAGGTTTCGGTACCTGTCTGAAATGTGACGGAGGAGGGAATAGTGATGGTGTAATCAACGCCTAATTCAGCGGTTCCCTCAATAACTATGGTGTAGGTTGCCGGTGATTCAATCGGAGCATTGAGGGAGATTGTGACTTCATCAGGTATTGCCGTACATTCTTCCACTAAGTAGTGGATGCCCGAATTGTAGTTAATCCCCAGCTCAGGCGCCCCCCCCTTAATTTCAGAGATAAAAACGCCTGAATCGTAGGAGCTGTCCCCCCGGTCGGCGATGGCAAATTTGAGTTTGTAGGTATTGCAGGGGATTGTGCTGATTTTTGCAGTCAGGCTCTTTTTTACGCCTTGGTAGTCCGAGGTCAATCCGTCGTAGGCAACGCTTTGCCCCTGGGAGTTGTCCCGGTAATACTGCCAGTTTGAGCCATCGTTCACGCTGTTGATCTGAATAAAAGTTCCATTGGGCAGGACGGCGATGTTCTCCTGGTTGTTGATGTTGGGATCGCCGGTGATCCCTGGTCCCGACACGAGGAAGGCAAAGATGTCGTTGAAGCTCGTATTGACAAATTCGGGATACTCCTCCGAGCCGAACACGTATTCGAATGTAATTTCATCCGTTGCGGCAAAAACTTCCATTTCCACCACGCAGGCGTCCTGGGAGAGAGAGCTGTTTCCGTTAATTGTCGAGAGATAATCCAGGTCGCTGTCGCCCGGGAAGCCATTGCCCTGAGATGCGAAGAAATTGCCGGGGTTAGCGGCTTGCGAAGCGGAGCCTGAAGTCAGTAGCAGCCCTTTGTCGAGGCCGAGGTCTGTGTTGTCTGCTGCGGTGAAGGTACCTACGGAGCCTTGGGCGCAGTTAATGTTGGTGACGTTGATGACGGTTTGCCCGGAGACGACGTTTTGGATGATCTCCTGGGGGGTGGCATTGGCGTTGATAGAGATCAGTTGATTGGGCTGGCAGGCGTCAATAGTACATTCCCAGGTACCCAGGAATCCTTCGTATGTAGCAGTGCCGTCCGAGACAAACTGTATGGTCATACACCCGCTGCTGGCAGAAACAGAATAGGCTACGCCTCCGGCAGAGGGGTTGTTCGAGTTGCCACCGTTCAGTCTGGCAATTTCCGGAGAGTTGATGTTGGGGCCATCGTAGAAGACCAGATAGTCTGTGTTGATGAAGCCTGCCTCCATGTTGTAGTAGTCAAGGGTAAAGTTGATACAGTTATGGGGTGAAGTGGGGCAGATGGTGTAGGTGTAATTTTCGTTGTTCTGGTAGTTGCCGTCGGGGCCGCCTGAGTCGGCGAGTGTTCCGGTGCAGGCAGTAGAGCTGCCCTCGTCAATAGTTGAAATGGGTGGCTTTTTCACGATACACAATTGGAAAGATCCCCAGTTGGGAGTACCCGAAGCAGACCAGTCATTAACCCTCAAAAAATAAGGGATGCCCGGAGTGAGGCCAACCAAATTGATTTCTATGGATGTTTTACCCTGCGTAGCGGAAACGCAATCCAGCAGTTGTAAGCCGTCCGGCTCGCAATCTCCCCGGTAAACAGCGATTTGTGGGTTGATGATGGAGCCAATGCCGAGGTCGGGGTCGGCTGTTCCGATTACGGATACCAGATAGTCTTCAATGGTATCGGATGCGATAAAAGAAAACCACACATCCCGGTTGGGGTTGCCGATAAAACAGGCGGGGAAATTGTCGAATCCTATGTTGCTCTCCGTGGCACCCACGTTGTTGTACAAGGTCGCCTCGCAACTTGGCGCAGTTCCAAGCTCGACTATGCCGTTGCAATCATCGTTGGCAGGCTGGGCGAATAAAGCGATGGTAAAAAACAGCGTAAATAAGGTAAGAAAATACTTCATGATTGGTTTAGAATTTCCTGGTGAACAGTCAGGGTAATGACTTTAATGCCAATCCACAGACGAGCGAAGGTAAAACCTTTTAATCGCCAAAAATAGGAATGCTACTATAATCCGTGTCGGTTAAGTAGCAATTGTTGAAAAAATTATACGACATGAGCGCAAGCTTCTTTCCTGTAAAAACGGCGACGAGCGGCTTTTTTTCTTTTTTTGTAACTACTTAGCGCAGGGTAGAGCTGTATCAAAAGCTAACTGGCGACGGCTGCAGCCAGGTAACCTTTCAAAGGGGGGAATAAATTTTTAAGAAGCACCCCCCTGAAGGATTTCTTTCGCCTTCGTAGGTGGCTGTTTGACTTTTAAGACAGGCTTGCCCCCTCCTGAGTAATCACTTTTTTATCTGTTTTGAAAAAGGCACATCTGTCGGCTGCTGTGATGCTGCTTTTTTGGAGAAGGTGCCGAAAACAAGTTGGATATTTTGGCGAGGGTGTTTTGGGACTGCCAAGGCAGCGGAAGGGGAACACAGCCTGAGCTATGCAACTATTTCACCAAAACGCAAACAAGCTCTAAAAGGCACCACCAACATGTTCTAAGTTATCTCTGGTGCTTTCCAAAGGTATTCTGGTACCTTCCTGCGTCCAACTTATTGTACCTACCGGCACCAACAGTGTCTCTTGCATTTTTACATTTGCAAAAACTTTCACCTTCAAATTATTTCACGATGAAGCAAAAACTCATCTGCCTGGGAATGTCCCTTTTTCTACTCAACCTTGCAGCCCTTCAGGCGCAGCGACTCAGCTTTACACCCGCACAGCCTCTGCCCGGCGAAAAGATTACCATACGTTACAATCCACAGGGCACGGCCCTGGAAGACCTCGAATCCTTCGACGCTACAGCCTTCCTCATGACGGGAAGCAGTGCACAACCCACGGCGGTGGAGATCGCAATGACCAAAGAGGGGGCATACTGGAAAGGCGAATTCAAAACGGAAGCATCCACTTCGGCGGTTTTGCTTTCTTTTAAAAATGAAGAAGAAGAAAAGGAAGACAACAATGATGAAGCTGGGTACATGGTGCTGATGTTTCAGAATAACAGGAAGGCACCAGTCCAGGGAGCTTTAGCTGCGCAGGCCGGGATGTTCACCTCCTGGGCCAGCCTGGCTGGCCTGAAGCGCAATGAAGCCAAGGCTGTGGACTTGTGGAAACAAGAGTTCAGCAACTACCCGGCTTCAATGGGCAGCGAAGGCGAATACAGCAACTTCGTTTTTTACGCAAACCGCCAAAAAGACGAAGCCGTGATTGCAGAGGCAATGAGCAAAGCCAGTAAAATAGCTGAAAATAAAAAGGCTACTGAAAAAGAGTTGCTGCTTGCTCGCAGTATTTACTCCAGACTAAAGCAGGAAGACAAAGCAAAAGACCTCGAGGCGCTGGCGATTAAAAAATTCCCGAAAGGCCAAATTGCCCAGCAGCAGCAATACACCGATTTCAGAAAAGAGAAAGACCCCAATAAAAAACAGGCGATCTTTGAACAGTTTAAAAAACAGTACGGAAAAACAGAGAGCGGCATGGCCACCCTGAATAACATGGCGCTGGATCTGGCCACCGCATTTTCTGACCTTGGCGACTGGAAGAATTTTGAAAAGTACCTCGCCCAAGTCACTGACCAACTCAACCGGGTCAATCTGCTGAACAGCATTGCCTGGACCCTGTCCGGTGAGAGCCTCGAAGCGGAAGGCAAAGACCTTGCAATGGGCTTGAATTTCTCCGCCAGCTCCCTTTCGCTCCTTGAGGAATTGATGAAATCCGGAGAAGGGAAGCCCAGCTATTACACCGCAAAAGCCTGGAAAAACAGATTGGAAAACAGCTATGCCATGTATGCCGATACTTATGCCCTGCTGGCTTTCAAAAATGGCAAAGCAGAAGATGCCCTGAAGTACCAGCAAATTGCTGCAGAGAAATTTCACTTCAACGATGGCGAAATGGTGGAGCGCTACGCCGTTTACCTCGAAAAAGTGAAAGGCGGAAAAGAAGCGGAAGCCTTCCTCGCCACCATGATGGCAGAAGGCAAAGCCAACTCTGCGGCAAAGGCACAGCACAAAAGACTCTTTTTGGCCAACAATACCCTGGAGAGCGCTTATGACAAGTACCTGGTGAGCATCGAAAAGGAGGCTTTGGCTGCCATGAAAGAAGAATTGAAAAAGAACATGCTCGATGATGCAGCACCTAATTTCAAATTGCTGAACATGAATGGCGAAGAAGTTTCCCTCGAAGGGCTGCGCGGCAAAGTTGTCGTCGTTGATTTTTGGGCAACTTGGTGCGGACCGTGCAAAGCCTCGTTCCCGGGCATGCAGCGGGCCGTGAATAAATTTGAAAAAAGCGATGACGTGGCCTTTGTCTTTATTGATACCTGGGAGAGTGGCGAACCAGATGCTAAAAAGACCAACGCCAAAAAGTTTATTAATTCGAAAGCCTATACATTTAATGTATTGTTCGACCTGGACGACTCCGTGGTGAAATCGTATGGCGTCAGCGGAATACCAACCAAATTTGTCGTGGATAAAAAAGGCATCATCCGTTTCAAAAGCGTCGGCTTCGGAGGTAATGACGACGAGCTGGTAAACGAAATCACCCTCATGATTGAGATGGCAGGAGGCCAGATCCCTCAGGAGGTGACGAGTGCACCCTGAGCACCGTTTTGAGCAGCGTGACTCCATCGGGGGGCAACCCCTGAACCCAAAAGCATTGAACAGGGAGAAGCTGTAGCAAAAGGCCAATGTCAGCGGAAGCCGCCATTGGCCTTTCTGTGAGGAATGTCTTTTTTGAAATTTCTTTGAAGTTTTTAAAAACAGCTCCTCGCTCTGAGAAGAGAAGCTGTTTGGATTTGACTACCAGAGGGAAAATGACGACATTTTAGCCGGTAAGGAACGTGCCGGAATTAAGTTGGGTATTTTCGGCGAGTGTATTTTGGGGGCTGGCAAGGCAGTGAAATAGGCGCATAGCCTTCGCTACGTAACTATTTCACTAACACAGCCAGCGCCCAAAAGACGCCGCCCAAATGCGTAAGTTATTTCCGACACGTTCCTAAGCTCCATTCCAACAGCATCTCTGCCCAAGCACCAAATCGCAAACAAGCTCTTATGAAACGGGCACCCTCCTCTTCTGCTCATTGGCGGTGGAGGTGGTACTCGAGCAAGTTCTCAATGGGCTTGTGAAGGATGGTACCCTGGCGGAGGCTCAATTCAACGAGCAATTCCCTGAGGATATCCTGAAAATACCAGGCAACCGAGCCGACAAAATGAAGCGGCAGGGTTTCGTGATTTTCATACTTGCAGGCGTGCCGCAGGAGAAATTCACGGAAGGAGTCTCCCACCAGCCGCTGGATAAAAGGGTGCTCCCGCTCTGCTTCAAACGCAGCAACAAAAGAGGCGAGATAGGCTGCGGGGGCACGCCCGCCGTAAACTTTTTCCAAAAGCTCTGCTTTGCCGCCCGGGCAGAAGCGCTCCATCACAGAGCGAAGCACTGCCGGCATTTCCCTGTAAAAATAGGCCTGCACCAACCGCTTTCCAATTGAGAAACCGCTTCCCTCGTCTCCAAGTACAAATCCCAGATTGGCAATGTTGTCAATTTGCTGCTTGCCATCGTACAGCACTGAATTGGAGCCTGTGCCCAGAATGCAGGTGATGCCTGGCTTATCACCGCAGGTGGCTCTGGCTGCTCCCAGCAAATCCGTGTCCACCTCGATTTTTGCTTTTGAAAAAATGCGGGATAGTGCGTTGCTGACGGTGGCTTTTTTCTCCTCTGTCCCGCAGCCAGCACCGTAGTAGAAAACACGGGCTTCAGTGGCCGCAGGCAGATTCGGGGCGAGGTGGGTTTGAAGTATGTTCAAAATTTCCTCTTCGGAGGCGTAGGTTGGATTAAAACCACGAGTGGAGACGGTGTACGTCGCTCCGTCAGACAGGCGAATCTTCCAGTCGGCTTTGGTGGTGCCTCCATCGCAAACAACCAGCATGAAATTTAATTTTTGTGTAACTACTTAACCGCTGTTTGAAGTTGACTCACGAAGCCAAAAAGCCGCCTTCCCCTCTCTGGCAGCCAAATCTAAACAGCTTCTCACAATTTGGAGCCTGCCTCACAAGTCAAACCGCCACCTTTGGTGACCAAAACGCAAACAAGCTCTTAATGAGGGGTGCTTTTTTAAAACGCAAATAAATTTGAAAAAAATGCTCCTCTTTAAAAGGTTATTTGGCAACGGCCGCCCTCAGTTGATTTTTGAAAGCCTCAAGTAGTTGGTAGCTGCTGCTGTTATTGGACTTATGATACAGCCCCCTACTAACTAATTACATTTTTATAAACACGAAAGAACGCAGGAAGGAAGGCAAAGAGAACCCTTTTTCTCTGCACCCCGGCTTGCTCATTTTTATAGAGTAAAGGTAAGACAACCGACATTCGAGGCAGCAGGTTTTACTTTTTTTTAAAAAAAATAAACAAAATGTTTACCATTTACTTGCATAATTGAAACAAAACATTTTAATTTGCTATACTTTCCTGTTTTAAAACAAAAATTAATGACATGATAGAGTTTGGTATTCACCGGCAACCCGAAAAAGAAACCACTGTAAAAAACCTGATTAGCTGGATAAGCAAGTATTGGTTCCAACTGGCCATCTGTTTTTTTCTGTTCCAATTTTACCAGAGTCGGAATGTGCAGATTGTCGTAGGGCAGGGTAGTGAGGCTTCGCTTTCTGCTGTTGAGCCGGTAAAAGCTCATTTTCGGGAGGAGAAGAGCCATGCGGAAATGTCCATAAGCCCCGCCCTGCCCGATGGTACCATTTCTGAGGGCCGGCCTGCACCGGCTCCTTCAAAATGGAAATCGTCAGATTTCCGGAACCTGTCTTTCGTTTTCGACCCTGGGCTGGCAAGGAGGAAGGGGGTGGATGAATCTATTGTGCAGGAAAAGTTGACCCACTGTCGGGAATACGTTGAGCGCTTTGCAGCGACGGCTATACAGGAGTCGCAACAATTTGGAATGCCTGCCAGTATAAAATTAGCGCAGGGCTTGCTCGAAACCGATGCGGGCAGCAGTAAGCTGGCTACTGAATCGAACAACCATTTTGGCATCAAATGCCGCAGTAAATGCCGGGGTTGTACTTGCCGCAACTACTCTGACGACGAGGTGTACGATATGTTCCGGGTGTTTGATACGGCTTGGGAAAGCTACCGGGAGCATTCCAGGTTGTTGCAGATTGAGCGCTACAGCAAGTTGAAAAAGCTGGGTACGAAGGATTACGAAGGCTGGGCCAGGGGTTTGAAAAAAGCCGGCTATGCTACGGATAAAAACTACGACAGCAAACTCATCCGCATCATTGAGTCCCTTGACCTCCACCAATTTGACAAGTAACTGTGGGGGAAGCCCCAAGGCTAATTTTTCATCATAGGCATGAAGTTTATCTACCTGTTCATCAACATCCCTTACGTCTGGAAGTGTAAGATTGGAATTTCCAGGCATGTGTCGAAGCGGAGGAAAAACGTGAGTAAGACAACTCCGGGCTGGGTGCTGCCGGTTTGGGTGGTTTATATTCCCTTTGCGGAGCACCTGGAGAAGCAATTGCACCATTTTTTTGCGAAGTTCAGAAGCCCTTTTACCTCAGGCTCGGGGCGGTCGGAGTGGTTTTTTACGCTGCCTGTCTTACCTTTGGCCTGGCTGCTATTCAATTTCATGTTTGTAGTTTACTGGTCGCCTGTATTTGTTTTTGTGTATTGGTATTTGAACAAATGATTTGCAGGCCGCTACTGGCAATGAAAGGTACTGGCAATAAGCTGGGTACTTCGGTGAGGGTATTTTGAGGGTTGGCAAGGCAGCGAAATGGGAGCATAGCCTTTGCTACGCAACTATTTCACGAACACAGCCAGCGCTCAAAAAACGCAGCCTTAGAAGCTGTTTGGATTTGGCTGCCGAGCGAAAAAGATGACTTTTTAGCCCGGTGAGCTAAATTCACACAGCTTCTGAGTACGGGAGTTATTCCTGGCAGGTTCCTAAATTTGCTTTGACATGAAAAATTTGATTTACCTCTTCATCTTCTGCCTCATGAAACTTTCACCTACAGCCCAGGCTCAACAGAGGGAGCTGCAATTCAAGATTTCCTTTTCCCCAGCAATTTGCGACCAGGTGCTTGATGGGCGGCTCCTTTTATTCATTTCAAAAACCCAAGAACCGGCACCCCGCTTCCAGATTGGCAGCGGAGTGAAGACAGGACAGGTTTTCGGCGTGAATGTCGAGGGCCTGGCTCCGGGAGAGGCAGCAAAGATAGACGGCCGGGTTTTCGGATATCCGCTTCAAAGCCTGCACCTTCTGCCTCCGGGTGAATACTTCGTGCAGGCACTCCTCCATCGCTACGATACCTATCATCTCGCCAACGGCCATACCGTGAAGCTGCCTGCGAGCTGGGAGGCAGGGCAGCAGTACAACCTGGAGCCTGGGAACCTGTTCAGCCAACCCCAAAAAGTGGTGCTCGATGAGCACAAAGGCAGCCAGGTCAATATCCTGATGACGGAAAAAGTGCCTCCCGTAGTGCAGCCGGAAGATTCGCCCTACGTTAAGCACATACAAATACGCAGCGAGAGGCTGAGCCAGTTTTGGGGGAGGGACATGTACCTGGGCGCTCACGTGCTGCTGCCGTATGGCTTCGAGGAGCACTCCGAAGCCCGCTATCCACTGATGATCTTTCACGGGCATTTTCCCGCGGATTTTGGAGGCTGGCGCACCACACCACCCGACCCCAACCTGGAACCCGACTACTCCGAACGGTTCAAACTCATCGGCTACAACCGGATTGTGCAGCAAGAAGCGTACTCGTTTTTCGAGCAATGGACCAGCGAAGATTTTCCCCGATTCCTCATCATCGAAATTCAGCACGCCAATCCCTACTACGACGACAGCTACGCCGTCAACTCTGCCAATCTCGGCCCTTATGGCGATGCCATCACCTACGAGTTGATTCCCTACATCGAAAAGCAGTTTAGAGGAATAGGGCAAGGCTGGGCACGCTTTCTTTACGGTGGCTCAACAGGCGGATGGGAGGCGCTGGCCGCACAGATCTTCTACCCCGAAGAGTACAACGGTTGTTTTGCCGCCTGCCCCGACCCGATTGACTTCAGAGCCTACACCTCGGTCAACATTTACGAGGATAAGAATGCCTACTACACGGAAGGAGATTTCAAAAAAATTTACCGGCCCGCCTCCCGGGATTTTCTGGGAAACATCTTTGCCAATGTGATTGATGAAAGCCACAAAGAGCTGGCTCTGGGGGATCGCTCCCGCTCAGGGAGCCAACTGGATATATGGGAAGCCGTGTTCTCTCCCACCGGAGCCGACGGATACCCCGCTCCGATATGGGACAGGCTGAGCGGCGAAATTGACCCTGAAGTGGCCAACTACTGGCGGGAAAACTACGACCTGCGCTACATCCTGGCCCGGGATTGGAATAAAATCGGCGAAAAACTGAAAGGAAAAATTCACATTTATTGCGGTGACATGGATAACTACTACCTGAACAATGCCGTTTACCTCATGGAGGAATTCCTCGAAGGAACCATGTATCCTTACTATGGCGGGGAAGTGGACTACGGCGACCGGGCAGAGCACTGCTGGAATGGCGATCATGACCACCCCAACCACATTTCACGCCTGCGTTACAATACAATGTATATCCCAAAAATTTTAAAACGAATTAATGAGAGCGCACCAAAAGATGCAGATTTGCAGAGTTGGAGATATTAAAAAAGCCAACCTTGAAACGGGGGTAGTTTGGCACGGTGATAGTATTAATAATAAAGTTAAACTGAAATTCTCGTCTTCAGAGCAGGAGGACCCACGCGGAGTGGTTCCATTTTTTGAATAATTTCTTGTATAAATAATTATTTTTTTGCTGTGAGTGAGCGTGGGGTGAGGTTTTTTTTTACCTTTGCCCGACCAAAACTACATTTCCCATGAGCAGATTACGATTGTATCTGGTGTGCCTTATATCGGGCATTTCCTTACAGGTTTCCTCCCAACAACTTTCTCTTTTTTCCCAGTACCGGGAAAATCAAACCATCATCAATCCGGCTTCCATTGGCAGTAGCTATCTGGGGTATGATCAGAACCTCAGTTTCGGTGCTTCATACAGGTTGCAGTGGCAAGGCATTGAAGGTGCTCCGCGCACAACGCTCCTGCGAGGTGATTACCTGGACAGGAATGGTGGCTCTGTTAATTTACTCACCGGCGGATATTTGATCAACGACCAAACGGGGCCGACGGGCTTTACCGGATTGTACGGGCGGATTGGCGGGGTGTTATCCGATGACCCCTATTTCGGCGGTATTGCAGCGGCACTTTCAGTTGGCGCAGTGCAATACCGGGTAAAAACTTCCGAAATACGGCTGCGGCAGCCAAATGATATCCTCACGGTCGAAGACCAGCACAAAATCTATCCTGATGTCGGCCTGGGGGTCTTTGCCTACAAACAACTGGAAAGAGGAGCCTTCGACGGAGATTACGTCTATGGCGGCATTTCAATACCACAGATCATGGGGTTGGACCTGCAGTTCAAAGAGGACGATGGAGAGTTTTCGGTCAAGCGGGTGCAGCATTATTACGCCTCGGCCGGTTTTTATAAGTTTTTGGGTAAAGACGACTTCATCGAACCCTCCGTCTGGCTGAAATTTGCGCCCAATGCTCCTATCAATGTTGACTTTAATATCCGCTACCAGATGGCCCAAAACTTCTGGGTTGGTGTCGGTGGCGCAACATCCGGTTCAATGCACACCGAACTGGGCTTCCTCATCGGAGACAACTTGGGTTTTGACAATACCTTGAAAATAGGTTATGGATTTGACTATTACTTCAGACCCTATGGCCCATACGCAGGCGGTACGCACGAGATAAATATTTCCTACTCACTGGATACAAATGATTGATTTGTCTTTGGACGGGCAGTTGAGGCAAAGTGATTTGCAACTCAAACCAGGCAATAACCATGAATATTCCCTATTAGTGATTTTCTCAGGGTTTTATGGCCGCTCCCAAAACTAATTACAAAATGAAAAAAATACTTTTCCTCCTTGTTTTTGCTTTTTCCTGTTTTGTTCATCAGACCTGGGCGCAACCGACTTTCTCTTTTTCGCCGCAGCAGGTGCAGGTGGACCCGGGAAACCCTGTTTGCATGGATTTGAACTTGATGGACTTTACGGATATCCTGAGCGCTCAATTCAGCGTTCAATGGGATCCGGGAGTGATTGAATTTCAGAGTGTCGCAAGTTTAAACCCTTCTGTTACCAACCTGAGCATCGCCAATTTTGACCTGTCTCAGGTAGCCCAAGGGATTCTGACCTTTAACTGGTCGAACGGCCAGCCTTGCAACAGTGCAATTTCCGGCGTGACGCTGCCCGACGGGGCCAGCTTATTCAAACTCTGCTTCACCGCAACGGGGGTTTACGGCAACCACACCTTCGTAAATATTGTGGACCAGCCCATGGATATGGTGGTCAAGCGATTAGCTGCCAACTGCCTTGACATTGGAGAATTTGTGGAGCCGGGCTTTGTGTCTCTGGGCACCCGCCCGCTGACGATCAATATTTCTTCAGCAGATGGATTTACCGGCGACATCGTTTGCATTGATTTTAAAGTAAAGGATTTTAAAAACCTCATCTCCTTCCAGTACTTTATTTATTGGGATACGACCGTGCTGGAATTTCAAAACGTAATAACGATGAACCTGCCGGGCAATTATTTTACCGGCCAGAACCTGACGCAGTCCGGCATGCTCAGCACCATTTGGTACACGAACAACATTAATCAGGGAGTCACTTTGCCCGATGGCACACAAATCATGCAATTGTGTTTCAGGGTGAAGGGGAGTTGCGGCCAAAGCTCTCCGATTTACATTGGAGAAAATGTTTTCAGCTCGCCCAATGAGCCTATAGAAGTAATTGACGTGGTGACGAGCTCCCCTTCCAGTGGCGTGAACATTGGCCTCCTCCAACACAAGGGGAATGTCACGGTAAACTGCTTTAACCCCGAGGGAATCAATGTTGAAATTGAGGATAAAAACGTCTGCCCTGGTGAAAGCTTCACCGTGGACGTCAAGGTTTCCAACTACACTAACATCGCCAAGCTGATGTTTAATTTGAAATGGAACCCGAATATTATCGAAATGACCACACCCAAAGTCTCTTTCCCTCAAACCGGCGGGTGTTTCAACTTTAACAACCCCACCACCGTAAACTCCAACAACTCCTCCCAAGGAATACTTTCTGTTGACTGGACTTCTACCGGCCTGGGCTGTACCTTGCCCGATGACTTTATCCTGATGCGGCTTCATTTCAAGGCAAAAGGCTCGGGAGGTTCCAATTCTACGATTGCTGTAGTGAACCCTATCCTGGTAGATAAATTTGGCGGCTTAGTGGTGAATATCGGGATCAACAACAACAACGGCCTGGTGTCTATCTGCGAACTAACCAGCCCCACCATCGTGGCTTCCTCCACCAATGCCAATCCCGGTGAGACCGCCTGCATTGATTTTACCGTCCAGGATTTTGACGAGGTTACCCGGATGCAATACACCATTAACTGGGAGCCTAATATCTTGCAATACGTTGATGTACAAGGGTTTAATCTGAATGGCCTGAATTCCGACAACTTTTTGACCACCCAGGTTCTGTCCCTGGGCGTTTTAGGGGTGGAGTGGGAAAACCCCGTCGGCGTAAGCGTGCCGGACGGTACCGTAATTTTTCAAACCTGCTTTAAACTCATTGGAAACCCCGACGACTGCTCCCATATCGCCTTTGATGACGTCCCCTGGCCAATTGATGTAAAAACCACCACCTCGAACAACACCAGCGTCGGACTGAACGGCCAGCAGGGGTTCGTCTGCACGCTGAACCCCCTGAGTTTTAAAATTTCAATACCCGACGTGGTGTCAGGCCAGTTTAGCACCGTTTGCCTGGACGTGACGGCAAAGAGCTTTTTGCAACTCACAGAGATGACCTACTCCATCAACTGGAACCCAGCTATTCTGCAGTACATCAACATCCAGTCCACGGGAAACCTGCCTGGCTTTGGCCCCGACAGTTATGACGACAGCAACTCCCTGACCTCAGATGGACAATTGATAATCAATTGGTTGTCACCCAACCAACTACTCGGCACCACCGTCGAAGATGGAAAGAGCCTGTTCAGCGTTTGCTTCAAGATAGTTGGCGCCCCACCTTCCTGCAGCCCAGTTACGGTCACGGGCTACCCGGCTCCTATCACCATAACTACAGCGCCCACCGGCAGTGCTAACCTGGGGCTGACGGCCAAGCAAGGGTCCGTCTGCGTGAGCAGCAGTATCCAGGTGGCAAATGTGGTGATTACCGACCTGGATTGCCCGAGCATCCCCACAGGTGCTATTGACCTGACTGTCGTTGGTGGCTCGGGGGATTACGTTTACTCCTGGACAGGTGCAAATGTAAATCCTGGCGCACAGGATCAGAGCAACCTTTCCCCGGGTCTTTACAAAGTAACCATCACGGATGCGCAGAATCCTGCATTGGTTTTGAATCTTGAATACACCGTTGGCCTGGCTCCTGGCGCACCCGTTGCAAATGCAGGCGTTGACACGAGCTTCTCCTGCAATGGCGGCTTTTTTATGACACTGGATGGATCAGGCTCAATGGGCGATAATATCACCTTCTTTTGGGAGCCTGTGAATGTCGGTGGGCTTCAGGGTATTATTTTGCCCGGCGAAGAGGAGAAGATGAACCCCAAGATCGTGGGTGGAAAATTTTATGAACTAACCGTGACAGACCCCCTGACGGGCTGTAGCGATAAAGATACCATCAGAATTGATGCTCCGATAAAACCCGTGCCCGTGGTAAGCGAGATGACTGAACCTCTTACCTGTGCCAACGACACGCTTATCCTGGATGGCACGGCATCTCCCTTTGGCTTCGATGCCCTCTGGACAACCCTGAACGGAAACATCGTGCCTGGCACGGAAAACTATCTGACTCCAAAAATTACTGCACCGGGAACCTACTACCTCACGCTCATCAACCACCAGACAAACTGCCAGGGAATTGACAGCGTACAGGTAGAAGCATTTTTTGAATACCCTACTGCGGATGCCGGGGCTGATGCCGCTCTGGGCTGCCAGGATCAGGCCGTGTATGTCGGCGGAGACAACTCAAGCACCGGCCCTGACTACACCTACTACTGGTCTTCACAGGATGGAGAGGTCTGCGGCAACAGTAACAGCAGCCATACCAGTGCCTGTTCGGCAGGCACTTACTTGCTCACGGTGACTAACGTCCTGAATGGTTGCTCGACGGTAGATACGATGGTGGTCGAAAGCAATACTCAGAAACCGGTCGCCAGCGCAGGCCCCAATTTTACGCTGACCTGCATGCAAGATGAAGTTACCCTGGACGGCAGCGGGTCTTCTTCCAATGGCAATTACACTTATACCTGGACGACTCTGAACGGCGGCAACATCCTTTCGGGTGGAAACACGCTGCATCCAATTGTGGACGCTCCGGGCCTTTATCAACTCATGGTTGTTGATAACGACAACGACTGCTCAGCTATCTCGGAAACAACCGTTGAAGCAAACTTTGAATTGCCTGAGGTGGAAGCCACAGCAAGCAACGACATTACCTGCCTGCTTGACAGTGCAATACTGGATGCAACAGGCTCCTCAGAGGGGGCTGAATTTACCTATACCTGGAAGAAAAATACCGGCGAAATCATTGGCAATGGCCTGAACGTCCAGGTTTCTTCGCCCGGTACATATGTCCTGCTGGTGACCAATGGCATAAACCAATGTCAGGACTCTATCGAAATCGCAGTCGAAGACAAAACAGCACTACCGGAGGCAGAAGCAGGCGAAAACGAATCAATAACCTGCTCCAACCCTACACCTCAGCTGCTCGGCACAACAGCGGCAAACCCAAACTTCATCATTCAGTGGTCAGGCCCTCCAGGTAATTGCATTCAAAACGGAAACTCGCCGACACCTACCATCTCCTGTGCCGGAAGTTACATCATGACAGTGGCGGATACCCTTACCGGTTGTGTGAAAAAAGACACCGTTTGGGTCGGATTGGACATGATGCCTCCTGGGGTAGATGCTGGAGTGGACACCTTTCTGACGTGTATCGTGGATACAATTGAGCTGGCAGGGTCTTCGGATGCACCCGATATTTTGGTAGCCTGGAGTTCTATCCCCGCTGGATTGACGATTTCCAATCCGGGCATTTTGAATCCGGTCATTTCTTCATCTGGCACTTATACACTTACGGTGACCAACACCGTCAATGGCTGCTCTAAATCTGATATTGTCGTGGTGGGGGCAGACAAAACTCCGCCGGTGGCTGATGCTGGCTCCGATGGACAGGTAGATTGCCTAAAAACTTCCGATACGCTGGATGCCAGCAATTCCGAGCTTGTCAACACTTCCCTTAGCTGGTCGCAGATTGGCGGAACATTTTCTTCGACGCAGGTACAGGTCGAAGCAGGAGCCGGGATGTACGAATTGCTCGTAGTCAGCAACCTGAACGGCTGCGAAGCCCGGGATACGGTAGAAATTGTAAACAAGGCGATATTGCCCTTGGCCGTCGCTGGCGACCTTGTCGAAATTGCTTGTGCGGATGAATTTACAACCCTCAGTGCGACGGGGTCTTCGGTGGGGCAGGAGATTACCTACACCTGGACGGATGCTTCGGGGCTGGTTATAGGTAACGACGTCACAGTACAGGTGTCGGCCCCAGGTTTTTACACCCTGACCGTGTTCAATTCGGAAACGAATTGTGAAAATGCAGACAAGGTAGAAGTAGTGCGAGCTACCGAAGCCGAGCCAGCGTCTGCTGAGGCAGACCACGACCCCTGTTCTGCAGAGGCAATCCTGCTGGGAAATCTTCCTGCTGGCGCCTCTGGCTTGTGGACCAATTTGGCGGGTGCGACAATTGACAACCCACAGGCAGCAACTGCTGTAGCCCAAAACCTGGCAGAAGGAGAAAATATCTTCATCTGGACACTTTCCATCGGGCATTGTCAGTATTATTCCTCCGATACAGTGCAGGTCAATGTGCTCCTGGCAGCACCCCATGCGGTAAATGACCAGGCAGTACTTTCACAAAGCATGGGCAACTCCCTGAGCCTGAACGTTTTGAAAAATGACCAATTCCAGAATCCCGTTTTAAAATTGTTGAATACTGCGAATATCATTGGCACAGCTACTGCATTGCAGGACGGTACAGTGGAATACGCAAAGGAAAAATGCTTTGCCGGGAATGTCCGCATTGACTACGAGGTCTGTGAGAAAAGTTGCCCTGAACTCTGCGACACAGCTTCCCTGGAGATCAGGGTAGAAAAAAGCGATACCGAAAACTGCGATGAGGTGCCGAATGGTATCACGCCTAATGGAGACGGAGTAAACGATTACCTGGTCTTTGACCTCCTGCTGAACAATCCGCCAAGTGCTTTCCCTGACAATGAGATACTCGTTTTCAACAGGTGGGGAGACGTGGTGTACCAGGCCAAGCCTTATCTGAATGATTGGGGAGGAAACAGCAACGCAGGCAAGCCGCTGCCACAGGGTACTTATTACTACATCCTAAAGCTGAATATCAGCAATGGTGACATTATCAAAGGCGATGTGACCATTTTGAAATAAAGGCAAAACCGAGATTTGCATTTTAGAGCTTGTTTGCGATTGGGTGCTTGAGGCAAAAACACAAACAAGCTCTTAGGAACGTGTCGGAAATAACTTACGCATTTGGGCGGCGTCTTTTGGGCGCTGGCTGTGTTAGTGAAATAGTTACGTAGCTAAGGCTATGCGCCTATTTCACTGCCTTGCCAGCCCCCAAAATGCACTCGCCGAAATACCCAACTTATTTTCGGCACGTTCCTTAGCAAAAGATGGCTCCTTTTGCGGGTTGTTTCCGGGGGAGTTTAAAGACCCTTCTACCCCCCGGGAAATAACTCTGCCGTAGATGCAGAGTGGAGAGGAGGACTTCGTTTGCCCCCTCTGACCCTGCTGACTGCAGCCAGGCACTGTGCCTGCGAAGTTTGCATAAAGAGGAAGGGTGGCTTACAAACAAGTACTCGCAACTTCCAAGGACAGTAAAACTAAAACGATGAAGTAGAATGGGTTACAAGCATTTTTTTGACAAATAGGATTTATGGCAAGGTTTTTTTATTAATAAAATTGACAGGTTATTCCCTGTTACCCTCCAATTTTGTGATTGCATTGTTTGTAAAGGCAACAAGTTGTAACTTGTGCCCTTAAATTGTGTTACAAACGCTGTGCAATTTTACCTTGAGAAAACTCGAATCGGTTTGCAAATCAGTATTAAAGATTTTTGCCCACACTTCTTTTCCCCTAACAAGGGAGCGTTCTTTTAATGTTGTAACTGTAAAATCTTAAACCGATAAGTATTTCTCACCCAGTTAGTGATTCTCCCAATTCCCGATTAGTAAGGCATCGAATTGCGCAATTCGAAAAGTTGCGTGTGCACGGACGATATTCCCAGTCGGCGTAATGCCCCGGAAGATCTCGAATAACTTGAGACCATGATTTTATTTAACCGGACCATGAACGTTCTACGAGCCTTCCTCCTCGTTCTTTCCCTGGGGGTAGCATCCTCCTCTGTATATGCAGGGCGTCCTTCATTTTATGTTCCGGCTGATACCGTTTTAACCTGCAACGACCTCGTTCAGATTTCCCTTAACTTTGATTGTGAGGCGTTTATTGTCGGAGATGAAATTTTGGAAGGCTACAACGGAAGTTATGAAGACCTCAACATTTCTATTGCCCGGCCCAACGGAGAACCTGTTCCAAACCCCATTACCGGAGCCTATATCGGTGAAATCCTGACCATCACTGTATTGCATGTGCCAACGGGCAATTGGTGCGCAGGAGATGCGCTCATAAAAGATAAACTGCCCCCCGCAATCACCTGCAATAACTATTCAATCCAGTGTTATCAAAGCCCTTCTGAATTTCCCCTTCCCATTGCCATTGACAATTGCGACCCCAACCCCACCGTCGCAATGGTCAATGAAATAATCGAAGAGGGAAACCTTTGCGAAGGCGTGGTATATTACCGCACTTTTGTCGCTTTTGACAAGCAAAACAACTTTTCATCGTTCTGTACCCAGATTTATTCCGCAGGCCTGCCGCCCCTGCCTCAATTTCCACCCGATACGGTCTGGGACTGCCACGTCTTTCAGGCCCATCCCAACGTCGTTAACCCAACAAAACTGACGGGCGATTTGAACACCACAGGCTCGGGCCTCCCCGACGTCGCTATCGGAAACTACTGCCCTTATAATGTTTCCCAACACACAGACACCATCTCCGAATGTGGCAATACCTTCACCCTTGTCCGCACCTGGACGGTGCTGAACTGGTGTACCGGACAAATTTACCTGGCCGATGCTAACGGCAATAACAACGTCCAGCTCATTAAAATCAGAGACAATACGCCGCCGGAAATACTCAGGTCCGATTTTAACCTCAGCGCAAATGTGCAGGGCAATCACCCAAATGGCTGCACGGCTGTCGGCCTCCTTCCTCCGGCTACTGTCACGGACAACTGCCAGGAATGGACGCAAAGGATTTTCACCCCCACTGGTGAGGCCATTTACATCAACGGACAAAATGGAAATGACGGCGGCATCATTCCTGCGCCGGGCCTGCCTTTGGGCCAACACACGATCGTTTATCAGGCTACCGATGCCTGCAACAATACAGACACGCTACACGTGACTGTAACGGTCATAGACGATATCGCTCCCCAGGCCGTGTGCGATGAGACGACCTACGTTGCTTTGAATACCCAGGGAGAAGCCGAGGTCTTTGCTGCCACCTTCGATGATGGCACCCACGATAATTGCTGCCTCGACACTTTCCTGGTCAAGCGCATGTCCAGCCCTTGTGGTGGCCTTGACGACGACTTCGACGCATCGGTTCATTTTTGCTGTGAGGATGTTGGCAACCTCGTCACCGTAATCTTCAGAGCTGTTGACTGCTGGGGAAATTACAACGACTGCATGGTGAGTGTTGAGGTCGGTGATAAAATTCCACCCCTACTCGTCGAATGCCCATCTGCCCAATCCATTGACTGTAGCTTTTATGCAGAAAGTCTGGAAATACCGCTTTCGCAAGGAGATTACAGCGTCCTGGGTCAGTTTGAAGATGCCGTTTTCAGCGATAACTGCCAGCTCGTCTATCTGGATACCACGGTCACTGTTCAAATAGACCAGTGCCTTTCGGGCACGATCACCCGGTTCTGGAGAGTTACAGATACGGGCCACAACAGCGAGCTGACTTGTACGCAGACCATTACAGTCAATCACGTATCGGATTGGGTGGTCGCTTTTCCGGCTGATCTGCTGGTCCAGTGCGCCGAAGACTTGCCCTTTACCGGCGAGCCTGCCATCTTTTTTGAAGATTGCGAACTCGTGGCAGTGTCTTTTCAGGACGAAGTATTTACCATCGTCCCAGATGCCTGTTTTAAAATTGCGAGAACCTGGAGCGTCATAAACTGGTGCTCGGCAGGTGCGGAAATCGGTCAGGAAATTGTCGAATCCTCCGAAGCTGAACTCAATTTTGACCTCAACGGAGATGGGCTTATCAATAACCGCACTTTTCAGGATGGCGTGAATGTCGAAAACTTCTCGCCGGCAGCTCCTCTGCACGGTGGCCAGCCGGATGGCTATATCAGCTACCAACAGATCATTAAAGTCAACGATGCGGTGGCACCTGTTGTCACCTGCGAGCCACTCGTTGACGTTTGTGTTTACGAATCTGATTGCCTTGCGAATTTTTCACTCCCTTTGCCAGCAACGGAGGATTGCAGCCCCGAGCTGTTGATTACAGCAACGGGAGACTTGGGTACCGGCCTGGGACCTTTTACGGGTATTCCTATTGGCAACTATTCCATGACTTACCAGGTCTCGGACTACTGTGGAAACAAATCTTTTTGCACTACGCTGGTCACGGTAAGGGATTGCAAAAAACCTACACCCTTCTGCGTCAATGGCCTGAGCATTACCCTTGAACAGGACACTGTCGTCACCATCCATGTCGAAGATTTTGACGCAGGCAGCTTCGACAACTGCTCCGGTGAATTGATGTTTTCCTTCTCGGCTGACCTCTCCAAAACGACCTTAGAGCTGGATTGCTACGATCTGGGCTTCGTCACGGTGCAGGTGTGGGTGACCGATGCTGCCGGCAACCAGGACTACTGCGAAACTTTCATTTTCGTAGATGACAACCAGGGCATCTGCCAGGGGCCGCCGCTGGTGAGCGGATCAGTGAAAACTGAAAGCAACCTGCCCCTGAAAAATACCCAGGTGAAACTCAGTGGGTCCGCCATGGAGCAGCAGGTGACAACGGCCAACCCCGGTGGCTCCTATCAATTTGAAGTTGTCTGGGGCGGGGATTACTCAATCTCCTGCCTGAAAGATACACTGCCCCTGAATGGCGTCACGACCTACGACCTCGTTTTGATTAGCAAGCACATTCTCGGCAATCAACTGCTTGACAGCCCCTACAAGATCATTGCAGCAGATGCAAACCGAAGCAATTCGGTGACAACTGCCGATTTGGTGGCTATTCGCAAGCTCATCCTACAGATGGAGAATAAATTCCCAAACAATACCTCCTGGCGTTTCGTTGACAAGCACTTTGTCTTCCCCGATCCGGCGAATCCCTTTCTGACAGCTTTCCCTGAAGCCGCAAATTTCAACAACGTCACAACGGACATTCTCAATGCCGACTTCATCGGCGTAAAGGTTGGGGATGTCAATCTCAGTGCTGATCCACAGAATTGATTTCAGGCAGGAGATAGCTGGAAATACCCCGTATTTTTTTGGAAAAGCTTTCAAGGGCAGCGCTGTTGTAACAACTGCGCAGTGATTTGGTGCAGCGCTATTGCAACTGCGGTAGCTACGTTGAGCGAGGCAGTGGCTCCAATGAGGTGGATTCTTGTGCAGGCGTCGAGCGAGCTGAGGGTGGAAGCAGTGATGCCGTATTTCTCACTTCCCACCACGAGCGCTATTTTTTTGTGTTTGCAGAAGTCAAACTGCCTGAGATCCTCACAGTCTGCAGATGTTTCTAACCCGATGACGGTATAACCTTCGCTTTTAAGCCGGGCAATCAGCATAGCTATATCGGGAGCAAGTTCCCAGGCTACGACTTTTACCGTCGAGCGGGAAGCCCTTCTCACTTTGAAGTTAGGTGGAGCAGCAGCCTTGCCACAGAGGTAAACCTTTTCCACGCCAAACGATTCGGCAAGGCGGAAGATCATGCCCGTGTTTTCGGGAACCTGTACGGCTTCCAGGAGCAGGCACAGCGGAAAGCACGGTCGCTGTCCTTGCGAAGCGAAGACCCCGGGCTTGTCGGGGGTCATATTTTTCTCGTTTTCAGCCGGATTGAGTTTCCAATCACAACTACATCGGAGAATGCCATGAAAAGTGCGCCCCACATGGGATTCAGAAAGCCTAGGGCTGCCACAGGTATGGCCACGATGTTGTAGGCAAAAGCCCAGAACAGATTCTGCCTGATGGTTTGCAAAGTAGCCTTCGAGATGGCCAGTGCCCTGGGCAGGCGGTCGAGGTTGCCGTTGAGCAAAATGACCTGGGCAGACTGCATGGCTACCTGTGAGGCATTGCTCAGGGAAACGCCGATGGTAGCCCTTGCCAGTGCCGGAGCGTCGTTGATGCCATCGCCAATCATAGCTGTCGGTGCCTCTGCTGTCAATTGGCCGACGATCTTGAGTTTGTCTGCCGGAAGTTGTTGGGCGTAGTATTTTTCAACGTGGAGTTGCCGGGCTACGTCGGCAGTTTTAACTTCTCGGTCGCCGCTGAGTATGACGGGCACCTTGCCCTCGCTGCGGAGGTAGTCCATCACGGCAGCGGTTTCCTGCTTCACGTCATCTTCTATTTCGATGGTTGCCAACAGGGTGTCATTTTTTGAAAAATAAAGAGGTGCATCGCCGTTTTCTAAAAAAGAAGCCGCAAAGCGCCTGGTGCCGAGGCGGTAGGTATTGCCCTGGTCGTCTTCGGCAATGACGCCTTCGCCTTTGAGCTCTCTCACCTTTGAAACTTTGGCAGCACTTCCGTTTACGCTGAAACGCCCCCCTTCTTCAAATTCACGCAGGATGGATTGGGCAATGGGATGGGAAGACCTTTGCTCCATTTTTAAAATGAGGGAGTTGATTTCCTCCTGGTTGCTATCGTAGTAGGTGATTTCTTTTATTCTAAAATCACCAGTAGTCAGCGTTCCCGTCTTGTCAAAGACGAAGTTTTTGATTTTTGAAAAAATCTCGAGCGTTGTGGCTCCTTTTACGAGTATTCCATTTTTTGCCAGGCGCCCCACGCCGACCATGACCGCTGTTGGCGTAGCCAACCCCATCGCACAAGGGCAGGAAATGACTAACACGGCAATGCTGTTGAGCATGGCTTTTTGTGCAGGGATGCCGAATACAAAAGCCGAAAGCACGAAGGTGAGTGCAGCAATCACAAGCACGGCAGGTACGAAAATGGCACTTATGCGGTCAGCGAGCCGCTGGATACTGGGTTTCTTTTGCTGGGCAGATTTTACCAGCTCAATCATTTGACTCAGAACGGTGTCTCGGGTGGTAGCGGTAGCGGCGATGGTCAAGTTGCCGTGGGTGATGATGGAGCCGCCAATGACCACATCGTCTGTGGTCTTTCCTACAGGAAGACTCTCGCCGGTGAGCATGGATTCGTCCACGTCAGCGCTGCCTTTCAGCACGGTGCCATCCACGGGGATTTTGTCGCCTTCATTGACCTGGAGCCAGTCGCCGGGCAGGACCTCATCCGCCTCAATGCTGACTACCGTACCGGAAGGCATCACTTTTCTGGCCCATTCGACCTGTAACTTTGAGAGGTCTTCGATGGCGGTGGTCGTCTGTTTTACCGCCCTGTGCTCCATCCAGTTGCCAAGCAGCACGAGCGTGATGATTGTTGCGCTCGTCTCAAAAAAAATGTAGTTCGGCTCGTTTAAAACAGCGCCGATGACGCTGTAAATAAAAGCTGCCGAAGAACCCAGCAGGATCAGTACATCCATGTGGGTAGTGCCGTTGCGCAGGGCACTCCAACTGGTTTTGCCAAAATGAAAAAAGCCAATCAGGTAAACCGGTAGGCAGATGGCGAACTGCAGCCAGGGGTCGTGCAGGATGGTGATGCCCACCATCATCAGCAGGTGAGCCATCAGCAGAGGGAGGGTGAAAACGGAGGCAAGGATGAGTTTTTTCCTGAGCGTCCAGAAAGGTTCTTTGTCTTCTCCGGCCACCCGGTAGCCCAGCTTCTGGATGCCACTGCGGATGTCGGGCAGTGGCACCTCCACTTCCCCCTGGATAAAGCGAACCTCGCCAGTCGAGAAGTTGACGGAAATGTCGTGCAACCCTTTTCGTTCGAGGAAGGTGGTGATGTTAGCAGCACAGCTGGCGCAGCTCATTCCGTCCACGTGTATTTCAGTTACATTTTTCATTGGCTCAAAAAAATAAATGAACAAACAGTTAAAAACTCAGTTTAAGAGATTCCGGGCAACAAAAGTAGAGACTGTCTCTGCGCTTTTACCCCTGTTTGACTTTCCAACTATAAAATTATTCACAGCTAAACTTATGTATGCCATGAAAAAGAAAATTGCATTTTATTCAACAGCTATCTGTGCTGTATGTTTTCTCTTTGCTGCCTGTGGCGGCAGCCCCGAAACTACGGATGGAGGCCAGCAACCCGATTCGATCAAAGTAGAAGAAACACCGGTCCCCACCATTAAGTTAACGGAGTTCTCCACTTCCCCTGATTTCCCCGATGCGAAAATTTCCATGGATTATAAAAATGGAAAATTCACTTTCAAGGTAGTGAGCGACACCTATAAACTCGGCGAACAAACCACCGACGCTCCTCAAAAAATGTGTGCTAACTCCAAAGAGGGCCAGCACATCCACCTAATCGTTGACGACGGACCTTACGATGCGCTCTACATCCCCGAATTTGAAAAGGAAGTGGCAGACGGCGACCATTACCTCATGGCCTTCCTCTCCCGTTCATACCACGAAAGCATCAAAACCCCATCGGCACATACTGCGGTAAAGGCCACCATAAAGAACAAAGCTATTGTCAAGTCTGCTCCGGTTACCGAGCCGATGGTCTTTTACAGCCGCCCCAAAGGCAAATATGTCGGCAATGCCGAAACCAGCAAAGTGATGCTTGACTTTTATCTGACCAATGTCAACCTCAGCCCCGACGGGTACAAGCTGAAAGTGCTGGTCAACAATGATACTGAATTTACACTGGACAAATGGCAGCCTTACTTCCTCGAAGGCCTCCCCATGGGAGACAACGTCATTCAACTCACCCTCGTTGACAAAGATGGGAACACGGTGCAAACTCCCCTGAACCCCGTGAAGCGGACTTTTACCCTGGTAGAAGACCCCGGAGAAAATATGTAGTAATCGCAGATTTGCTTTTAGCAAACCCAAAATGATGTCCCGCACATACAGGAAAATGTGGAATAGAGACTGTATCAGAAGGTCAAGGCTGTATCATAAGTCCAATAGCGGCGACGGCCGCCCCTCTCTGGATAATCTTATTCGCTGCTAACGGTGACGGTTTAGCTATGATACAAGCTCCAGGCGGCCTCGCAGCCACTACTTGTCTATCACTCTAAAAATTCCCTCACCCTCCCGTATGCGATAAATGGCGGATTGCGCAGTTCCTCCCGGTTATAAGTCAGGGGTTGGCCCGAGTCGAATAAGACGACTTTACCTCCGGCTTCTTCCAGGATGATCTGAGCGGCGGCAGTATCCCATTCCATTGTAGGAGCGATACGGGGATAGACATGGGCCTCTCCTTTCGCCAGCAGGAGGAATTTGAGTGCGCTGCCGCGGGAGACAAGCTGCGGTGTTTTGTATTTGGCGATAAAATCTTCCGTTTCTTTAGTCAGGTGGGAACGGGAACAGACGATAGCCAGATCCGGGTCGCTTTCCGAAAAGCTGGCTGCTTCGATAGGCATCTGGTGGCCGTTTTTCACTAAGAAAGCACCCTGTCCTTTCACTGCCCAGCACAGCTCATTGTGTACCGGGGTGTGGACTACGCCGATGACTGCCCTGCCATTTTCAACCAGGGCGATATTGACGGTGAAGTCGCCGTTGCGTTTGATGAATTCCTTCGTGCCATCGAGAGGATCCACCAACCAGCAATGAGACCATTTTTTTCGCAGCTCCCAGGGCTGCATTTTACTCTCCTCCGAGATGATGGGATAGGCCACAGGCAGTTCCACCAGCGCCTTGCAAATCAGGCTGTTAGAAGCCCGATCGGCCAGTGTCAGAGGAGAGTTGTCTGCCTTGTGTTCTACTTCGGGCTGTTCGGATTGACGATAGATATGCAAGATGACATCGCCCGCTTGCCGGGCGATGTTCAGGAGGTCTGGAATGAGTTGAATGTAT
>WBZO01001679.1_pt1 | contig 33058 bp, 30 predicted proteins | sample 5204261 | NCBI WGS metagenome assembly WBZO01 (sample SAMN12412400, study PRJNA552823) | activated sludge metagenome | isolation source: activated sludge from anammox sidestream of wastewater treatment plant... | place: USA: North Carolina | collected 2017-09
TTCCATTTCTTCTTACCGAAACTTCCAATTCAATCTCTTTTTTCCTATTCTCCCATCCTCCTTCCGAACGGGAGCGCAAAGATAATACCTTTTCTATTCTATCAAAATTATTATCTCTACTTTTTTTATTTTTTTCCTCACCCCTATCTCACTCTCCCCCTCTTCCTCTTTTGGAGCCGCAAAGGTAATGGATTGTTTTAATAGGTTGTATATTTTTTGTCTTTAAATTTATAGAATACTTTTAAATATTTTAAATAATATGTATAAATTACTGTATCCTAACTAAATAACCTTTTTATTCCTTATTATAAAAATCTCAAACTTTCTCACAAATCTAAAATTCAACTAAAACAAACCCTCCAAACCTAAAATAAACCCATATTACTCATTAGACTTTGTGATGAATGAAAATGATACAAAATAGCTATGTGGCTCGGAGTTTTTATTCCGCAAGCATAGTTTTCCTATGTCGAGGACAGAAAACGAGTACCGAAATAGATATCAAGAAGCATTTTCATGTAGTCAATTTCTAATGCCTAATTTGGGTTAAATGGAATGAGTAATCATTTGGCTACAGCTAAAAGGTATGAAATTGTAATTCCTTGATTCAAAATACCGTAAACTTTACCCGATTGACACCTTGAAATTAATCATTATATAAAGTGCAATATTATATTGGTAATCGAATCTTCAAAGGAATGGTCAAGAAAATGCCGGCTACATGGAGACAAATTCATTTTGCGAAAATGGCAAAACAAAAAAATCTCTGATCATATTCTATGTCAGAGATTTTTAACTTTGATTCACTTATGAGTCATTATGTCGGGGCGGCAGGATTCGAACCTGCGACCCCCTGGTCCCAAACCAGGTGCGCTAACCGGACTGCGCTACGCCCCGAAATATCATACTAGCCTTGTTATTCCAAAAATTGAACAATCCCGCCCTGTAGATATTATATCTTTTGCCTCATATGCGGTGGGGGGGGGATTCGAACCCCCGGTACCGTTTCCAGTACGACAGTTTAGCAAACTGTTGGTTTAAGCCACTCACCCACCCCACCAGGGGCTATTTTAGCTTCAATTTTTAAAACCAATCTTTATGGTTTTCATGCTGTACTTCTAAAAGCGACGCAAATTTAAGACTATTCAAATTATAAACAAGAAATAATCAAAAAAATATTTTCTATTTTATTTCTTAGTGGGATATACTGGACTCGAACCAGTGACCCCTACCCTGTCAAGGTAGTGCTCTAAACCAACTGAGCTAATACCCCATATTCTTTTAAAGACCTTTCAACTCATTCAACAACTGAACCGGCTCCTTATAACCAAGTGAAACAGTAATAGGCTCCATTTTCTCGTTCATATACACCAAAGATGGATAACTCAATCTACCCTTAAGTAATTCATACCCTAAACGATTCACACCACTACGACCTGAGCTCACCCATTCGTAGGTTTTACCTTTATATTGTACAGGTTCGCGCTGCTCAGCATTAAACTTTACAACATGAAAATGCTCATTTATGTAAGCAATTACTTCAGGATCCGTAAAGGTCTTTTTATCCATCACCTTGCACCATCCACACCAGTCAGTATATACATCTACAATAAACTTCTTATTGTTTTTGCCTTGTGCTATTTTGTCTGCCTCTTCAATGGTCAACCAGGTCAGTTCCTTTGGTTCTCCCTTGGATTTACATCCCAAAATGGTCAAACCAATCATAAGAAATAACCAATATTTCATTTCAAATAACGTTTTGAGGCCACAAAGATAAACGTAAAAATATTAATTCCTAATCTAAAGCAAATGATGTTTTCACTTTTTTAAGCAATACATTGACCTTATCCTTAAATACTTTGTCTGTGTCAATCATATCCTCAATTGTCTTGAGTGAGTGGATTACTGTGCTGTGATCCCTGCCTCCAAAGGAATCTCCGATTTTCTTTAGCGAACTTGTTGTATATTTTTTAGCTAAATACATAGAGAGTTGTCGAGCAATGACGACATCTCGTAGTCTGGTCTTAGAGTGTAATTTTTCAACAGGTACGTCAAAGTAGTTAGCCACCAGAGTTTTGATATTTTCAACAGAAATCTCCTTATCAACCTGACTGACAAACTGCTTCACAACCTCCTTGACCAGCTTTAAATCAATGAGCCGCTTATTGAGTGTAGCCTGGGCTACAATAGAAATCACTACTCCTTCCAGTTCTCTGATGTTGTTTTTAATATGGGCACAGATATATTCCTTGATTTCATCCGGCAATGTCATATTATCTTTCTCAAGCTTTTTATCAAGGATCTTCAATCGTGTATCAAAATCAGGTGCCTTTAAATCAGCTACCAATCCCCATTTGAATCTTGAAATTAACCGCTCATCTACATCAGTCAAGTCCTTGGGAGAACGATCAGATGTGAGAATAATTTGCTTGCCGGACTGATGTAACTGGTTGAAAATATTAAAAAATATCTCCTGGGTTTTAGAACGACCGGATAGAAACTGTATATCATCAACGATCAGCACATCAATCATTTGGTAGAAATGCATAAAATCATTAACACTGCTGTTCTTGATAGCTTGAATAACCTGATTTGTAAATTTTTCTGTGGTAATATACAGCACCTGCTTGTCGGCAAAATTAGTCATTATCTCATTTCCGATAGCTTGTGAAAGATGGGTCTTGCCTAGTCCTACATCACCATAGATGACGAGAGGATTGAAAGCGGTACCGGCAGGTCTTTTAGCAATTGCCATACCTGCTGAACCAGGAAATCTATTGCATTCACCATTAACAAAATTATCAAAAGTATATGCAGGATTCAATTGGTTGTCAATTCTAACTTTTTTAATACCCGGTATTACAAATGGATTAATAACTAAATTATCCTCCTGGGCACCTTTTGGTGTACTTGAAGTTTTAGCTCTAGCTTGAATATCTCTATGGTCTTCGACCATGATCTGATATTCGAGATTACCATTAGTGCCTAATTCACCCTTGATGGCTTTACGAAGTACGTCCACATAGTGTTCTTCAAGCCATTCATAAAAGAATTTATTAGGAACCTGTATAGTCAGAATTTCACCTGACAACTTAATCGGCCTGATCGGTTCAAACCAGGTTTTATACGGTTGGGAATCTATACTTTTTCTTATTATATTGAGACAGTTTTTCCAGACAAGTATATGATCCTTTAACATCAGTTAAGTGTGTAAAATGTTTATAAAATTAGGTTCCTTAATTCATGCTATCCAGCTCGGTAATCAAGCTGAATGCCCCTCTATATCCAAACGCACAATCGGATCTTAATTTCGGGAGTGGGACAAAAGTGAGGCTTTTTTGGCAAGAAATGAAAATATTTGGAAACAATCTTCATATATTTTTTTTCATAATAATCAATTGATTGACAAAAGATTATATTTACAATTTAACAATTTATATCTACCTGATATATGTAGTTTTAATACATTAATTTAAATAAAATAAATAAGATATTGATAATATAGGCATTTATGAATCTTCTCCCACAAGGAGATTAGTACATGTTGTACAGTGGCCTTTTTTGTTACGTTCAAAATAGATATCCAGTCTGCCCAAAATGATACCTGCCCAACCCACCTGATTTATAATAACCGGTTTTCCATCTTTATTTTGAAGACGATCTGGCTGGCGCATAAAGGTGTGAGTATGACCTCCAATAATAAGATCTATCTCTGAAGTGTTTTTAGCCAGAACCACATCTGAGATCTTCTCTGGTTCATTCTTATATTTGTACCCCAGGTGTGACAGACAAATGACATAGTCGCAATTTTTCTCGTGTCTTAGAAAAGTAGCCCATTTCTGAGCCGTATCTATAGGGTCAAGATAAACGGTTTCCTTATAGAGTGCCTTAGGAACTAACCCGTTCAATTCTATACCCAGGCCAAAAACGCCTATCCTTTTTCCTGCTTTCTTAAATATCTTATATGGTTTAGTTTGATCATGCATTATCGTATCACTAAAATCATAGTTAGAAATGATTAGTGGGAAATTAGCATGTTTCAATTGTCTTTGAAGTCCATCAATACCGCCATCAAAATCGTGATTTCCTATTGTAGCAGCATCATATCCGAGTTCTGACATCATTTTAATCTCCACCTCACCACCAAAAAAATTGAAATATGGCGTACCCTGAAAAAAATCTCCTGCATCTAATAACAACACATTTTTCTGTTCCTCTCTAACTCGCTTTATGAGAGTAGCTCTTTTAGCAACACCACCGAGTCCCTGATTTCTACTACCATCCATCGGAAATGGTTCTATACGGCTGTGTACATCATTAGTGTGTAATATAGTGAGCCTAGAAATATCCGGATCAGAAGCTGCTGCATGAAGAGGAAAGGCTCCTGTAGATAATAACAGACCAGCATAGGCTGAATTCTTGATAAAATTTCTCCTGTTCATATTTAGTTAATTATACGTGGTGTTTTATCTGCTATGATATGAAGGCCTTTTGCTTTTAAGTCACGAAGGTGAGTAACGAGCATATCTCTGACTAGAGTATGGGTGTCATGAACTTTGCAATCGCGCAAGAAGGACATATTATCACCACCATTGGCAACATAATCAGGAATTGCAACACGATAAATTTTATCTAAGCTTAAAGGCTGTCCTTTGATCTTTATATTTTTTGCTTTACCAAAAGCGAGTTCAAAATACACATTTCGGCTGATCGGCCATCCTTCAGATTCAGCAATCTTATCAAATAATTGCTGAACTGTCTCTCCTTTTAGCTCCAGCACATACATAGTATTATCAAAAGGCATCATTTCATACACTTTCATCAGTGTTACTTCTCCTGGAGGAAGAGATGAAATACGAATACCTCCGTAATTTTGAATCGCAAAATCCACAGAATCTTGTACCAGTTTTTGTGTCTCAGTGAGTAGCACATCAGCAAACCAATTAGTCAGTGAAGATGAAGGTTTACCTTTGGTCAATTCCTCATCATTATAGCTGAGCACTTCGTTCATAATACCATCTAGCCTGAGCTTATAGGGCTCTATTTTAGCTGCAACTTTTGTATCTACTGGATAAGATGCCTTTTCAATCCTATACGAGCGTGGCTTAACTTCTGCTACATGATAGACCTTACCACAGCTAAAAAGGAAAGCAATTAAAATGACAAACCAATACTTCTTCATATTCCCAATATTACATCATTAATTGAGCTTCATCTCTTATCGCAAGCTTAGCATAAACCACCGGATCAACTTTATTTGATGCGATCTTAATTCTGACATTGGCTATAAACTCTGCCAGAGTCGTAGCTTCAGTTTCAGCAATGATGGCCTGCATCTGATCTTTAGCCAGCTGTATGATTTTCCAGAGATTATCGCTTACATATACTTGCTGAGAAATGTTATGCTCGTATTCCTGTTGTATCGCAACCATCATTGCATTCCTTAAATCTTGAATAGTCATATCAGGGAAGGACAATCTGTATGAAAGATTATCCACTGAGATCCGCTCACAAAACATCATCAGCCGTTCATAAGCCTGTAATTTTAATGGAATGATTTCCTTACTTTGACTTTGTCGGTATTTAAGCAACTCCATTTGATACTGCTGGGTAAGAAATTTTTTGAACAGAAAATATACTGTTGCAAAGACAATCAAGGCAGGAATTGTATATTTTAAAATATCCAGAAATGCTTCCATCAGCGATTTGTAAAAATTTAATGTCTTTTAATGAATAATGATAAGCAATAGCAAAGGTATCAATTTTACGGAAATAATGGTTAACATATTGTCAAAGGTGGTTTGAAAATTTGAGTACCCAATCAAATCAACAAGCTGACACTTGTCCATCTACGACCTCAAAAAGTTGAAAAGCAGCACCAATCTCTTGCAAAACTGTTCTGATTCTGTCTTGTTCTGTATCGGTAATGAAAATCTGACCAAAATCTTCTTTGATTAGCATTGTGAGTAGATGTTTTACTCGGCTTTCGTCGAGCTTGTCAAAAATATCGTCCAGCAGAAAGAGAGGTTTATCTTTACTAATACTTGCCAGCATTTTATACTGAGTGATTTTCAGAGCTAATACAAAAGATTTTAATTGACCTTGGGATGCATAGTTTTTTAAGGGTTCTCCATTCATATTAAAGATCAAGTCGTCCTTATGGATACCAGCAGTCGTTCTACCCAGTACACAATCTTTATCTGTATTAGATCTTAGGAGTGTGGCAAAACTTCCTTCGCCCAGTTGACTGGAATAACTTATATCACATGCTTCGCTTTCACCGGAGAGGTCTGCATAGACTTGCTTAAAGACCGGTAACATTTTCTCAACGTATTCTTTGCGTTTTTCATAAATCCTGATTGCAGGTTCGATTAGAGGTGTAGTCACAGATTCCAGCAGCAATGCATTGAAAGATTTTTGTTCTGCAAATGTTTTTAATATAGCATTTCTCCGCTTTAGCCATCCATTGTATAGCAGTAGGTCTACCAGGTAGCCGTGATCCGTCTGCACTATAGTGTTATTCAGAAAATTTCGTCTGTCCTCGCTACCTTCCATCATTATATGTACATCATCAGGTGCAATAATTACGGCTAGAAAATTGCCAATAAAAGCACTGATAGATTCCATTTTTTTGCCCGAAATCTCTATTACTTTCCTCTGGCCTGATTTATTCTTTATCACAATCACTTCAACACCTTCATTTTTATCAACCAGAGTTTCAATCCTGAAAAAATCCTGATCTTTTAGTATTACATTTTTGTCAATAGATGAAAAATAACTTTTCCCAAGACAAGAATAATACAATGCGTCAAGAATATTCGTCTTACCCATTCCATTTTTGCCAGTCAAGGCGTTGACATGTGAATGAAAACGCACGTCTGCATGTGCGTAATTCCTGAAGTTGGTCAATTTTAGGTTTTTAACTATCAAAGTCGGAATAAATAAATATTGAATGATGTGCAAAGATATAGATTTCAACAAGCAGTCACAATGAAACCTTACTGTTTGAGGTCATCAATTGAATCTTTCCAACACAATGCATAAATTATCTTTGTCATAAACAACACAAAATGTCCTTCATCGTTTTATTTTTATACATTTGCAACCGTAAATATCGATTCATTATCAGGTGAAAAAGATAGATAAGCTTATATCATCGAATTTTATTGGTCCGGCTATATTGTCGTATTTCATTGCCACATTTGTGTTGATTATGCAATTTCTGTGGAAATATATAGACGAAATATTAGGCAAAGGGCTATCTATATTCGATCTTTTGGAACTGATATTTTACTATGCTGTGACACTGATACCAATGGCAGTACCGATTACTGTTTTGATTTCATCAGTTATGGTTTTTGGAGATATGGCAGAAAAGCATGAATTATCAAGTATGAAGTCCGCCGGAGTTTCTCTGACAAGGATCATGCTTTCAGGGGTGATCATATCGCTAGGCATAGGCTTATTTTCAATACTGGCCTCTAATTTTCTTAAGCCAGCTGCACTACTCCAGTTTAACAAACGATTTATTACCATAAGAAAACAAAAATCTGCACTCTCTATTGAAGAAGGTATTTTTAACAATGCCTTTAATGAAACCATCATACGCGTGGATAAGATTGACAAGGATAAAAAAACGATTCACGATGTATTAATATATGACCACAATCAGAATGACAAAAGCCTAATCGGTGTGACAACGGCCAAAAGCGGAGAGATGTTTACCGTTGACAATGGAAGATACTTTGTGATGGAACTAGACACCGGCATTAACTATCAGGAGCTTGAAAGGCGAAATTCGACTACTACCGGCCACAAAGAGATGCCTTTCACGAGGACTTATTTTGATAAATGGGAAATGGCTTTTGATATGAATGAATTTTCCGGCGAAGAAGGGCTGCTCAATTTTAATAGGGATCGTGAGCAAATGATGAATTCTTCTCAACTGATAGAAGCAATTGATTCCATATCAGGACAAATCACTAAAAACCATACAAGAATTAGTGATCGACTGGATGATATCGTCGCACTAAGACAAGAAAATGAAGAAATAAACACACCAGATCATCAGCATATTAAAGTTAAACCCCAGGTTCTTCAGGACACTGCACTGAGTGCTCAGACCTTAAAAGATAGTATCCATCATTTAACTGACAATGCTGAATTAAATACCACAGAAAAAACTGATTATGTAAGTTTTATCAAAAGCGTGAGTGGAGAAAAACAAGATGGAAGCCCGATTCCTATTGTTAAGAAAGTTTATAATGAAACTCAACAAGGAGGCAAAAGAATCATCAGACAAGATCAAAATGCAACCCACTCAAAATTAAGACACATTATTAATTCCATCCATCCTGACGAATATAGACTCGTGCTAGGCGGTGCCCAATCCATGCTATCACGAGACTGGGACAATGGACTTTCAGTCTCCAATTCTAATCAGGAATATTCTAGACAAAAGAATAAATATCTATTACGACTCAATCAGCAATACAGCTGGGCAGTGGTTTGTATATTATTTCTATTTATTGGTGCACCATTAGGGAGCATCATTCGAAAAGGTGGATACGGATATCCATTGCTTGTGGCCATCTTGTTTTATATGATGTTTATCATCAGTACAATCTATGGCGAAAAACTCGTAAGAAGTGATGCCATGAGTGGCATCATGGCTGCTTGGGTGCCTTGTATCATTCTTGCGCCTTGGTCTATTTTGTTAACCTTCATGGCGCTAAGGGATACCGGCTTCAATCCAGCCTCATTGTATGGTTACGTCACCGGATGGGCAGCTAAAATCAAAAGATTACGAACAACCAAAGCGACCGGAGCTTAAGATGCATTAGAATTTGACGCTTTGAAAATACTATGCAATCTCTATCTCGGTTCTTGTTATTCTGTCCTCGACATAGCAAAACTATACCTGAGAAATAATAGCTCCGTAACATAGGGCTAATTTGTAGCATTTCACATACAAAACAATATATAGATGAATCAAGGCCAAAAATTAAAACACCTCTTACAGTTATCCGAAGATTTCCATAAGAGGCGTCAATGGTTTCTGAAACATATTCTATTATCTAGCAAGAATTTCAATAGTAACTAAACTGCGAAGCTCTCACCACAACTGCATGATCTTGCTGCGTTAGGATTGTCAAAATAAAACCCTTTACCTTGTAGTCCATCCGAAAACTCAAGTGTGGTGTTAGCAAGGTAAAGAAAACTTTTAAGATCTGTCACCAGTCTAACTCCTTTGTCATCAAAGATCTGATCATTAGGTTGTGTTTCATTATCGAAGTCTAAATGATAACTCAAGCCTGAACAGCCTCCACTAGTCACAGAAATTCTAACAAAATAATCATCGCCCAGATTTTTGGACTTAATTATTTCTTCAATTCTAGCCTTTGCGCTATCGCCTATAAACAACATTTCAAACTTAAAATTAGTCCTTTAGATTGAATTAAGCGTCTGCTTTTCCATTTTTCTTCCTATAATCAGCAATAGCGCTTTTTATTGCATCTTCTGCCAATACTGAGCAGTGGATCTTGACCGGTGGTAATTCCAATTCTTCCACTATATCCATGTTTCCTATTGCAAGGGCTTCATCAATCGTTCTGCCTTTAAGCCATTCGGTAGCCAGAGAAGATGATGCGATGGCTGAGCCACAACCAAAGGTTTTAAATTTAGCATCAATAATCTTTTCAGATGCCTCATCTACCTCGATCTGTAATCTCATAACGTCACCACATTCCGGAGCGCCTACCAGACCGGTGCCGACGTTCTTCTTGTTTTTATCAAGGGTTCCTACGTTTTTTGGATTTTTGAAGTGATCCAATACTTTTTCTGAATATGCCATTTCTATTTATTTTAAAAGTCTTTTCAAAAAATTAATCAACAAAGATAATTAATGATTATCCCATTCTACTTTTTCGAGATCTACTCCTTCTTTGTACATTTCCCATATAGGGCTTAAATCTCTCATGTGGTTCACACCATCGACCACAGCTTTGATGGCATAGTCCACTTCTTCCTCTGTTGTGAATCTACCCAGACTAAATCTGATAGACGAGTGTGCCAGGTCATCACCTAATCCCAAAGCTACCAGCACATAAGACGGTTCTAGCGATGCGGATGTACAAGCAGATCCTGATGAAACAGCTACGTTTTGATTAAATGTCATCATCAAGCCTTCACCTTCTACATGCTTAAATGATACATTACAAGTATGTGGCATTCTATGCTCAATGTTACCATTGACATAAACCTCTTCTAGCTGGTCTTGAAATGCCTTTTCCATTTTATCTCGCAGTTTACTTAGTCGCTCAGCATCCTGCTGCATCTCATTTTTTGCAATTTCCGCAGCTTTACCAAACCCCACGATACCAGGAACATTTAGAGTACCTGAACGCATACCTCTCTCATGTCCACCACCATCCATCTGAGCTGTTACTTTTACTCTTGGGTTCTTACGGTTGACAAAAAGCGCTCCTACACCCTTAGGTCCATACATTTTATGGGATGAGAAGGCCATCAGGTGTACACCTACTGCTTTAGGATCTACTGGAATTTTTCCCACTGCTTGAGTAGCATCACTCATAAAAAGAACACCATGCTTCTTGCATATATCTCCTATTTCTTTCATCGGCTGGATCACACCTGTCTCGTTGTTGGCCCACATCACAGAAACCAGAATGGTCTTATCGGTGATAGCTGCTTCAAGTGCACCCAAGTCAATCAATCCGTCACGGTTAACATTGAGGTAGGTCACCTGGCCACCCATCTTTTCTATTTTTTTGCAAGAATCTAGTACTGCTTTGTGCTCTGTCTTAACGGTGATGATATGATTGCCCTTAGATGCATACATCTCAAACACTCCTTTGAGCGCAAGATTATCTGCCTCAGTAGCTCCTGAAGTGAATACAATCTCTTTTGGATCTACATTAATCAATGCAGCGATTTGCTCTCTAGCATAATCAACCGCTTCCTCCGCATCCCATCCGAAAGGGTGATTTCTACTCGCAGGGTTGCCAGGTATTTCATAAAAATAAGGTAACATGGCTTCAATCACTCTCGGATCAACAGGAGTAGTTGCATTATTATCTAAATAAATATGTCTTGTAGTGGTCATTGTTTAATTTTGAATCTTATAAATAATTAATCTAAATACAATTATAGCTCGATTTTGTTTAAACTTTTCAGGTTAATTTAACAATCCAAATGATTTGCATAAATCGCGTCTATTTTCAAAGCATCATCCATCGCTTCAATAAAATACGAAAATTTCAATACATACAAAATATACCAATTTTAATGCTGATTTTTGAACTTCGTGCTCAATTTCTTAACAAGGGTAATAGGAAAGAAAAATTACCTAATTCTTTTTCATATCATCTTGACTTGTAGAGAGAACGATCACCTTCACTTCTTCAATTTTTGTGTCTGATCGCTCCAAAACTTCAAAAGTATAATTGTCAAGCGTGATTTTCTCTCCTACTTCAGGTATTGCTCCTGATGTCATCACTATATATCCTGACAGGGTGATATAATCCTCAGGAAAATTCAATTGATCATATTTTGAATTTAGGTAAGACAGCTCTAGTCGACCTGAGAAAATATATTCACTTTCCGAAATCTGCTCTTCTTTATAATCTTCTTCATCATGTTCATCAGCAATATCACCAAAGATTTCTTCTAGGATATCTTCCAGTGTGATGATACCTGCCATGCTCCCGTACTCATCAACTACACAAGCAATATTAGTACCATTTCTAATAAACCGGTACATCAAATCCTGCAGATTCATTACATCAGGCACAAACTTAATGTCAAGAATATTTCTTTTAAGAGAAGTAATGTTTTTAAATAATTGCTGATGGTGAATATAGCCTACTACATTTTCCAAATCTCCATCTACCACTATCAACCTCGAATGCCGCGATGAAATAAATACTGATTTCACATCATCAATATCATCCGTTTTATCGACAAACACCACTTCATTGCGCGGAATCATGCAGTCTCTGACCTTGATGTGGCTTAGATGTAAAGCATTGGTTAGAATTTCCTTATCGATTTCTTGCTCCTCATTGACATTAGTCTGAAGGTAATCTTCCAGGTCAGTACGTGTGATATTATAGACATCTTCGATATGCTGCTTGCCAAATAGTAGTCTTCCTATAAAACCTGAAATACCGGTAATGATCCATGCGGGAATTACAAAAATCCAATAAATAAATCTGAGTACAGGTGCCAGTCTGAACACCAGCTCATTAGCGTGATTTTTAGCTATCAGACGTGGAATATACTGACCAGCAATAGATACAATCAGCATCAGTCCTATTGCAATAGCTGCAAATGTGAGCACCATCTGTCCTATCGGCATTTGCATAATCTGCATAGACCAAGGTGATATCACGAGCAATGTTATCAAAACCAATAAAACCACACCTCCAGTAAGGATGGCGTTAAGAAAAGTGCGCGGGCTTTCATAAAGATCTGTAAGTATCTGTCCTCTTCGAGATCCCTTATTTTTAAAAACTTCTATTGAAAGCTTATTCGTCGATAAATACGCCTCCTCAATGGCGGATATAACAACCATCACTAAGAGGATTATCATGACTATAAATATGAAAAGTGCCATGCGCAATATGTTAGAAAGTGCAAAGTTACTTAAATCCGGCGAGAAAATCAGTAACATTGAGCTTACCCTGTACTTTCTTCCGAATTTCAAACACGGTAAACTCCTGATTAGATCTGAATCCAAAGCCATAAGTGGTATCGCCCTTTTCAGGTTGTGTTATTCTAACTAGTTTGTCAGTGTAAACAATTCGAGTATTTTCATCGAATATCAACTCTGGTGTTTCTAACTTTTCGTTGTTAGGATTATAAAAAACGACATTACCACGGGCCGTAATTTTTTTGGTTTTTTGCTCACGAATGGCTGTCTCTGCCTGAAGCCAGCTACTCACATTTCTATTTTGGTCTAGAAATTCAAGCATGATACCTTTGGGGAATACATCTTTAGAATTAATATACTCATTGTAGCGCTCCAATACCGGTGCATTCACAATCATTTTAACTTGTGCTGAATCACTGTAAAATATACGGACATTGGTACCTCGCTCCATCCTAGAATCTATACCTCTTGCTAAAAAAGCATCTACTTCTTCCAGATTTGTACTGCAAGCAATCACACTTGAGGCTATAATCAGAATAGTGATAATTCGCTTCATTATCTATTAGCTGGTGCTAGTACTGTGATATCTCCCGCATGCTGGGTTACAGATTTGTCCTTCCATCTGACTTGAGCCCTCCAGGTATAAACGCCAGATACTACCGGTCTACCACTACCTGCTTCATTAGATCCATATTTAAATCGCCCATCCCAACCAGTACCCGGATCGTTTCTGTTAAAATCTACTCCATCGACACCTCTGTAAACAAGATTACCCCATCGATCATACACTTCCAGCAATTCTACTTGCTCAGCACCACGTGAGGTCCACACATTAAAAAAATCATTATTGCCGTCTCTATTGACAGGTGAAAAAATATTAGGTGCCCATACATTGATGTTTCTAATCACACGTACTTGAACCTCTGCTGAATTAGTACAACCGCTACTGTCAACAACTGTCACTGTGTAGGTTGTTGTTACTCCTGGCGAAACCTTATACGTATTTGGACCAATCTGCTCTGCAGGTGGTGACCAAATCACTTGATCCCCGGGCTTAACGGGTGTATAACTAAAATAAATGATGGTATCACCACCTAACTCAATCTCTACGTCAGGACCAGTTGTGACCAAAATTTGTTCAGGTTGATCGACGGTCACCTCCAGATCGACTTCACATCCTTTGATATCTTGAACAGATAGCGTGTATTTCCCAGGTGTGAGATTTCCAAAACCTGGATTAGGTTGGAAAGGGCCACCATTAAGGCTGTACATATAACCTGGTGCGCCACTGATACCCTGACCAATAATCGAACCATCAGGTATGTTGTAGCATTTCAAATCTGTAACCAAAGCATCCAATGCTAGTGTTGATGTATCTTTACAACAAGGTTCAACATAAAAATCTACAATTTTCGTTACAGTGCATCCTCTGGAGCTCTTTACTGTCAGTGTGGCAAATTTATCTCCAAAAGACTCATAGGATACATCAAATGGTCCCAAACCTGTACCACTAGCCGGAACAGCACGCTCTCCAAAATTCCAATTATAACTCACAATATTATCAGTTGGTGACATCGAGTTATTTGTTATCACTACAGATTTATCACATTCGAAAGCTTTGTTGGCATTGATTTCAAAGTCTGGAACGGGGCCTAAAAACGTACCAGTTCCACCAAAGTCAATAGAAAATCCTCGGCCTTTACGTGAAAAATTATTAACAATCAGCACATACGACTTGCCTGAGATCATATCGAGTTCTTTAAGAAAATTATTATCTCCTGACTGGCATCCGGCAAATTCGACCATATCCGGATCTCCTTGTCTTAGACCTGTAGGTCCATTGCAATCAATCCATGTAGATAAGGGATTGGTCACACCATTAGTCCCATTGGCACCTGATGCCATACATCTAAGTAGCACCTTATTACCACAGTCATCCAGACCACCAGGCAACTCATACACTGCAAAATCTAAGTCATCAGATATCGTGTTTCTATTGATATAATCATTAGGTGTGAGTGTAAAAGTCAATGTACCAGACTTATCACACGTCCACTTATACCACGCTGATTGAAACTCTTCTTGAATACAATCGTTTTTGCTGATTTCGTTAGTGACTTCACCAGCATCAATGAGGCTTTCAACCTTAAACGATGACTTATCACAAAGCACTACAGCACTACGGCAATCCGATTCAGCAGACGGCACAGGCACAAACTCATCCAGACAAATCTTAAATGTACCTTCACCACCACGAGAGGATTCAATCATCATAAAATAAGTGTGACCAGGTGTAAGATTAGCCAATAATAATTCGTCTTCCTTACTATTTTTGCCGGGAGAACACTGCAAGTATTGACCACAAACATCAAAAACGACTATTTTAGGATCTTTGATGGTCTGACCTAAAACACTGATTAAAACACCGGGCTTTCGGGGTGTAAAGCTGAACCAAACACCATTTTCCCATAGCAAATTCACACAAGTATTTGGAAATGCTTGATCAGGTTGAGCACCGACATTAGTAAAAGCGGCTTCTTCCGAACAATACTTTTCGGTACTAGGCAAACGTATTGCCTTACTACAGTCATCATTAAATACCTGGGCGGAAAGGCTTTTGTATGTCATCAAGACTAAGGTCATGGTGAACATACTTAACTGTATCAATGAATTGAGATTAATTTTCATCCTTAAACTTTAGAAAAAAATATAAAACCAAAGGTAATTGTTTAATTTTAGTAATGGATTTCTATTCAATGTACCGTTGATTTATAATATTTAAACGCAAATTTAGGCATTTTGTCACTCACTTGACAATATTACTTTACTTTTGTGTCTTTCAAAAGTATCGTATGCTATATCTCGTGCCCACTCCGGTAGGTAATCTGGACGATATGACCTTTAGGGCCATCGAAACGCTCAAAATGTGTGATGTTATCCTGGCTGAGGATACCCGCACCAGTGGTAAACTACTGAAACACTTTGAAATAGACCGACCATTATGGTCATTTCATGCTTTTAATGAGCACAATGCTGTCAAAGGCGTCATCGAACACCTGCTACAAGGTAAAAATATCGCACTCATTTCTGATGCAGGCACTCCCGGTATTTCAGATCCCGGATTTCTGTTGGTCCGTGCTTGTATTGCTGAAAATATCGAAGTGTCCTGCTTGCCTGGAGCAACTGCATTTGTACCAGCACTAGTTGCATCAGGTATGACCACCGATAAGTTTTACTTCGAAGGTTTTTTACCCCATAAAAAAGGAAGACAGACGAGGTGGAAGTTTCTAGCTACTCTGGATTGTACCATTATTCTCTACGAATCTCCACACCGCCTGGAAAAATGCCTAGAAGAAATCAAAACCTATCTAGGAGCTGAACGAAATATCTGCGTAGCTCGTGAAATCAGTAAAAAATTCGAACAATTTGTAAGACTCAACGTTACAGAGGCTATTGCGCATTTCAGTGCACATCCTGCGAAGGGAGAAATCGTTATCATCCTAGAAGGCAACATCAAAGCATCGAAAAACAAAAGAGCTGAATGATTCAATTTAAGAAATTTGTGCTTGACAATGGGCTCAGAGTCATCATTCACGAAGACTTATCTACACCGATGGTTGCGGTCAATGTCGTGTATAATGTCGGTTCTAAATATGAAGAGCCCGACAAGACAGGGTTTGCCCACCTTTTCGAACATTTGATGTTCAGTGGATCTGCTCATGTCCCTGATTTTGATACAGTAATACAAGACGCAGGTGGTGAAAATAACGCATTTACAAATACAGATCTAACTAATTTTTATGATATCCTTCCGGCGGAAAATATTGAGACAGCACTCTGGCTAGAGTCTGATCGAATGTTTCAACTCAATTTTAGCAAAAAAGCACTCAAAACACAACAGAAAGTCGTTATTGAAGAGTTTAAGGAAACCTGTCTCAACGAGCCTTATGGAGATATGTGGCATCATCTCACAGAGCTAGCTTATCAGGTGCACCCCTATAGATGGCCGACCATCGGCAAGGAGATGAAGCACATCAGTGATGCTACGCTACAACAAGTGGAGACATTTTTCTACAATTTCTACCGCCCTAATAACGCTGTCATTGTCTTGGCTGGAAATATCAGCGAAGGCGAAGGCTATCATCTGGTGAAAAAATGGTTTGAAGATATCCCTGCGTCCGAAACCCGACGAATGCCTTACGACCCAGAGCCTGACCATCAAATACTATCCAGAAAAGTCGTCTATGCTGATGTGCCACACGATGCCATCTTCCTAGCTTATAATATGAAGGACCGATTAAGTGATGAATATTACATTTGTGACCTATTGTCTGATCTTATGGCCAATGGACGATCTTCCAGATTTTATCAACGACTATACAAGGAAAAACAACTCTTCAGCCTCATTGATGCCTTTGTATCCGGTTCAATCGAGCCGGGACTATTTATTATCGAAGGTCGACTCATGCCAGGTGTTACATTCGATGATGCACGTGCTGCTATCATGGAAGAAATTAGCATACTCCAGCAAGAACTCATCTCAGACCGTGAGCTGGAAAAACTCAAAAATGCAGTCGTCAGCAGTCTGACATTTTCTGAAGTCAGTGTGCTCAACAAGGCCATCAATCTGGCTTATTATGAAATACTAGGCGATGCTGACCTCATCAATCACGAAGAAGAGCGCTATCAGAAGATAACAGCCAATGATATCCGCAATACTGCCTTAAACTTATTCAAACCATCTAATTGTAGTGAACTGGTTTATATAAGAAATGGAAAATAAGACACTTATTGTTCGCAAGAGGATGTTCTAATGAACAAGATGTCTTTATTCAACTATTTAATCTCCACTACGTATAGTCCTATCTACAAGATAGCGGATGCCTATCCTACCGCGCAATACCTCAAGACCATACTCTGTATCTGAACCTAATTCAAAGGCAATAGACCAATTACGCACTTTAGTAAATGGTCGAATAGACAGACCGATAGGATTAATAATAAATGCATCCGGTAGTAGATCACTAAACTGGATGCCCGCTCCTACATACACTTCATAGCTTGGCCTTTTGACATAGTTGAAATGGACTAGAAGATCAGTATAACTAAAATTAATGGCATTAACCGGACCTACACGGCCTTCTGCCCATAATCTATCCGTAAAATTATATCCTATAGCTGCTTTGACCCCATATTTATCCGTATAAAGGCCACCACTGATTTGAGCGGAAAGACTTAAAGCAGCGCCCATCATAAATAAAGGCAGAAAGAAACACTTGAGGTATTTGGACAACATTGTTATATGGTTTTCTTGTAAATCAAATTATAACTATTGATATAACGAAAAATAATTTCAATGGCTGCCTTAATTCAAATACTGCGACAAGAAGCCCATCATTGCTTTGTAAAACTCAATACTATTTTCTTCATGGCTAAATCCGTGGCCTTCATTGTACTTCACCATATAAGGCACATGTACACCTCTATCTCTCAGTTGTTGGACGATTTGATCACTTTCATTGATATTGACACGGGGATCATTGGCACCTTGTACGACAAAAAGTGGTGCTTTGATCTTATCTATCTGATAAGCCGGTGACACCTCTCTGGCGATGGCTGCTTCTTCTGGTTGATCAGTATCATACCATATCTCCTTGAGCATTGTCAAATACGGTTTCCAGTATTCCGGTATGGACTTCATAAAAGTGAAAATATTGGAAACACCTACATAATCTACACCACAAGCATAAAGCTTAGGTGTTTTGATCAGCCCCATCAGGGTAGCATATCCACCATGAGATCCACCATAAATTGCGATTTTATCCTGGTCAATCCAACCTTGATCTATTGCATATCGGACACCATCTTCTACATCATCCATACAAGCTCGACCTACCTGCTTGAAGCCGGCCCTCAAAAAAGCCTTACCGTAACCACCCGAAATACAAAATTGACCTGCAATGTGGCCCATCCTCGACTCGCAAAAAGCTGCGCTTCCGGATTAAAACCCCATCCATCCCTTATTCCTTGCGGACCACCATGAGGATTGACAATGAGCGGTACTTTTTTGCCTTCAATAGCCACTGCTGGTAGCGTGATGTAACCGTGGATCGTCAAGCCATCTCTACTTGTAAATTTTATTGGACGCATTTCGGCCATATCTGTTTCTTTAAGATGTGGCATCAGTTCATACAGCAGTGTAAAAGTCTTTGTCTTATTATCATACTGGTAATAGGTACCCACGTGTTTATCACTCATCACAACAAAAAGTAGTGTATTTTCATCATCGTCAGCACCTACAATACTGAATTCTTTATCAGGAAATGCAGCTTTCATCTGTGCAGTGAATTCCTTATAAAAGTCACTCACCGGTTCTATTATCTCCTTTTCGCCTACATAGCTAAAATAATCGATCTCCCAGTTGCGCTTCCTGCTTCTAGCCATCGTTCCAGCATCATATTCAGCATTGGAATACACTTCTTTGACGATCTCTTTCTTTTTAAAATCGTACAAAACTATCCTAATCTTGTCACTATCCAGATTAGTAGCTACATAAGCAATATCAGGGTTGTCTCCGACATAATCATAAGCAATTATGCCAAAACTTTCATACCACTTCATCTTTTTTACCAGGTAAAATTCTCCTGTTTCCAGATTTTTGTACCATTGTTCGGAATCTACACCATTGACGAGGCGTGTGTATCCACGTAAATTTCCTTCTTTATCATAATCAAATCCTTGTATAGGGTTTTCAATATCTAAATTCTCATAAAGTTGTTCGATTTCGCCAGTGACTATATTGAGTTTGTATGGCTCAAAGACTTGCTTATTGTTTTTATTCATCTCTATGATGACGTGGTTCTTCTGTTCTTTAAGCATATTTGACACTCCAGCTTGAATACCCTCAAAAGGTGTCAAATCTACATCATTGCTCCCATCGATATTGACAGCATGGATATGATATTGTTCATTGCCGCCCTGATCCATCGCGTACAATATGCGCTCATTATTTTTCCAAAAGTAGTTACGAATCAATTCGTCCTTTTCTTCAAGAATACGCGTCACCTGACCCGTAGCTATTTCTTTAACATACACATGTCTCTTAGTGCTATTATCTTCCTTCTCTCTGTAGGACATGTATTTTCCGTCAGGCGAAAGCTGAAAACTACTGGCTTTAGGGCGTGAAAAATAATTTTCAACTTTATACTTGTAATCTCCATGATCTCTATCTATCAGCTTCCTCAGTTCTTCATCCGAAGTGACTAGATCCGGATTGCCTGGAAGTTTTGCTTCAAAACGAGTTAATGTAAGTGCCACAGATTTGTCATTGGTTGTGAATTGACCCTCTATAATCCCTTCCTCAATGAGTTGGCCTTTGAATTCTGACTGTAAATCTGATATGTGCAATGTCAATTGGTTATCAGCAAATACTGTTTGTCCAATGGCGATATCAAAAGCTCCCTGCATAGGAATATCCATTGTCGTCAGTACATCATGATCTGTATCTTTGATGTGAAATACCATTTCCATTTCTAATCCATCCAATGTGACAACACCTTTCCAGTCACCCACTATCTGTTTACTCATTTTATTCTTTGTTTTATATTAAAATTTGAAAATATATAATGCTGATAATGGCTGAGATGTTTTATAAGTCTTAAAATAATCCTCTATAATTGATTACTGGTTGAAAATTTTTTAATGATCAATATAAATCATCGTTAAAAATTGTATTTTTACAAGATCGAACAAGCCCTCCCATATTCATATCTATAATTTTATTAATACATAAAACTGATCAATACGCTATCTTATGACAAGATTAACGACTTATCTTCTGTTTATTTTATTGCCTCACCTAATGGTGGCTCAGGATATAACAGGTACATGGAATGGAATTCTTAATGTCCAAGGCATGCAGTTGCGGCTAGTATTCAATGTCACCACGACGCCTGAAGGTATTAAAGCCACGATGGACAGCCCTGATCAGGGAGCAAAAGACATTCCCGTATCAAAAGCAGCGTTTGACCCGCCAAAAGTAACCTTTGAAATAGCTATGGCCGGAATCAAATATCAAGGCGAACTTAAAAATGGAATTATCGATGGCAATTTTTATCAATCAGGAATGGAATGGCCATTACAGTTGACACGCGAGCAGCAAGAGAAAAAAACTACCAAAAGAAGTCAAGAACCTGAACGACCGTTTCCCTATTATGAAGAGCAGGTAACGTTTTACAATAAAGAAGCAGGAATCCGTTTATCAGGAACACTGACACAACCTCAAAAATCCGGAAAATATGCAGCTGCTATTTTGATCTCAGGTTCTGGACCACAAGACCGTAATCAAGAAATTTTGGGGCACAAATCTTTTCTTGTTATCGCTGATCACCTAACACGTAACGGCTACGCTGTCTTGAGATTTGACGATCGAGGTACAGCCATGTCAGAAGGGGATTTTTCAACAGCGACAACTGCAGACTTTGCCACTGATGTAGAGAGTGCTTTTCAGTATCTACGTTCTCGTGATGAAATCAACTCTAATAAAATCGGTCTCATCGGCCATAGTGAAGGTGGCATGATAGCTACTATGGTAGCTGCCAAAAACAAAGATATTCATTTTGTCATTTCAATGGCAGGGCCTGCATTACAAGGTGATTCTATCTTGCTCCTTCAGCAAAAGCGCATCAGCGAAAAATCCGGAGTGAACCCTGAATTAATTGCTCAAAACGAAACCATCAATAAGGCTGTCTTCGACATGGTTAAGTCAACAGATGACATTGAGCAGTTAAAATCATCATTGATTAGCTACTTACAAAGTGCTGTAAAAGATCTGCCTAAAGGTGCTATACCATCCGGCATGAGTGAGCATGACTTTATTAATTTGCAAGTGCGCCAGACAATGACTCCTTGGATGCTCTATTTTTTACGTTATAATCCTGCACTGGACTTACAACATGTCAAATGTCCTATACTCGTACTCTTCGGTGACAAAGACTTACAAGTTCCGGCCGAGGAAAATATACCTGCTGCCCGTAAGGCGCTGACCAAAGCTAAAAATAAAAAGGTAGATATAGTAACATTTCCTGGCCTCAATCATTTGTTTCAAGAGTGTGATACCGGACTTCCGTCAGAATATGGCACTATAGAACAGACGATTGCACCTGTGGTACTTGATGAAATAGTCAACTGGATGAAGAAACGAAAAATTTAACAGACTCTGTTCATGAGACTTTTGTGACATACAAATATCGCTAATTTGTTTGGATTATTTTTATCACGGCTGATATAAGGCATTCATCAGCACTTCAATCATCTCCAGCTGAGCATCCAATTTGCCATGCTTTGCTTCTGAGTTGAAGTATCTTTTTTGATGGGCTGCTGCAAAGACAGACATGGAACCATCATCTATAGGATTGGCATTTTGTAGCACTACTGAACAGCGGTGCAAGCGCAACATTTCAAAATCTTGAAGTTGAGTGACAATAAAAAACTCACTATTATTGAGCGCAGCATTAACATAAACATCCGAACAAGAACTATTATTATCATCCTGAATGTCATGGGATTTGATATAGGATTTGATACTATAGGATTCAGGTTCATACCGAGTCCAAAACAGCCATCTTCTACTTACTTCTGCAGGTTTGTTAATATTATTATGTAGGGCAATTATCATATCATAACTGCGTATCTCTGACCAGATTAAGTCTGCCAATCGCTGCACCATACTCACTACTTCTTCCGGCAAAACATCCTTGCCTTTGACAATTTTTATTGTTTTCTTGAGTACTTCTGCATTGTTTGTAAATATCCTATTGGGATCGAACTGAAAAGTCTGCTTACCATGGCGAAAAACAATATTTCTATGGCGCGTGCCATCTGTTGAATGAGCAATGGTGACTAGCTTTCCACCAAATTTTTCAAGGATCTGCATACCGGCATCTAGTGAGGTAAACTCATTTTCATGTAGATGAAGGAATACCTGATGATGTCCGGGACTGGTATAAATTTTTAAATAGATGGTTTCATCACCTAACTTAAAAGGAATAATTTTTTCTGTGGGCGGTGCAGCACCCATTTTAAAACTGATCACCAAAAACGCTATCGTTAATAACCGAGCAAGCATCGACACAAATATTTTTAAATTCGTTACAAAAATACTATTTTTCTTCACTCCTCTATAAAAAGCCATTTATAACCAGTTTATTCATCACACAATCATCTTTTGCGACCTCTATATTTCTCTGGTTTGATTTAAAATACTGGTTAAAGACAGAATAGTGTCTTAATCTCAGATATATACTTGCTGAGAAGGTAAATATTTATTAATTTTGTGCTGATAATTTCATATTCTAAAAAAAACAAATTCATACTATTATGAGCCACGATGCCCGACCATTATCCATAAAATCAGCTAGTTATATAGAAAGAGAAGACAAGTACGGAGCACATAATTATCATCCTCTGCCGGTAGTGCTGGAACGCGGCGATGGTGTGTGGTTATGGGACGTTGATGGCAATAAATATCTTGACTTTTTATCTGCATATTCTGCTGTTAACCAAGGCCATTGCCATCCGAGGATAGTCAGCACCATGATTAGACAGGCACAAAAGCTGACTTTGACTTCAAGAGCATTTCATAGTAATTTGCTAGGAGAAGCTGAAGAATATATAGCAAAACTATTTGGTTACGATAAGGTTTTGCTGATGAATACCGGGGTAGAAGGTACGGAAACGGCAATGAAGTTAGCCAGAAAATGGGCTTACAAAGTAAAAGGTATAGAAAGCAATAAAGCTAGAATTCTTTTTGCTAACAACAACTTTCATGGTCGTACATTAGCTGTGATCTCTGCTTCCAATGATCCCGATGCACGAAATGATTTTGGTCCATTTATGCCTGGGATTAGCCGCATAGCCTATAATAATCTTCCAGCTTTGCAGCGTGAATTAGAATCTGACACTGATATCGCTGCCTTCATTGTAGAACCGATTCAGGGTGAAGCAGGTGTTGTCGTTCCAGACAGTAATTATTTGACCGGGGTTTATGAACTATGTAAGAAGCATAATGTCTTGTTTATAGCTGATGAAATTCAAACCGGCATCGGTAGAACAGGTACAATGTTGGCTACTGACATTAATAAAAATGCAAAACCGGACATGGTGATCCTTGGCAAAGCGCTATCAGGAGGAATGATGCCGGTCTCTGCGGTACTTTGCAATGACAATATCATGATGACCATTAAGGCAGGAGAGCATGGTTCTACTTTTGGTGGCAATCCACTAGCTTGTGCGGTAGCTATGGAAGCCTTGAAAGTGATTCAGGACGAAAAACTCGCTGAAAATGCTGCTAAAATGGGACAAATCTTCAGAGATGGGTTAAACAGTATATCAGCTAAAAACAACCTGGTGCAGCTGGTGAGAGGTCGTGGATTACTCAATGCCATTGTGATCAATTCAGATGAAGACTCTGATGTAGCATGGAATATATGCTTAGCCTTCCGCGATCATGGATTACTAGCAAAGCCAACACATGGCAACAAAATACGCCTGGCACCACCACTGGTCATCAATGAAGAGCAAATACATCTAGCGCTGAATATCATCGAAAAGTGCTTAGGATATTTCCGTAATTGACGTGAGGTTATTTGCATCAAAATAACACTACTTTGCAGCCAAATTAAATTCTTGCATAATATATTATTCGATATATTGTTTTGAATTTCAATACATACTTGCTAAGCAAACGTTAAAACTGCAATTAAGGCCGATAAAGAATACATTTATTTTCAGAAGGATAATTGTATTTTGAAAAAGAATTTTTACCTTTAGGTCATGGATATTGCGATACAATTACCTAAACAAAGTGAATCAGACTTTATCCTAGCGCTAATCAACCACGAGCGCTGGGCACAGAAGCAATTGTATGAAAGCAATTATTCTTGTTTATTAGCTATAGCAATGCGATACGCTGGCAATAATGAGGACGCATTTGACATATTGCATGAGAGCTTTATCAAGATTTTCAATAATATCCATAAATACAAAATTGATACTTCTTTCACGGCATGGATTAAGAGGATTTTGATTAATACAGCCATTGATTTTTACCGTAAGGAAATCAAACGTAAAGTAGAAGATTTAGACCAAGCGTATTATCTCAGCACTGATATTCCGGATGCCGTTTCAAAAATGAGTAGCGAAGAAATCATGCAGGCCATGCAGCAATTGCCGCCATCATATCGTTCTGTATTTAATCTGTTTGTGATTGAAGGATATTCTCATCGCGATATTTCTAAAATGCTGGGAATCAATGAAAGCACGTGCAGATCTAATCTTGTTAAAGCAAGAGCCCGACTTAAAACCATTTTACTGGCATTAGATTCAGGATTGAGATGAAGGAAAAGGAGTTTGATGACATAATCAAAAGCAAACTAAACAGGTTTGTGCCAGAAGGTTCGTCTGCTGGATCTTGGGAAAATTTTGAAACTTCTCAAAAAGGATCTTCCATATCTTCTGATGAGGATTTTGACCAGATTATCAAATCAAAGATTACTGAAGTCCGGACTGAATATCGACCTGTACACTGGCGACACATTAAAAATCAACTCAAATTAATCCAGGAACGTAAAAACACCATTTACATATCCAAGTCACTGGAGCTCATAGCCATTACCCTAATCGTGTTTACATTTATTCATTGGGTTCGATATATTGATGTACTAGAAATAAAAAATAAGCCTGCAACATCTATCGAATTTACATCCGAGACAGGAAGTTTCAATGCGAATAATAGTCAGATAGGTATCATTGCGCAAGCAGCTGTGGCAAAAAACAATTCAAACCTAGTCACAAATAATAAGGAACAAAAGATTCCATTTTCAAAATCTGCAACCAGGCAGTTCAATTCAAATCAACTTTTAGTTAACGATCCATTAATTAAACCCGAAGAAGGTGCTCCCATTCAGAATACCCAGCCCATTGCAACACGCTTCAATGCTAAGCCCTTAATCAGCAACCTTCATAAACCTGTAGTAAAAATCAAACATGAAGCACCATTGATACCAGATCCGGTATTTGCAATGAATGAAGTAAAGTCAATAGCTAGTATCATGCCCATAATATGGTCAGAAAAGCCTCTGATAGTACCACTCAGCATCATAAAAACCTCTAGCAAACCCAAGACAAGCCTATCAGGTTATGTTTCTGCAGATGTCAACTTGATTAATACACCTTTTGATAAAATTTATTCAAAAGCGTCTTATAATAAAGAGGCAATCAATCATTCTTTTGGGCTCAGTGTTTCCAAAAAATTTGGTAGCCTTGAATACGAACTAAGCCTAGGTTATGCGCAAAGAACTTATCAGCCTGAAAAAATCAGCGAAGTCTTTAATGCTAAGGAAAATTCCTACTCTGAGGTCAGTTTTAATAAGATTTCTTATGACATCGCCACACTACCTTTCAGTATAAAATATCACTTTATCAATAAGTCAAAATGGTCGGCTTATGTGATGGCCAATATCACTCTTAATATGGTCATGAATGCCGAATATGGCATTAAAAAAGTGGAGGTGTATTCGAGGCCTGCTTCTGGACTTAGGTATGAACCGGATCCGCGACTGGACGAAAAACCATTTATAGGAGGCTTACTAGCAGGTGATAGGGTCAAGGATGACTATTTCATTTCTGCTGGATTTGGCTTTGGTATAGAAAAAGTAGTATTCAAAAACACTTCAGTTTTTCTTCAACCGTCTTATCATCGCCATATCCTTGCTGACGATATCGGTATAGGGCCCAACAAGGACAAGATCCATACTTCATCATTGCAATTCGGTGTTAAAACCGTGCTAAATTAAAATCTTCACAAACATCTTTTTACAGAGATTGTTTTTAACTTGTGCATATTAGAAATCAATATTTACAATGAGAAAGTACCGTCTTATCATATTATTTGTATGGATATCAGTGTCATTGTTTGCCGGTAGTATAGAAGATGATATGAAGAAGGCAGCCAAAGCCATACAAAATAAAGATTATACAACAGCACTCAAAGTTTATCAGATGCTGGAGGAGACAGGTTATGCAAGTGTCGGACTATATCAAAATATGGCGATTTGTCAGTCTGCACTACAGCAAGAAATCAACGCCCTAGTGAGTGTAGAAAAAGGTCTTTTATACAAACCTGAAGACTACGAACTTTTAAAAATAAGAGAAAACATCCTAAAAGACCATCCTGAAATCGATGCCCATCTACAAAGTTCAGGATTTATAAAGTTATGGAAAAAATTTGCTTCATTGCTACTGCCTACCGGATGGTCTGTACTCTCGCTGATCGTCCTAATCGTCGTGGGAATGATCACAATAAAATTGTACCCTGAATGGGGCCAAAACTCAAAATTAAAACTATTTGGCGGCATTCTGGGAGCTATTTTTATACTCTTTGTCATAACTGGCATCTATCGCAATCATCAGCTATACCACAGTAACACCGCTATAGTTGCATCAAAGCAAACATTGTTGTTACTGGGGCCAGACAAACAAAGTCCCATATTAGACACCCTAATAGCAGGAAATAAAGTGTACAAAACAGACCATATAGGCCAGTGGTGGAATGTCCAAACTGCTTTTGGTGAAAGAGGATGGATACAATCCGAAAATGCGGTGATGATTCGTTAATCATCGTCAGAACAGCTACTGCGCATTTTCTATCAAAGACTGTAATTGAGCTAACGACTGCATACCTGACTGTCTCCAAAGTACTTGACCTTTTTTGTATAGAACAAAAGTAGGAACACCCTGAATATTCATTTTTTGGGCAATTGCAGGATTTTTATCTACATCGATTTTAATAATTTTTCCTTTATCTCCTATTTTGGACGCAAGTTTCTCTAAAATCGGTGCCATAGCTTGACATGGCCCACACCACGCCGCAGTAAAATCTACCAGAGTTGGTTTCTCGTCATTGATAATTTCTGTATATGTCATATTTTTAAATTCTTATTACCATTAAGACAAATAATAATTTGTAAAAGTTTCAGCTATGTAATTGATGTTACACAAGGCATTTGAGAAGCTGGTAAACTATTGTTTTTCTCAATATATCAAATTATTTGTAACTCTTAGTTATCTTCGCAAAAATTTTCAAACCATCATGATTCTGACAGACAAGGAAATCCTTAAAAGCATCGAAGAAGGCCAGATTGTGATTGAACCTTTCAGACCAGAATGCCTCGGAACGAATAGCTATGATGTACATCTGGGCAAATGGCTGGCAGTCTATAACAATAGAGAACTTGACGCAAAGAAACACAATGAAATAAGCCACTTTGAAATAGGTGATGAAGGATTTGTACTACAACCGGGCACCTTATACTTAGGTGTCACTGAAGAATATACAGAGACCCATCACACCGTACCATTTCTTGAAGGCAAATCCAGTATCGGTCGCCTCGGTATTGACATCCACGCTACAGCCGGTAAGGGCGATGTAGGATTTTGCAATACCTGGACGCTGGAAATCTCATGTGTTCAACCGGTGAGAATTTACGCTGGAATGCCTGTAGGTCAATTGATTTACTTTAAAGTAGATGGTGACATAAAAAATTATTACAATAAAAAGTCAAGTGCCAAATACAATCAACGCACCGACAAACCAGTAGAAAGCATGATGTGGAAAAATAAGTTCTGATTTGAGTACAATCTCTTATCGGGACTTTCTGCCCTTCCATTGGTATGCTGTCGGAAATAAAGCATGAAAGCCAGACATTAGGATATGAACATAATAAATTAAAAAACATGCAAAATAGGACCTCATGACATCTGTCCTATTAAAGTAAATGGTTAGTTTTCGTAGAAAAATATAGTCCACAACCAGTTTTGAAAAGAATAAAATGAAAAAAGATATTCCAAATTGCTCCCATCGTATCCACATCAACAGAAAAGAAACAAAAGTCACCAATACGAAAGTAAAAATAAAGACCTGAACTATTTTTAACCCAATATCTTGACTATTGAGGGATTTTCCGGCCCATCTTTTTCGTTGATGCATCAATGCTTTCCAGCTGGATTCAGCTTTGGTGGTGACGATAGCGGCTCTATCAGCAAGAAAGCCTGTATTATGTGGATCGTCTTTTGACATTTTTTTTATCAAAAAAATATCATCTCCTGATGCTATTGTTTCATTGCCTGCAAATCCACCAACACAGTCAAACATATGTCTAGAGTAACACAAATTAGCTCCATTAGCCAAAAAATATTTTTGCCTAACGATACCATTGGCAGTGATAGCCATTGCAGCTGCAAAATCCAGCCATTGAAAATGTTCAATAAGCCGGTCGCCAGCTTCAGGAAGTACATAACCGGTTCGTATATTTTTACCTTGTACAATGAGCGAACTATGCGATGCAATCCACCCGCTACCTACCCTCGAATCGCCGTCAGTGCAAAGAATGATGTCGTACATAGCTGAGTGAATTCCTGTAGATATCGCATTCTTCTTTCCGGTCAGACCACTTGCTAAGCGAATAAATCGGAGGTTAGTAGATGGAATTGACTTGACAATTTCAGCAGTATGGTCTGTACTATGGTCATCAATGACAATAATTTCATATTTATCTTTTGGATAATCGCATTTCAAAATACTAGCAATACACTGGCCAATGAAATTCTCCTCATTCCTTACGGGAATAAGAATACTGACTCCGGGAAAGGAAACAGTAGGAATCACAGTTGATTCATTTGCCTGTCGCCAGCCTTTATAAATCCAGGTAATTAAGCCTGCATAGCATACTGATAAAAAACCTGCTATCAGCCACACTATAATCAAAGTAGCTTATTTAAATAATTCATCATAACGCTCGGATTCAGAGCGACTTTGAGGTTCAGGTTTTTTCTCCAATGTAGGTAATTCCAGAAAATTTCCGTCCTCAACTATCTCTTCATATTCTGTAAAGGTGTTCTGCTCCTTTTCAACTCGCTCATAAGCTTTTTTAATACTCCTAATACCTAGCGCTTTAAAAAATAGATACCCAATTACAAACGGATGCCCTAAAACAGTCAGTATAAGAAAAAATAAACCTATCAGTGGATCTTCTTTAAGCTTTCTCCAGATGTATAGCAGGTATTCTGTGACAACTTTATAATTGATAATTAGTGTAGCAATTAACAGCACTGGTGCAATCCATTTCAATACCCAAAACAAGCCTTTGGCTACAAAAAATAAGATACTAAAAAATACAGCCAGTATCAATAGTGGTCCTAAAAAACCGAAAGGACTGCTTTTAACTCCAGAATTAAATTCTCTATATATTGCCATAAGTCGTATTTCAAAATTAAGGTATTACAAAGATAAGGTAAAAAACTCCCGATTGTTGAGTATTTTCTACTAATAGTCAGTAATTTAAGACAAATTTAAAATTTATTAACGCTTTTAAGGCCTATTATTTATTTGATTGCATCATGAGCGTCGTAAGTACAATCACTCAATAACTTATTATCGAGTATATATCTACTCTATTGATGTCAACGTATATATCATGCAAAACGCTTGATGCAAAGGTATTTTGGCTTATAATAAACATTCCTCATTCCAAAATTGAGTTAATTGAAGAGGAAAAGTAAAGAGGTCTTATAGTACACGCATACCATAAAACCTCTTCTTGAATTTTATTTTTAAAATTAGAATGAATCTATTGCTTAAGGATTTTTTCAACAAAAATATCGTCCGATGTTTCAATTCTTAAAATGTACATTCCAGGCATGAGTTCGGATATATCTAACCATTCATTTGTCTCTCCATTATACGTCTTCAACAATTGGCCAGTTGGATTATAAATATTAATTCTGTGAATGGCTTCCCCAGATTTGATTTGGAGTATATCAGTAGCTGGATTAGGAAACACCCTCGGCACATTAGATATCTTCAAATCAGTTAAAGGCACACCTACTTCCTCGATAATTAAAGGATGCTCAACAAGGCTAGTTGCTGTGCTAACGTTGATTACAACTGCATCAATAAAGACCATTGCGCCCTCGCCTGAACCTGCTGACTGAAATCTAAACCGTGTTGCGTCATTTGCTTTACTGGATGTAGTATAAGTCACTCTATACGTCTGATTATTTACAAAATGTAAGCCTGCCTTGAAATGTACGAGTTTCTTCCATGATGTTCCATCGTGATACTGGAAAACAAAACCTTCGCGATTATTCATGCCTGTGGCGATAAACATAAACTGGAAAGTAACTGTCTCATACATTGACAAATCAAATGGTTGGGAGGTCATCGACGATTGTTCGCTCGAGTTGCCTCGTATCTTAATCGAATAAGCACCCTCAGGCGAAGGATTTCCGTAATATCGACTACAATCTTTACCGCCATCCAACCAACCATCCCATCCTGTTTCAAAATAGGCGCCATACTCAAAGTCTTCCGGAGGAGTTATACATGGTAAACAATCCGGTCCGCCACAGTCTATACCTATTTCATAGCCATTTTGAATACCATCATCACACGTCGGACATGGTGGACAGTTGGGACCTCCACAATCTATGCCAGTTTCCATACCATTCAGCATGCCATCTTCACACGAGCCCGAATCGATTAAGATCGTTTTAAAACCTGTCAAAACTACAGCATCAATATAAATTTGATTGGTTGGTTGCTGAGCATCGGCTTCAAATTTTATTCTAGTAGCCGAAATATTTTTAAAACGAATATGTACCTTCTTCTGGTATTGGTCATTGTTTATAAAATCCTGATCATAAATAAATGTTCTTGCGGTTTGCCACTGAGTTCCATCAAAGTATTTAAGCTTAAACTGATCCCCATCACCGAACCTCAAAGCTCTGAAACTAAATTCTACTTGAAGAGAATCATACTCATCTATCATAAGAGATTCAGACGTCATCGAAGAATGTTCGCCATTATTATTACGTAAGCGAATTGAGTATCTACCTTCAGGAGATGAAATAGAACGGACACGCGAACAAAAATCACCACCGTCTGTCCAGTTATCCCATCCTTGCTCAAAATAATATCCTGCAATGAATGTCTCCGTCACCTCACCCATATGAACAGGTTTACACGGCTCACAATCAGGACCTCCGCAGTCTATTCCCGTCTCTAATCCATTTTTTATGCCATCGTGACATGTCGGACATGGTGGACAGTTCGGCCCACCACAATCTATGCCTGTTTCTAGGCCATTCTTCTTACCATCGGTACAGGTCGCACAAGGCTCACAATCAGGACCTCCGCAGTCTATTCCCGTCTCTAATCCATTTTTTATGCCATCGTGACACGTCGGACATGGTGGACAATTCGGCCCGCCACAATCTATGCCTGTTTCTAGACCATTCTTCTTGCCATCGGTGCAGGTCGCACACGGCTCACAATCAGGGCCTCCGCAGTCTATTCCCGTCTCTAATCCATTTTTTATGCCATCGTGACACGTCGGACATGGTGGACAATTCGGCCCGCCACAATCTATGCCTGTTTCTAGACCATTCTTCTTGCCATCGGTGCAGGTCGCACACGGCTCACAATCAGGGCCTCCGCAGTCTATTCCGGTCTCCTGACCATTCTTTATGCCATCGTGACATGTCGGACATGGTGGACAGTTCGGCCCGCCACAATCTATGCCAGTTTCTAGGCCATTCTTCTTGCCATCGGTACAGGTTGGCGCTGGTTGAGATGAAATGCAAAATTGCTTGGACTCTGAAGCTCCAAATTGACCGCCTGAAATTAATGTATTGCCTTCAAATTTAATTTTATAGCTGCCATTCCCATAGGAACAACACATACCATCTTGATACAAATCATAGATTGTAAAAATAAAACACGAAGTCGGTAAGCACAATTCAATTGTTGAAAGTGACCGTGGAGAATAATATGGGCCTCCCGAATAAAGTATTTGCCCTTGTTGGTTCTTAATGTCCCATGTAGTTTCAGATGGATAATTGTCTGTATTTATTTCAAGTATAACCTTATTCAACTCACATTCAGTGCCTCCACCATCTGGCAAACAAGATGTCAAGCATGAAGCAGCTGCAACTTTCGAACGGATAACATTACCTGGTTGAAGACCAAATCCATTGGAGAATTTAATACCTGCATTCGTCAGATGGCAATAAGACATAATCGTTCCTCCTTGCTGAGGCGAAGGTATCCCAGGATTAGGACAGCTTCCTTCAATATTATAACAACCGTCAATAGCCGTTTTATTACCATTCCAAACACATGCGTGAGTATGTTGCGAACCAAATAAACCTGAATTATGCAATAGAATTTAAATTTCGTATCTAATTGCTTATTTTTGTTTTGTTTAATTCATATTTTAATTTCACCATTATGGTTAATCTTCCCATAGAGTATAGCGACAAGTCTGTTAC
>WBZO01001680.1_pt1 | contig 33055 bp, 26 predicted proteins | sample 5204261 | NCBI WGS metagenome assembly WBZO01 (sample SAMN12412400, study PRJNA552823) | activated sludge metagenome | isolation source: activated sludge from anammox sidestream of wastewater treatment plant... | place: USA: North Carolina | collected 2017-09
GCCGGCGGTGATGACGTTGCCGGCCTGCTGGCCGCCGGGGCGGTTGATGCCGGTGTTGTTGACGAAGCCGTTGACCATCACGCCGGGGCCGTAGTGGGTGAAGTTGCCACCGGAGATGACGTTGCCGGCCTGCGAGCCGAAGTTGTTGCCGCTGTTGTACACGCCGCCACTGATCATGGGGTGCCTCCCTGGTGCTGCTACCGGCGGGACCGTCCCGTATGCCCCGTCCGCTGTGTCTGTAGGATGCCAGCCCCCGCCCGCCCCGGCTGTTCCCCCGCACACACCACCACCGTCAGCGCGCGCACACGTTGGCTGTCTCCCCGATGACAGGGAAACTACGGCCCGGCCAGCGCGGCCAGAGGAGTGACGGGCTGCCCGGCGGCGTAGATGGCGCGGATGCGGCGCGTGTGACGGATATCTGCCAGCGGATCGGCCCCGAGCAGCGCCAGGTCGGCGGCGTGGCCAGGGGCGATACTGCCCCACTCACCGGCGCTACCCAGCAACTCGGCGGGGCGCCGGGTAGCGGCGCGCAGGGCGTCCATGGGTGTGAGCCCGGCGCGCACCAGCAGCTCCAGCTCGCGGTGTAATGAGACGCCGGAGACGATGGCGACATTGGGGCAATCGGTCCCCGCGACGATGGTGCCCCCGGCGCGGTGGAAACCACCGGTGAGCGCCAGCAGGTGCTCCCAGGCGCGGCGGGTGCGCGCCTGCGCCCGCTCCGATGCGCCGGCCGCCGCCTGCCGTCGCTCGGCCCACCGCTCCTGCAGCGTACGGGCGACCGGTGGCGGCAAGAGCGACAGCAGGGGTGTGCACTCCGGATCATCCAGCGCCATATCACCACCGTCTTCGCCCATCGCCGCGGGGCGGGCGGCGTACAGGACAAGCGTCGGATCGAGCGCCGTCCCGGCAGCCAGCAGCCGTGCATATAGCCGCCGGACCGCCTCACCCTCCGGGTCGACATCCGGCAGCCAGCGCCACATCCAGCCGCCAAACTCGAATGGTGTCAGCGCGCCCGGATCGGGCAGCCGGTGTTCCTCCGGCGCCAGCCCGGCAAACACCATCAGGTGCTCCAGGCAATCAACCCCGGCTTCAGCGGCGGCCCCGCCAGTGGTGGCCTGCTGGTGCATGAACACCCGCAGCCCACGCGCGTGCGCCCGCGCCACCGCCCGCCGCGCCGTCTCCGGCCGGACGGTAATGTACAGCTTGATGGCGTCGACACCGGCATCCGCCAGCTCATCCACAACGGCTTCGACCTCGCCGGCGGCGAACCCGCGCGACATGTGGGCGAAGCCATCGAAGGGTGTCCCTTCCTCCAGCAGCGGCCCGGCGTAGTGCAGGCGCGGGCCCGCCACCTGCCCTGCCTCCAGCGCCGCACGCGCGGCTGCCAGATCCGGCAACCGGCCGCCCAGGTCCAGCACGGTGGTCACCCCTGCGGCGGTGAACATTGACAGATGCTGCTGCTCCGGTGGGCCGATATGGACGTGCATATCGACCAGGCCGGGGATGGCGTACGCACCGTCCGCCGCCACCACCGCCGCCCCTTCCGGCACGGGCGTGGCGGCGCGCGGCCCCACCCGGGTGAAGCGGCCACCCTCCATCACGATCACGGCATCGGCCAGCGGCGGCCCGCCCAGCCCGTCAATCAGCGTCGCGCCGGTGATAGCAGACGGGCGGTCGGTAGCCATGGCACACCTCGAAGAGGAATGACGGCGGGCACAACGGTGCACCCAAGCATACGCTGGCCTGCACCCTTTACCCTGCCGCGGCGCACATCCGCTCAGCGGTAGCGGCATCGGGGGAGACGAAGTACAGCAGCTCCTTGTTACGCAGGTGGCTGACGCGGCCCACCCGCCGGCCCTCGGGATTGTAGATGCCGATCTGCGCGCCCACGTAGCGCTTGTACGCCAGTTCGCGCACGGTCACGTGCCCGCGGGTGGCCAGCATCCGCTCCAGCTCGGCGCGGGAGAGGTAACCTTCGTTGTTGAAGGAGACGATCAGGTGCGGCGCCCGCACCGCACTGATCACACGCTCCAGGGCCGGGCCGATGCCGGGGCGGGAGTTGAAGGGGCTACGGTAGGTGCGGCAATCGGCGCGCTTGCAGGCGACGCCGTACACGGCCGGCGCGTCCCAGCGCACCAGTGTCTCCCAGATATGGTAGTTGCCCCGGTAGCTATGCTGGTTGTACGGCGGATCGAGATACGCCACATCGCACGGCGTCGCGGCCGCATCCTCCGCCTCCCGCGCCAGCGCCAGGCCGGGGCCCGGCAGCACTGCCGGCAGCCGCAGTTCGATATCGGCATAGGCGCGCGGCGCCCACTGCTTGAGATAGGCCATTTGCAGGCCGGTGGTAGAGTCCACCCGATCTGCCGCCTCCATGAGCGAGACCAGCAGCACCGCCTCCAGCGCCGGCGGCAGCGCCCAGGCGGCGATCTGCTCGCGCATGGCGTCGATGCGGGCGCCGTTCTTGGGCTGGAAATAGCGGGCGCGCTCGCAGAACGTTGCCGTGAAGTAGCCGGGGCGAGGTGGTAGTGCTGTCAGATCGCGGATCAGGCGCGCGGCCGTCTCCCCCACCTCTCGCGCATCTGCCTCCACATAGCAGCGGGCCAGCGTCGCCGCGTAAGCGTTGTGGTCGTTGGCGGTTACACCGAAGGCCGCGCGCTTGAGCGCGTGCCCCACCCGCGCCGTACCGGAGAACAGGTCCAGCACGGTGCGTGCCTCCGGCACGGCCCGCACCGCGGCGACAATGTGGGGAACCAGCAGACGCTTGGAGCCGAGATACTTGATCATAGCGGCCGGCGTAAGCCGTCAGCGAACAGCGCGCAACGGCTGCATCGCTCTCGCGAGTGTACGGGCAGGTCTGCGCCCTGGCCAACCGCGCAATGTCTCGCGTCCCTGGTGGGGCTCTGCTACGCTCAGGGGCGCCGGGGGGCGGATGAGAGGTTTAACAGATCGCTAGCATCCCGCCGGTGAGTGACGCCTACCCTAGAGCTATCGACTGGCCGCGCCGGCTTCCCGCTCCGGCTGTGGACCCATGCAGGACAGGGCAGCATGAGCGGCTTCCGCAGCATCCCACCACCTTCACGCACGCCTCCGGCGCCGCCGCCTGCCCCACCGCCCAAGAGCCGGCTGCGTGCCGTGCGTGCATTCGGGCCGCGGCTGACGCTGCCGCTGACACTGCTGGGCGGGGCGATGCTTGGTGTGCTGCTGATGCTGGTGTACCTGGAGCTGCAGCCGCCCAAGGGTGCGTACACCGACGAGGATATCCGGCGGCTGGCCCAGGAGCAGATCGCTTCCATCACCCCCTCGCCGCCGGTGGAGCCGGTGCTGTACGCCCAGATCCGGCCTGCGGTGGTCCATATCACGATCGCCGGGCGCAACGCCGACAACACCTCCTTCAGCGGGCGCGGCAGCGGCGTGGTGGTGGATGAGAACGGCAGCATCCTCACCAGCCTCCATGTCGTCCAGGGAGCTGAATCGGTGGATGTGCGCTTCTTCGACGGCACCACCGCCCGCGCCACGGTCAAGCAGCGCCAGCCAGAGCGTGACCTGGCCATCATTCAGGTTGACAGCCTGCCAGAAGGGGTGCAGCCCGCCACGTTGGGTGGCGGTGTCAACCCGGGCGACCGCGTGCTGGCCATCGGCAGCCCCTTCGGGTTGGAGGCAAGCGTCTCGATGGGCATCGTCTCGGCGCTGGGCCGGCGCTTCACCGTCGCCTCCACTGGCCAGGTGTTGGAGAACATGATCCAATTCGACGCCGCCGTGAATCCGGGCAATTCCGGCGGTCCGTTGATCGACATGACGGGCCGGGTGGTGGGCATCGTCGCCGGTATCGCGAACCCCACGAACCAGAACGTCTTCATCGGCCTCGGCTTCGCGGTCCCCATCGCCGCCGCCGCCGGGCTACAAGCGCCGATCCAGTAAGGCAGCCGGCTATCAGCGGTCAGCGGTCAGCGAGGGTGCCACGGTGGTGCTGCACGTCATCGATGGTCCACCGGCTGAAAGCTGAGCGCTAACCGCGCGACCGAAGGGAGCCTCCATGACCACCATGCCTCAGGACATACCGCCGCAGGAGCCGCAGACGCCGGTTGAGCAGGTGCTGTACGAGATCAAGAAGGTGATCGTCGGGCAGGAGTATCTGCTAGAACGGCTGCTGGTGGCGCTGCTGGCCCGCGGGCACATCCTGGTCGAAGGCGTACCGGGGCTGGCGAAGACGCTGGCGATCCGCACGGTGGCGGAGACCATCGGCGGGCTATTTAAGCGCATCCAGTTCACGCCGGACCTGGTGCCCGCTGACCTGGTGGGCACCCGCATCTACAGCCAGCAGACGGGAGAGTTCACCACTTCGTTCGGCCCGGTGTTCACCAACCTGCTGCTGGCGGATGAGATCAACCGCGCACCGGCCAAGGTGCAGTCCGCCCTGCTGGAGGTGATGCAGGAGCGGCAGGTGACGATTGGCCGCGAGACCCACCGCGTGCCCAACCCCTTCCTGGTGCTCGCCACCCAGAACCCCATCGAGACCGAAGGCACCTACGCCCTCCCGGAGGCGCAGGTCGACCGCTTCATGCTCAAAGTGCTGGTGGACTACCCCACCGAGCGGGAAGAACTGGTGGTCGTCCAGCGCATGACCGGCATCTTTCAGCAGCCGCGTCAGATCATCACGACTGATGAGCTGCTGGACCTGCAGCGCCAGGCAGACAACGTCTACGTAGACCCCGAGCTGATGGAGTATGCCGTACGTATCGTCGGCGCTACCCGCCGCCCGGCGCAGTACGGCCTGCAGGACGTCGCCCGCTACCTGACCTTTGGCGCCAGCCCGCGCGCCTCCATCAATCTGGTGCTCGGCGCCCGGGCGCTGGCCATGCTGCGCAGCCGCGAGTACGCGGTGCCGCACGATATCGCAGACCTGGCAGGAGACGTACTGCGCCACCGGCTGGTGCTCTCCTACGAGGCGCTGGCCGATGGCGTCAGCGCTGACGCGATCATCGCCCGTATCATGGAGCGCGTCCCGCGCCCGGTGCGCCCGCTGACGGACGAAGGCCGGTTCGCCCCCGCGCGGGCGCAGGCGGGAGAGGGCGGCCAGGGCCAGGGTCCCGGGCTGGCCTATTCGGGGTAAGCGATTCCCCTTGCCCGCGGGCGGGCGAGGGGAGAGGGTGAGGGAGAGCCGTCCGTGCCCAAGAAACCGCACGACACCGCGCCGCCACCCGCGCCGGAACAGCGGCCGAGCGCCGAGCGCATCCTGCAACGGCTGGACTGGCATGTAGTCCGGCGGCTGGACGGTGTGCTCCAGGGCGATTACCGCTCGCTGTTCTACGGCCACGGGCTGGATCTGGCCGAGGTGCGCGAGTACCAGCCTTCGGATGACGTGCGCTACATGGACTGGAATGTGACGGCGCGCATGGGCACGCCGTACGTGCGCCAGTATCTCGAAGACCGAGAAATCACCGCCTGGCTGCTGCTGGATCTGTCGCCTTCGGTGGACTTCGGCACCGCGCGGGCGCACAAGCGTGACCTGGTGATCGACTTCGCCGGGGCGATGGCGCGGCTGCTTACCCGCCACGGCAACCGCGTCGGCGCGCTGCTGTACTCCGGCGGCGTGGACGAGGTGATCCCCGCCCGCGGCGGCCGCACCCAGGCACTGACGCTGATCCACCAGCTCACCCGCCCGGACCGCCGCCGCTCTGCCGGGCCGACCAACCTGACCAGTGTGCTGGACCGCGCCGCGCAGAGCATCCGCCGCCGCTCACTGGTGTTTGTGGTGTCAGACTTTATCGCGGCGCCGGGGTGGGAGGCGCCGCTACGGCGGCTGGCCCACCGCCACGAGCTCATCGCCGTGCGCCTGCGCGACCCGCGCGAGGAGACGCTGCCGGATGTTGGGCCACTGGTGCTGGAAGACGCCGAGACCGGCGAGCAGATGTATGTGGACACACACGACAAGCGCTTCCGCGAGCGGTTCGCCCGGATGGCACGCGAGCGGAACGCGGCGTTGAGCCGCACCTTCACCCGCAACGGTATCGATGTGCTGGATCTGTCCACCGATGGCGACGTGCTGCGCGAGCTGGCGCGGTTTGCTCTGCGCCGCCGCCAGAGCCGCGGCCGCCACGCTCCCGCCGGCCTGCCATCGGAAAGTGTGTTGGGCTCATGGGTAGAGGCGGCAGGCGGATAGGGGACAGCGGCCAGGGAGATGCGGCAGGATGCGCCGCTCGGCGGGCAAGCGACAGCAGAGCATCCTCCTCCTCACCCCTCGTAGACGGGATGTAGTGCGATGACCTTCATGTGGCCACAGGTGTTGCTCGGGCTGGCGGGAGTGCCGCTGCTGGCGCTGGCCTACATCCTCATGCAGCGGCGGCGGCGCAAATACGCCGTGCGCTACGCCAGCCTCGCCCTGGTGCGCGACGCCGTCGGCCGCGGCCCCGGCATCAAACGCCATATTCCCGCCGCGGTCTACCTGCTGGCGCTGGCGGCGATGGTGGTAGCGATGGCCCGCCCGCAGGCGCCGGTAGAGGTGCCGCGCAACACCGGGACCGTTGTCCTCACCATCGATGTCTCCGGCTCGATGCAGGCCACCGATGTCAAGCCCAACCGCATGGAGGCGACCAAGGACGCCGCCCGCCAGTTCGTCGAGCGCCAGCCCAAGGGCGTGAAGATCGGCATCGTCTCCTTCTCCGACTTCGGAGCGCTGGTGCAGGCGCCCACGCGCGACAAGGACCTGGTGCTTCAGGCGATTGATCGGTTGCGCCCCCAGCGCGGCACCAACATCGGTGGCGGGTTGCAGGTGGCGCTGGACGCCGTGTACGAGGGCGCTGACATGCCCCGGCCGGACCGTACGCCGGAGCCGAACGGGCCGCAGGCCGGCCGGCCGCCGGGCGTCGCGGCGTCGCGCGTCACCCCCGCCCCCCGCGCCGATGGCAGCAAGGCCCCTCCAGCCAGCATCGTGCTCGTCTCGGACGGCGAGAGCAATGTCGGCCCACCGCCGCTGGAGGTGGCGCAGGAGGCCGTCAACACCGGCGTGAAGATCTACACCATTGGTATCGGCACCAAGGAAGGCTCCACGCTGCGCATCCAAGGCCGGTCGGTGTTCACCCGCCTGGACGAAGAATCGCTCAAAGGCATGGCCGATATGACCGGCGGCCGTTACATGACCGCCACCAGCGAGGCCGAGCTGAACAAGGTGTATGAAGAACTCGCGCGCGAACGCGAGTTCGAGAAAGAGAAGACCGAGGTGACGTTCATGGTCACGCTCGGCGCCCTCGTCCTTTCCATCATCGGCGGCCTGCTCTCCCTGCTGTGGTTCAACCGCCTACCGTAGGACCGGCAGCGGGAGGCCGCCAGGTTCAATCCCATGCGGGGGCCGGCGGCCACGGGGGGCGAGCAGCGCGAGCGCGGAGCGTGCCCCCCGTAGCCCTGTCACCGTCCCGTGAACGCCGGCGGGCGCTTTTCGCGGAAGGCGGCACGGCCCTCGGCAGCATCTTCGCTGCCCTGGCTGAGCAGCGCGGCGAAGCTGTTCAGCGAGAAGGCGGTGTCCACGTCCTGATACAACCCCTTATGTAGGGCGTACTTGGTGAAGCCGAGAACACGCGTTGGCCCGGCTGCCAGCTTGCGTGCCCACCGCTCGACCGCGGCCTCAAGCTCGTCATCGGGCACGGCGACGTTCACCAGCCCCAGGCGCTCCGCCTCCTGGCCGTCCACCGTGTCACCGGTCATCAACATTTCGGTGGCTTTGCCCAGGCCAATGTAGCGGGCAGCGATGGTAGTGCCGCCGGTGATGCCGCGCTTGACGAAGACAAAGCCAATCTGCGTGCTCTGGGCTGCGATGCGGATATCGCAGGCGAGGGCGATCATCGCCCCCGCCCCCACCGTGTGGCCATGCACACCGGCGATCACCGGCTTGCGGATGTCGTACAGCGCCTTGAACAACCGCTCATAGCCGCCCTCGCGCCGGAGCGTGTATTCCAGCGTTTCCCAGTCCGTCCGGCCGTCCGCCATGCCTTTGACATCGTCACCAGCACAGAAGGCGCGGCCCCGCCCGCGCAGCACGATGCAGCGCACGGCCGCGTCGCGCTCCCAGGAGGCCAGCGCCATGCAGGCCTGCTCAATCAGCGGGATGTTGAGCGCGTTCAACCGGTCCGGCCGGTTCAGCCACAGCGTGGCGATGCCGTCCGCCACCTCAGTATCGATATACGTCGCTGTTGCCGTCATGCCAATGACACCGCCTCCATGCCCTGGTAGTCCCAGCCCTTGGGCACGAACGTTCCCTTGACGTTGGGCTGCCATGCCTGGTGATCGTTGCGGTTGACCGTGTACGTCCGGTACAGGTACTTCTTCCAGTCCTTCTGCAATTCCTTGATATAGGCGACGCGTTCCTTGTAGTCGAGGATGCCGCGTTGCTTCTCGATGCGCTTGTCCAGGTCGGCGTCGTTCACCTGGCCGTAGTTCTTGGTGCCCTTGGAGTGGAAGGTAGGGTACAGGTAGTTATCCGGATCGGGGTACGCTCCCATCCCGATCGCCATCAGGTTGAAGTCGCTGTCCACCTGGTTCTGCAGGTAGATGGTGCGCTCCAGCGGCTTGAGCTGCAGCTCGATACCGGCCTTGGCCAGCATCTGCTTCATCAGCGGCAGCTCGTCCTGGGCGAAGGTGTCGATATTGGAGTACTCCACCGGAATGGTGAGCTTGGGCTGTCCCGCCGCCTCCAGCAGCTTCTTCGCCTCGTTCAGGTTGGTGGCGTAAAGCTGCTTGGTCTCTGCATCGGTCAGCGACCACTCGCCGAAACCGAGCGGCACGAAGGTGGCCGCCCACACGCCATCGTTGCCTAGCACCAGCTCTTGGATCTGGGCGCGGTCAATGGCCAGGTCGATTGCCTGGCGAACGCGCACATCGCGCAGGGCTGCGTTGCCCTTAGCGCCGACGTTGTACATCTTGTGAGTGCCGCCCAGGTTCGGGAAGGTACGGATCTGCGCCTTAGTGGACTTCTTGATCTGGTCCGACTGCTCCAGCCCCGAGGCAATGTAGAAGTGCAGCTGGCCGGCGAGGAAGTTGGCCAGATTGGTGGAGGCGTCGGTAATGAACTTCCACTCAATCGCATCCAGGTAGGGCAGCCCCGGCTTGTAGTAGTCCGGGTTCTTGACGAAGCGGATGTTGCTGCCCTTGGTCCACTTGTCCAGCATATACGGGCCGCTGCCTACCCAACGCTTGTCCAGGTCTCCGTCGGCTTCCACGAGCTCGCGCGGCACCGTGCCCATGCCCTGGCCGGACGCCAGGTCGCTCATCAGGCCGGCGGAGGCGAACCGCAGCTTCAGCACCACGGTGTACTTGTCCGGCGTCTCAATGGCGGAGACGGGCTCCACCTTGTAGCCGTGGACGTACTCGGCGCCGGTGGTGGCCACGCGGGTGAGCGAGTACTTGAGGTCCTCTGCCACCACCTCGCGCCCGTTCAGTGGCGGCAGGTTCTGCCACTTGGCGCCCTTACGCAGCTTGAAGACGACCTTGTCCCCGGTTTGCTCCCACGACTCGGCCAGGTCCGGCCGCATGGCATAGGTGTTGAGGTCGACGTACGGGTCGTAGCTGGCCAGCCGGCTAAACACCAGGCTGGAGGCGTTCTGTGTCGGGGTCGAGATCGTGCGCTGGAAGTCCAGCCGCTGCAGGTCACTGCCGGACAGCACCAGTGTCCCGCCCGGCTTGCCCGCCGGCACCGTAGCCGCTGCCGCCGCCGTGGTGGGCGTGGCCGGGGCAACGGAGGCCGCCGCCTGCGGGGCGCTACCGCCACCGCTACTGGTGCTGCTGTTGCTGTTGCTGTCGGAGCCGCAGGCGAGCAGATACGCCGCCCCCGCGCTCAGCGCCCCCAGCGCTCCCCGCCGCAGCATCGTTCGCCGTGTGATCACTGTGATACCCCCCTCTGGTTGGGGACGGGGAGCAGGGGGCAGACCCTCACCCCCGGCCCCCTCTCCCGCCGCGAGAGAGGGGGCGTGGCGCCCCTGGTCCCTATTCCCTACCCCCGCATGCGCGGGTCCAAGACGTCGCGCAGCGCGTCGCCGAACGCGTTGACACCGAAGACGACGATGCTGATCGCCAGTCCTGGGAAGACCGCCATCCATGGGGATGTGGTCATGAAGCGGCGGCTGGGACCGCTGAGCATGCCGCCCCAACTGGGTGTCGGCGGTGGGATGCCCAGCCCCAGGAACGATAGCGAGCCTTCCGCCACGATCGCCGTGCCGAAGCTGACCGACGCCAGGACGATCACCGGCGCCATGGTGTTGGGCAGGATGTGACGAAAGACGATGCGGGCGCCTGAGGCCCCCAGCAGCCGTGCCGCCGTGACGTAGTCTTCCTGGCGGGCCGATAGCACCACGCCGCGCACCACACGCGAGGCGTTCGGGATGGCGCCCACAGCGATAGCGATCAGCACGTTGCGCAGGCTGGCGCCCAGCATCGCCACCAGCGCCAGTGCCAGGATTAGCCCCGGAAAAGCCAGCATCACCTCCATCGCCCGCTGAATGACATTGTCCACCCAGCCACCGGCGTAGCCGGACAGCAGACCAAACAGCAGCCCCGTGCCGATGCCCAGCACCGTCGCGGCCACGCTGACGTATAACGAGATGCGGGCGCCGTAGACAATGCGGCTGAACAGGTCCCGGCCGATGTTATCCGTTCCCATCGGGTGGGCCGGCCGGGGCGAGAGCAGCCGCGCCCCCCGAATCGACTGTTGCGGATCATATGGAGCGATCAGCGGCGCCAGAGCGGCAACGATGATCAGCGCCAGCACGATGGCCCCGCCGGCCGCGCCGAACGGCTTGCGCCGCACGAACCGCAGCACACCGCCCAGCGCTCGCCCGGGCAGCGCTGGCGTATGCGCCGGCCCCGCCACCTGCAACGCCGTCAGCTCAGCCATAGCGGATCCTCGGGTTCAGCATGGCGTACGAGAGGTCTACCAGCAGGTTGATGACGGTGTACACCAACCCGAACATCAGCACGTTGGCCTGTATCTGCGGGTAGTCGCGCTGGGAGATGGCATTGATGGTCAGGCTGCCGAAGCCAGGCAGGTTGAAGATCGTCTCGGTGATGACCGCGCCGGTGAGCAAGCCGCCCACCAGCGCGCCGAACATGGTAATCACGGGCACCATCGCATTCTTGAGCGCGTGGCGCAGAATGACAGAGCGCGGCGCCAGCCCCTTGGCGCGGGCGGTGCGGATGTAGTCCTGACGCAGCACCTCCAGCAGTGCCGAACGCGTCATGCGCATCATCGCCCCGGAGGAGCCCGCACCGATCACCAGCGCCGGCAACCAGAACTGTGCCAGGTTCTGCCGTGGGTGCTCCCACAGCGGCTGATACGTCACCGGCGGCACCCATTTGAACCAGATCGCGGGCAGCACCACCGCCAGCGTCCCCAGCCAGAAGCTGGGCACGGACAGGGCGATGATGCTCACCGAGCGGCCCAGATAGTCCCACACGGTGTCCTGCTTGACGGCAGACAGGATGCCGATCGGCAACGCCACGACCAGCGCCGCCAGCGAGGCCAGCAGCGCCAGCTCGATGGTCACCGGCGCCGTGCGGCGGATCTCACCGCTCACCGGCCGGTTCGTCCAGAAGGAGGTACCCAGGTCGCCATGCAGCACGCCGCCCACCCAGGTGAGGTACTGCTCGGCCAGTGGCCGGTCTAGCCCCAGCTGCCGCCGCAGCTCTTCCTTGGCCGCGGCCGTGGGACTCTCGTCCAGCATGGCGCTGGCGGCGTCGCCGGGGATGACGCGCATCACCAGAAACACGGCCACGGTCAGCCCGAACAGCACGGGCAGCATGTTGAGCGCCCGCCGCAGCACGTACCGCTGCATCGCTGTGCCCCCCTCACCGACCGCTTTAGGCTGAACCGTCTGGGCAAGGAAAGCAAGAGATCTCTGCTTATGCCACCAAACTTCTGCTAATGACTGGTAGCCGGCGCCGTGCCGGTGTGCGCGTGATGCGCTACCCTGACCGGCGGTGGCGCTCCCCGAGCAGCAAGGACACCGTCCGCCGTGAAGCTGCTGGTTCTGGGCAACAGCAACGATGACGCCCGCCGCCCGCCGCCGGCCGGGTTGGGCGTGACGCTGGTGCGCGAGGCGCTGGCGGCACGGCTGCGCGAGGGGGTAGAAGTGGTGGTGCGCCCCGCCGTGCCCAACCCGCAGCTACCCGCCCATATCGAGCGGGTGACGGCCGAACTCGACCCCGACATCGTGATCGTGCACGTCTCCGGTTATCTGGTGGGTCCGGTATCGCCCGCCAACCGGCTGCAGACGCTGGCAGGTGGGAGACTGATGCCGCTGTTCTCGCGGGTGCGCGGTACGGCACGCGTCACGCTGGGCGCACGAGACACCGCCACCCGCAACGCCGCCCGCCGCCCCGGTCCGTGGCTGTACCGTGCCGCCCGTAACCGGCTGTTTGCCGCCGGACTGGCCACCCCCGCTATCTCGGTGCCCGTGGCCGCTGCCGCCTACAGCGCCGCCATCGCGCATCTCAGCGGCCGTGAGGACCGGATCGTGATCGTGCGCGGCCCCACCACCTGGAATGAAGACCCCGATGACCCGTTCCTGGTGGGGGGCGCGCAGCGGCGCATCTCCGAGCTGGAGCGGCGGATCCGCCAGGCGTGCCAGCGCCACCGGGCGCCGTTCATCTCACTGCTGGACGAGCTCGAGCGTGACCCGCGCGCCCTCCTCGGCAGCGACGACCTGCACCTGAGCGAGCACGGCCAGCGGCTCCAGGCGCAGCGGGAGCTGGCGGTGTTGCTGCCGATCGTCGCGCCGGGGTAGCATCCGGCCGTCCGCCTGCCCGGCAACGGCCATTGGTCCGGTTGTTCCGTGTACGGAAGACGGCGGCCCGTGGCGGCGGCCATATGATACGGTGCCGCCGAATACCTACCAGGGCCATCCATGCGCCGCGTCGTACGAACTGCCAGCGCCACCATCCCGCAGCCGGCCGCTGATAAGCGGAGCCGGCAACGTGGCCTGCGCGCCGTCCGGAGCACCTGACCCCAACACCCACGGACCGCGACACACCTTCAGGCCACGGGAGCAGCACCCGTGGCCATTGCGCATTTCCGGCGTTACCGGGCCCGCGCCGGACCGTTTTCACCAGGGGGCGACCAGAGGAGGCACAGCCATGATCGGTATCGGCATCGAAGCGATGACAGCGGAACTCGAACATGCGCAGCGCGTGCGGCGGGCGGAGCAGCTGGGGCCCGACTTGGCGCCGGCCGGCCGTCCCCGCGTGGCGGCGCAGCTGCTGGCCGTCCTTACGCGCCTTTTCCGCGTGGCCGCCACCCCGCCACCAGCGTCCGGCCGGGCGCGGCGGGCGGTGCTCAGCCCCTGGTGTGCCCGCGCGCTGCCACGGGACAGCGGTGGCGGCCGGCGGCGTCCAGGGCGCTGGCGGGCTTGCCTGGCCGCACGCGCCCGCCGCCGCGTCGTTGATGGTATCCGGCAGCCGGCGCCGGGAGAGCGCAGCGCCTAGCCCTGGGGGCGTCATCCCCTCGTCTATGACAGGGTTGTGTCTGTTCTATGCGCTCCTATCGCTGGCATTGATGTGAACCCGGGTGTTGGGTAGCATAATGAGACTGCGCCATGGCGCCTGCATCGCTGGCGGTGAGCCATCGCGGGGATCGAACCACATAGACAGAGGATTACGACAGACATGGCCACCGACACATCCCCGGCAATCGCGCTTCAGAAAGTCGTGATCATTGGCGCGAACGGCGCGATGGGCGCGGGCGCGGCGACGATGTTTGCCGGCGGCGGCTGCGATGTCACGCTGGTCGCCCGTGACCTGGGCAAGGTCGAAGGCGCCGTTGCCCAGGTGCAAAGCATCGCCAAATCCGAGCGTATCGCCGATGGCCTCGTCCAGATGACGTACAGCGAGGGCTACGCCAAGCTGCTCGAAGATGCGGACCTGATCTTCGAGGCCGTGGCCGAAGACTTCCCGCTCAAGCGCGAGATCCTGGCCGAAATTGACCGCTCCCGCCCCCAGGGCTCGCTAGTGGCGACGGTCTCCTCCGGGCTATCGATCCGCGGCCTGGCCGAAGGGCTGTCCGATGACTTCCGCCGCAACTTCGCCGGTATTCACCTGTTCAATCCGCCACACATGATGACGGGCACGGAGCTTATTCCGCACCCGGAGATGCCGGCCGAGCGGGTGCAGGCGCTCAGCACGCTGATGACGGAGCGCTTTGGCCGCTCGATGATCACCTGCGCCGACATGCCCGCCTTCGCCGGCAACCGCATCGGCTTCAAGGTGCTGAACGAGGTCGCGCAACTGGCCGAGCAACACGGTGTCCAGCTGATGGACACACTGGTTGGCCCCTATACCGGCCGCGCCATGCCCCCGCTGGCCACGATTGACCTGGTGGGCTGGGACGTCCATCAGGCGATCGTCGACAACGTCTATGCCAACGTCAAAGACGAGGCCATCGAGGCCTTCAAGCTGCCCGAGTACATGGAGAAGCAGATCCGCCACGGCCATCTTGGCGACAAGACGCCGCTGCTCGGCGGCTTCTTCCGCCGTGTGACGCACGACGGCCGCGCCCCAGAGGGCAAGCGTTCCTGGACCGAAGTGCTGGACCCGGGCACCGGCACGTACAAGGAGACGGAGAAGATCACCGTCCCCTTCGTCGAGGAGATCCGCGACCTGCATCGCCGCGGCCGCTATCAGCAGGGTGTGGCCCGCTTTATGGAGGTCGAGGGCGCGCAGGCGGACATCGCCCGCCGGGTGATCCTGGGCTACATCTCGTACGGGCTCAACCGCGTCGGCCCGGGCGAAGTGGTGCAGGATTACGCCGAGGTGGACCGCATTATGTCCGCCGGCTTCAACTGGGCGCCGCCCTCGGCGCTGGTAGACCTGATTGGCCTGGATCAGAGCATCGCCGCGCTGGAGCGCTACAACCTGCCAGTGCCGGCGCTGCTGACCGCCGCCAAGAAGGGCGAGGTCATGACGCCGCTGTTCAATCTGCCGTTCGTCTCGCCGGGCCGGTACTTCGCGGGCTGAGTGCGCCGCCGGAGCCAGCACAAGCCAGCAACCGCTGGATGGGGAATACACAAAGGGGAGCAAGGTGTCGGAGCCGATTTATCTTCTCGGTGGCTACCAAACGGACCTGGCCCGCAACTGGCAAAAGGAGAACAAGCATATCTCCGCCATGTTCAACGAGGCCGTAGCGGGGGCGCTGGACGCCACCGGCGTGCAGCCGGAGGATGTCCAGGTTGGCCATGTCGGGAACTTCGCCGCCGAGCTGTACACCATGCAGGGCCATCTCGGCGCCTTCCTGGTCGAGACCGACCCGGCCTTCTCCGGCCTGCCCACCGGCCGCCACGAGGCCGCCTGCGCCTCCGGCTCCATCGCCCTGCTGGCGGCGATGGCCGAGATCCAGGCCGGCTGGTATGACTGCTCGCTGGTGCTCGGTGTCGAGCAAATGAAGACCGTGGACAGCGCCCGCGGCGGCGATTTCCTCGGCACCGCCGCCTGGTACGAGCGCGAGGCCAAGGGCGTCGCCTACCCCTTCCCCAAGCTGTTCGGCCGCCTGGGTGACGAGTACGACAAGCGCTTCGGCCTCAAAGACGAGCACCTGGCCCGCATCTCCACCATCAACTACGCCAACGCCAAGAAGAATCCGCTCGCCCAGACCCGTAACTGGTACATGAGCGAGCAGCACGCCAACAGCACCGACCGCTTCAACAGCGTCATCGGCGGCCGCATCAAGATCTCGGACGCCTCCCAGGTGACGGACGGCGCGATTGCCGTCTTCGTGGCCTCGCGCAAGTACGCCGAGGAGTATGCACGGCGCAAGGGCGTGAGCGTGGACAGCCTGCCGCGCATCCTCGGCTGGGGCCATCACACCGCGCCGCTGGAGTTCGATGCCAAGGTGGCAGAGAGCAAAGATAATCCCTACGTCCTGCCTCACACCCGCGCTGCCATCACCGACGCCTTCCGCCGCGCCGGTATCGCCGATGTCTGGGGCATCGACGCCATCGAGACCCACGACTGCTTCACCACTTCCGAGTACATGGCCATCGACCACTTCGGCCTGACCGCGCCGGGCAAGTCCTGGCAGGCCATCGAGGAGGGTGTGATTGAGCTGGACGGCCAGGTGCCGATCAACCCCTCCGGTGGCCTGATCGGCGCGGGCCACCCTGTCGGCGGCACCGGCGTCCGCCAGGTGATGGACGCCTACCGCCAGGTGACGGACACCGCCGGCGGCTACCAGGTGAACGGCGCCCGCCGCGTCGCCACCCTCAACATCGGTGGCTCCGGCACCACCTCTGTCAGCTTCATCGTCGGCTACGACAACTAGCCCGGCCCGGCACACCACCGCAGCAGGCGCCGCTCGGAGAGGCACACCGGGCGGCGCCCCTTGTTGCCCGCCGCCCTTGACCCACGTCGCCGGGCGGGGCACGCTGGCCGGGCGACGTGGGGAACACGCAGGAGGTCAGCGGTGAGCTATCAGTACGCCCTCTACGAGAAGAAGGGCCGCATCGCCTACATCACGATCAACCGGCCCGAGGTGATGAACGCCCTGCACGCGGACGCCAACCGCGAGCTGTCCGGTATCTGGAGCGACTTCCGCGATGACCCCGAGGTGTGGGTAGCCATTCTGACCGGCGCCGGTACGCGCGCCTTCTCCGCCGGGAACGACCTGAAGGTGACGGCCGCGGGCGGCGGCAGCGCCACCGGCGGCTTTGCCGGACCACCGCCGGTGGGCGGTTTCGGCGGCATCACCAACCGCTACGACATCTTCAAGCCGATCATCGCGGCGGTGAACGGTTTTGCCCTGGGTGGCGGGCTGGAAATGGCGCTGGCCTGCGACATCATCGTCGCCGCCGACACGGCGCGGCTGGGGCTGCCGGAGCCTAAGGTCGGCCTGCTGGCCGGCGCCGGCGGCGTCCACCGGCTGCCGCGCCACGTGCCGCTGAAGGTGGCGATGGGCATGATCCTCACCGGCCGCCACATCACCGCCGCCGAGGCACATCGTGTCGGCCTGGTCAACGATGTCGTGCCGCAGGATCAGGTGGTGAGCGTGGCCGAACAGTGGGCCGGCGAAATCCTCGCCTGCGCCCCCTGGTCTATCCGCGCCTCCAAGCAGGCTGCCTACCAGGGGCTGGACCTGTCGGTCGAGGACGCCATGGAGAAGCGCTACGAGCTGATGCTACGGATGCGCCGCTCCTCCGACATGGTGGAGGGCCCCCGAGCCTTCGCCGAGAAACGCGCGCCGCAATGGAAGGGCGACTGACGGAAAGCGGGACACAGGGGCCCGATCACCTGGCCCCTGCCCCCCGCTCTGGACGCCGCTGATCCTCCACGGCCGTTCGGCTTAAGCGGCGACGCCGCGCCACGGGGTGCGGACCGTGACGCGGCGTCGGGAAGGGCGAGCAGCGCCGGGAGGCACGACCGGCAACTGCTGTGCGCTCAGTATGCCCGCCACGCTCCTCCCGCATCCATCGCTGCCCGCTGACCGCTGCCCCCCGATTGGCTGACGGATTGCTCTCAGCGCACCCGTACCTTGACCAGCGCGCTGTCGGACGGGCTGGCGCCACCGAGGTCGGAGCTAAAGAACTCCCATAGCGACTTGATCACAGCCAGCCGCTGTGAGACGGCATCAACCAGCACATCCATCACCAGCTCATCCCAGACGGGATTGCCCGTCCATCCGCTACCGGCGACGAAGCCGGCGTCATCGGCGTTCCACGAGGAGATGGCCGTCTCCACCGTCCAGGGGACACCGCTGGGGGGCACTGGCTGGACAGTGGTCTTCACCGTCCACGGCGCCACCGTGTAGTAGATATCGGGATGCGGGAAGAAGATCAGCCCCAGCGAGCCATCGAGGAAGTTGACACGCAGCACTGAGTCAGCCGGAACTTCCAGCAGCCAGCCGGCCTGGCCGGGGACGCCCGTCTCCAGTTGCAGCACCTGGCCGTTCAGCCGTGCTGCTCCCCCAAGCACGCCGCCTTCCCGCTTGAGCGTCACCCGGTACCACGCGTCAATGGTCACCGGCACGGTCACCGTGACCTGCATCTTGATCGTGGATCCTTCGTAGTTGACGGGCACCAGCCCCCACCCCTCCAGCTCCATCGCGAAGGGGAGCTGCGCGATCCGGTTCTCACCGGTGGCAGCCGAGACCGGCGTGATGGTGTCGAAGTCTACACTGGCCCCACCCGGTTTATCGTTACGCACCAGCGCACCCGGCCACTGGAAGAAATCGCGTTCGGCGGCAGGGTTACAGCCCGGCACTCCGGCGCGGGTGACACCGAACAGCAGCTCACCCGGTTCCAGTGTCCGGCCGCCGATGCGCTGCGTGTCGATACAGGCCTGCTCGACATCGCGCCCACCCGCCTCCATGCGCACACGCAGCGCCACTTTGCTCTCAGCCGTCGGGCCACCCTCCACGTGGTAGCCGGGGATGGCAGTCGCCGTCAGGGCGGGAACCGGCGGCGGCCCCTTGGGCTCAAACGTGGTCATCGTAATGGCATAGCCGGCGGCGCCTGGCCCCTGCAGCACCGACAGCGGCGCCGGTGTCCGGCGGGTGCCGTCGTTCCAGCGTTGGTAGCTCGCAAGATCACCGGCAAAGAGCCGAATCGTATAGCGGCCAACCCACAGCGGGTACTTCCCTTCGAAGGTGAACATGCCCCAGCCGTCAACCAGGAAGACCGTGTTGTAGTCTGTATCGTTGGGCCGGTCCAGCATCACACCCCACCGTGTGATGTTGCCGGAGAGGGTATCCCAGCGCACGCTGATCGTTTCACCGTCACCAACACTGAAGCTGTAGGTATCGACATCGCCCTCGGTAATGCGACCGGTGAAGCCGGTGTTGCGCGTCAGTTCGCGGTTGTCGTCGCGATCGGGGGAGGCCGTCTGCGCCGCGAGCACCGCGGGCCGGGCCCCGCTCACCACCAGCACCACCACCGCCAGGAAGAGCACCATTCCTGCCCGCCACGCAGACGGGCGTGCGCGCACGTGCCCGGTCATCGCAACCTCCCAGTGCAGGAGCTTCCGGCCGCCTGCCGCGGGGCAGGCCATGCCCGCGTACGTCCCCATCGCGAGTATTACGACGCCTATCGCGCCGGTCTGTCAGGTAACCGCCATCAGATTGCGCCGCCGTTGTCACTATTCTGTGACCGGCGTTTGCCCGGCTGGTGTTTCGCCCGCCCACTCGCGCCGCAACACGCCCATGTAGATAAGATCGTGATAGCGGCCGTCGCTCCACACGTGCTCCCGCAGGCGGCCCTCCTCGACAAACCCACAGGCACGGTAGGCACGGATGCCGCGCTCGTTGTTGCTCCACACGCGCAGGAACACCTTGCGCATGTTGTGGTAGCGAAAGGCATAGCCCAGCAGCAGCGCCACCACCTCCCGGCCGTAGCCGCGCCCCCAATACGCCCGGTCGCCAATGGTGATACCCAACTCGCAGGTGCGATGCCACAGGTCAAAATGGGAGAGACCGCAGATACCGATGACGGCGCCGGCCGCCTCGATGACGAAATGCGAGCCGTCGCGCCCGCCCTTCGCCGCCCGGCCCTCGTGCTCGGCAACGAGAAACGCCAGCGGCCGGGGCATGGGCGGATCGCCGCCGCCCGCCAGCTCCACCGCCAGGTCGTTGTCAAACGCTGCCAGCCGGGGCAGATCCTCCCGCTCTATCGCCCGCAGCATCAGACGTTTGCCTTGGAGCATGGCGCTGCCCTCCGCTCGTGCTGGCCCCGTCGCCGTTGCGGTTGGGGGCGGCCCCATCCTACCAGCCGGTGGAGTTTGTCTCTGCCGTCGCGGGGTTGCACCATGGTGCGTGAGATAGCTGGCGAGGGTGCGCGATGACGGTGTGGCGGCGAGAGCCGGAAGTACCGGCGGCAGCAGCAGGGATGGATGCGGAACTGCTGGAGGAGGCAGCCCAGCTGTTTGCCACGACGGTGGAACAGGGAGAACTGTTCGCCGGTGGGCAACTGGCGCTGTACCGGCACGGGAAACTCGTGCTGGACATGGGCGGGGGGCTGGCACGGCGGCGGCTGGGCGCCCCTGTGACACCGGAGACGATGTTCGTCATCTTCAGCTCCACCAAGGGGCTGACGGCACTGGCGCTGTGGATGATGCACGAGCGTGGCGCACTGCATATCGATGAGCCGGTGACCAAGTACTGGCCCGAGTTTGCGCGGCTCGATTCAATAAAGGCCGGTATCACCATCCGCCACGTGCTCAGCCACCGCGGCGGCTTCCCCAAGGCGCCGGACTGGTACACCGCCCGCGCCTGGGGTGACCGCGCCACCCTCCGCCGCGCCATGGAGGAGGCGCCGCAGCTGTGGACGCCGGGCGAGGCCAACGGCTACCACGATCTCAACGGCGGCTGGGTGCTGGCCGAGCTCGTACAGCTGATCGACAAGCAGGGCCGCACCGCCGGCGAGTATCTGCGCGATGAGGTGTTCGCTCCGCTGCATATCCCTGACCTGTATATCGGCCTGCCGGATGACCCGGCGCTGGAAGCGCGCGTTGCCTGGTTTGAGGACCCGGCCGAAGCGGCGGCGCTGGCGGCAACGGCGGCAGCGGCCGGCAAAGTACGCCAGGACCCCGAGCTATCCATCCCCTGGAACCGGCCAAATGTCCACCAGATGGTGATCCCGGCCGGCGGCGGCATTGGCACGGCGCGGGCGCTGGGCAAGGTGTATGCCGCGCTGGCGCTGGGCGGTGAGCTGAACGGCGTGCGCGTCATCCGCCGCGACAGCATCGACGCCGCCATCGCCCCTACCGTCCGCCCGGGTGAGGTGGACCGGGTGATCGGGATGCCGATGCGCTGGGGCACGGGCTGGTCCAGCGGCGGCGCGGTGGAGGGCGCCACGGGACGCACCTTCGGCCATGCCGGCCGCGGCGGGCAGGTAGGGCTGGCCGACCTCGACCGCGGCCTTGCTATCGGCCTGACCGTCACCGGCCAGATGTCCCAGGAGCGGTATCAGCAATGGGCCATGCGCCTCCAATCCCTGGCCCTGCGCGCCTGCGGGTGATGAGGAAACAGGCGCTTCACTCTCCTGCACCGGCAAGGAGCAGGGGCCGGGATGCGATATGCCTTCCCGGTGATCAATCTGACCAAGGGAGCACATCATGCCGAAACAGGTGATTGCGCCGGAGGGAGTGCACGGCACGACCGGCTACTCGCACGCCATCAAGAAGAGCGGCACGCCGGTGTTCATCGCCGGGCAGGTGGCGCTGGACAAAGAGAACAACCTCGTTGGCGCCGGGGATATCGCGGCGCAGACCGACCAGGTACTGCAAAACCTGAAGGCCGTGGTGGAAGGCTGCGGTGGCACGATGGCGGACATCGTCAAGATCACCGTGTTTGTCACCGACCTCAAGTACCGGCCCGCTATCGCCGAAGCCCGCCAGAAGTACTTCCCCGATGGCGTTTACCCAGCCAGCACGTTCCTGGTCGTCTCCTCGCTGGCCACACCGCAGTTCCTGGTGGAGATTGAAGCAGTCGCGATGATCCTGTAGGCGAGGGAGCAGAGGGAACCGGCGCGCAAACGGGTTGCCTGTGTTCCCTATCCCGCCGACTTTAGCTGGCGGAGCAGCGCCAGGTTGTCGCTGATCATGCCGTTGACGCCCCAGCGGCGCAGCTCCGCCAGTGTGTCGGGCGTGTTCACTGGCCAGCTCATCACCAGCGGCGCCACGGCGCGCAGCGCGCGCACCAGCGGCGGGCTGAGCAGGCGGCGGTGAATGCTGATCGCGTGCTGGTCGTGCCAGGTCAGCTTGGCGAACACTCGCGCGAGTTGCCGGGCGTTACCCACGGAGTGCGCCACCCGCACCCCCGGCGCCTCGCGAAACCCCTCCAGCAGGTGCCACGACTGCGAGCAGACCGTCACCGGCCGCTCGGGCGCCAAGCGGTGGAGCAGGCGCAGCACGTCACCTGGCAGGTGCGGCTCCGTCCCTTTCAGGTCCAGCATCAGGTGGGTGCCGGGCGCCGCCGCCTCCAGCACATGGGCCAGGTGCAGCCGGGGCGCCCAGCCGTGCGTCAGCGACCAGCGGTCCCACAGCACCGGCGCCGGGCCCAGCGTCTTGCTGTGGCGCACCTCCAACCGGCCGCGATAACGCCACACGTCCAGCTCGATCATGTCGGCGCCGGCCTGCTCGGCGGCGCGCAGCGCGTGGAGTTCGTTACCGTAGCGATGGGCAATGGCCAGCGGCAGCGGCTCGGACATCAGACAGCCCTCTCTGCCCATGCTACCGCATGGCCCGTCCCCACCCGGTCAGCATGGCCCGGCCACAAGAGGCGGGTACGTCATTAGACGCTGCCCGCCGCATCGGCGGCCGGTGGCGGGTTTGCCACACCGGCCAGGTGTGCGGTGCAGCCCAGCAGCAGGCAGCGGCGGTGGTTGCCGGCGTCCACTTCGATGATGGTGACGGCGGTGTTCTCCAGGCGGACCGTCTGCTTGCTGAAGTGGGTGATGTGGTCCCAGCCGTGGAGATAGGCAAGCAGCAGCGACAGCGCCCAGCCGTGCGAGACGACCGCGATACGCTCGCCCGCGTGCCGGAGCGCCAGGGCGTCGAAGGCAGCGGCGGTGCGGTGATAGACATCGGTGGAGGACTCACCCGCCGCGCCGGGCATCCGGGTCACCCCGCCGGCGGTGATCCAGTTTTCCAGGAAGCCGGGGGTACGCGCGTCAACCTCGGTGTACAGGCTGCCCTTGAGGTCGCCGGTATCCAGCTCGCGGAAGGCAGGGTGTGGCACCGGCGCCATCCCCAGCCGCGCGCCGATGGCCTGAGCGGTCTCCATGGTACGGGCCAGGTCGCTGCTGTAGAGGGCGTGAAACGGCCCTTCTGCCGCCAGCCGCTCGCCAGCGCGGGCGGCCTGCTCGCGCCCCCGGTCGGACAGCGGTGTGTCGTACGTCTGGAAGCGGCGGATGCGGTTGCCCATGGTCTCGCCATGGCGGACGAGGTAAAAGGTGGTCGTGCTCACGAGCAGTCAGCCTGCAGCGGTCAGCTCTCAGCGGGGAGACAAACGGATGGCGCTGGGCCGACGGCGTCGTCCTTTCCGCATTCAGCGTACCGCGTTCAGCGATGAGCCGTGAGCGCGGCCCTCACCCCTATGCGTGCCCAGTGCCAGGGGGAGAAACCGAGCGCCCCTGAACCCGCACGGCGGGAGAGGGCCGGACCCCGCCGCCCGCTACTCCTTCGTGGTGCCCACCAGCTCGTATTTGGGCATGACTTCCCATTGCTCGGTGGGCGGGTTCTCCTGGGCGAACAGCGCGGCCATCCGGTCTTCTTTCTCGTATTGCTTGGCCTTGTCCTTGATCTCGTTGCGCTCGCGGGCGTGCTCTTCGGCCTTCATCCGCTCCTCGGCGCTCTTCTCCTTGGGCGTGCCGTCGTAAACCTGCAGGCGGCCGTCATCGCGCAGCTTGCGCAGATGCACCTCGACATTGTTGTTGGCGGCGCGGCGCAGGCGCGTGTCAATATCCGGGTACAGCTTGAGCATAATATCCCAGCTGGTGTGCTCGCCGCCCGCCGCCAGCGCCTCGACGATCTGGCGCTCGCGCATGTTGCGGTGGTCGATGTACTGCTGAATGCGTTCGCGCGGGTCGTGGATCAGCGGGCCATGGCCGGGGCAGAGCACGCCGAGGTTGGGCAGCGTCAGCAGCCGCTCCAGCGAGGCCATATAGCTCTTCAGGTCCCAGACGGTCGTCGTGGTGGAGCCGAGCAGCGTATCGCCGGTGAAGAGCACGCCCTCCTTCTCCAGGTAGTAGCAGACGGAGTCGATACTGTGGCCGGGGGTGGCCAGCACCTGCACGCGCGCACCGCCGCCCAGGTCAATCACCTTGCCTTCATCGACGGTGTTCACGCCCTGTTCGGGCAGCATCCCCTCCAGCAGCGGCGGACCGTCACGGTGAACGATGACGTCCGCCTTGTACACGTCGCGGATCCATTTGAGGTTGCCGGAGTGGTCCATGTGGTGATGGGTGATAGCGGCCAGCGCCAGCTCTGCCTGCTCGGTGGCGGCCAGATAGCCGCGCAGCATCCATTGGTAGCGCTCCAGCGCCTCACCAGAGTCGATGCTCATCACCTGGTCGTGGCCGACGATGTAAATCGTGGTCACCTGCGGGTGCATCGGGTTCTCATCCGGCACCTGCACGGCGCGGACGGAGGGGCTGACGCGCATGAGGGTGGCTCCCTTCGGTCGCGGTATCCGGGCGGACGGCGGCAACGCGGGCCGTTGCTCCGTCCCAGTCTGCGTATCCGGGGAGTCGGGCGCAAGCTGCCCGCCGCCCCCTGCCCGGCGGGCAGCGCTCCTTCTGGTCAAGGGAGAACACGTGGCCGGCGTCTTACGCTCAGCGACACGCACCGCGCGCCCCAGGGCCGTGCGCCGGCTGCCGGATTCCTCGTCAAACCAATCGGTGATCGAGCGAGCCGAGCGCGCGAATGTAGTTGGCGCGCTCGAAGGCGGCCGGTTCATCGACGGCGTGTTGGGACATAGAGCCGATCATCTGCCGCACGGAGTGATACTCGTGCTCCTCTAACCAGTTCTCCATCTCCAGCAGCATCTGGGCGATGCGAGCCGGACCATGAGCCAGCAGCTCGGAAGCCATCCCCGTCACGGAGGCGCCCGCCATCAACGCCTTGAGCACGTCCTGAGCGGTGTGTACGCCACCGGTGAGGGCGAAGTCCACATCTACCCGCCGGCAGAGGATCGCCACCCAGCGCAGCGGTAACAGCAAATCCTCTGAGGTGCTGAACACCACGCGCGGCGCCACCTCCAGCCGCTCGAGGTCCAGGTCCGGCTGGTAAAAGCGGTTGAACAGCACCAGGCCGTTCGCCCCGGCATCGGCAAAGCGCTGGGCCATATTGGGGATGGAGGAGTAGAACGGGCTGAGCTTGACGGCCAGGGGGATGCTCACCTGCTCCCGCGCCTGGCGCACGAGATTGACCTGCGCCTGCTCCAGTTCGATGCCGGGTAGGTCCGGGTCGACGGAGACGTAGTACAGGTTCAGCTCCAGCGCGTCCGCCCCGGCCTGCTCGATGCGGCGGGCATACTCCACCCACCCGCCGGCGGAGACACCGTTGAGCGAGGCGATCACGGGGATGTGCACCGCTGCCTTCAGCCGCTCCAGTTGCTTGAGATAGCGGCTGGGACCGTAGCCGTCGAATGCCACCGATGGCAGATAGCCGGTGGCCTCCGGGTGGCTGAGCGCGCCACGACCGAGGAAGTAATCGAGTTCGTGGCGCTCGTGGTTGATCTCCTCCTCAAACAAGGAGTACATCACCACCGCCGCCGCCCCGGCGTCCTCCAGCCGCTGTACCATCTCTACCTTGCGCGACAATGGTGACGCCGAAACCACCAGCGGATTGCGCAGCTTCAGCCCGAGATAGTCCGTGGTCAGGTCTGCCATCGGGGGCTCCCTTTGGTCGCGGTATCCGGCATCCGGCATCGGGGATGCCTCACGCGCTGCCCGTTACCGGTTACCCGCTACTCCATTCACGTTCTGTAGCACGGGCAGGGCCAGCGGGGTATTGCCGTGGGCGGCGCCGTGGCCGTGGCCGTGCGGCTGATAATCCGGTTCGACCGGGCGGACATGCAGCCTGGCCACCTGCTCGTACAGGTCCCAGCGGCCGGCAGCGTCGCTCTTGGCCTGGCGCATCAGCGTCTCCGCCGCCTGCTCGTCCATCTGCCGCAGCACGCGATAGCGTGTCTCGTTGTAGGCATACTGCTCGACCGGCACAGTGGCGTCGGGCGAGTCGATGATCAGCGGGCTCTTGCCCTGCTCCGCCAGGCGCGGATCGTAGCGGTACAGCGGCCACACGCCGGAGTGCACCGCCAGCTTCTGCTGCTCCATCCCCTTACGCATATCGATGCCGTGGGCGATGCAGTGGCTGTAGGCGATGATCAGCGATGGGCCGTCGTAGCTCTCCGCCTCCAGGATGGCCTTCAGCGTCTGCTGGTCGCTGGCGCCCATGGCGATGCGGGCCACGTAGACGTTGCCGTAGGCCATCGCCAGCATGCCCAGGTCCTTCTTGGGCAGGTGCTTGCCCTTACTGGCGAACTTGGCCACCGCGGCCCGCGGCGTGGCCTTGCTCGCCTGGCCGCCGGTGTTGCTGTACACCTCGGTATCCAGCACCAGCACATTGACATTGCGGCCGCTGGCAAGCACGTGGTCCAGCCCGCCAAAGCCGATGTCGTATGCCCAGCCGTCGCCGCCGATGATCCACACGCTGCGCCGGACGAGCGCATCGGCCAGGCTGAGCATCGTCCGGACTTCTGCCTCGGGAAAGCGGATGCCGTCCTGCGCCAGCCGGTCCAGCGCCTCGGCGTCCTCAAGCAGCGCCGTCAGCCGCCGCTTGAGGTCTTTGACCCGCCGCCGCTGGGCGTCGATGGCCGGCTCGTCGTGCTGCGCTGCGCCGAGAATACTGGCCACCAGCGTGCTGCCCACCAGGTCACGGAACGCAGGTAGCAGCTGCTCGGCGGCCTCGGCCTGCTGGTCGATGGCCATGCGCATGCCCATGCCGAACTCGGCGTTATCCTCGAACAGCGAGTTGCTCCAGGCCGGGCCACGCCCCTGGGGGTTGCAGCTCCACGGGGTAGTGGGTAGGTTGCCACCGTAGATGCTGCTGCAGCCGGTGGCGTTGGCCACCACCATCCGGTCGCCGAACAGCTGCGTCACCAGCCGGATGTAAGGCGTCTCGCCGCAGCCGGAGCAGGCGCCGGAGAACTCGAACAGCGGCTGAAGCAAAGCGGCGTTCTTGACCGTGGTGTGATGGACCCGCTCGCGCTCCGGATCGGGCAAGGCACGGAAGAACTCCCAATGCTCGCTCTCGCGGCGGCGGATGGGCGGCTGCGGTTCCATGTTGATGGCGCGGCGGCGCACCTCGCGCTTATCCTTCACCGGGCAAGCCTCGAAGCACAGCGCACAGCCGGTGCAGTCCTCCGGGGCGACCTGGAGGGTGTACAGCATTCCCGGGAACTCTTTGAACTTGGCGTCCGTACTGGGGAACGACTCCGGCGCCTCGGCCAGCAGCGTGCGGTCGTACACCTTCTCGCGGATGGCGCTGTGCGGGCAGACGATCGTGCACTTGCCACACTGGATGCACAGCTCCGGATCCCACACCGGGATCTCCAGGGCGATGTTGCGCTTCTCCCATTGGGCAGTGCCGGAGGGATAGGTGCCATCCACTGGCAGCGCCGAAACGGGTAGCGCATCGCCCTCACCGGCGACCATCGCCCCCAGCACCTCGCGCACGAGCAGCGGCGCATCGGGCGACACGGGCGGCCGGCGCCGCAGATCACTGGCCGCAGCCAGGGCGGGATGACGCTCATCCGGCACGGTCACTTGGTACAGGTTGGCGAGGGTGTCATCCACCGCCTTGAGGTTGCGCTCAACGGTACCGGGGCCGTACTCGGCATAGGCTTTCTTGATGCTCGCCTTGATCTGATCAATCGCCACGGCGCGCGGCAGGCCGGAACCGAGGGCGAAGAAGCAGGTCTGCATGATGCGGTTGATGTAGCCGCCCATGCCGTTCTCCCGCGCGACGCGTGAGGCATCGACCACGTAGAACCGCAGCTGCTTGGCGCGCAGCTCCTCCCGCACCTCATACGGGATACGGGCACACACCTCCTCCGGCCCGTACGGGCTGTTGAGCAGGAAGGTAGCGCCCGGACGGGCGTGGCGCAGCACATCCAGGCGCTCCAGGAAGGAGAACTGATGACAGGCGACAAATGATGCATCAGTGATCAGGTACGGCGCGCGGATCGGGTGCGGGCCAAAGCGCAGGTGGGAGATGGTGACCGAGCCTGACTTCTTCGAATCGTAGACAAAGTAGCCCTGGGCAAACTCGCCGGACAGATCGCCGATGATCTTGATTGAGTCCTTGTTGGCGCCGACGGTGCCATCGGAGCCCAGCCCCCAGAAGATGCAGCGGGCCGTCTCCTCGCCCTCGATGCTGAATGCGGGGTCCACCGGCAGCGACAAGAAGGTAACGTCGTCCTCAACCCCCACGGTGAACCGCTGCTTGGGCGCCGCCTTCGCCAGCTCGCCGAACACCGCCTGCACCATGGCCGGCGTGAACTCCTTGGAGGCCAGCCCGTACCGGCCGGCGATGACGCGGCAACCGGCCGTCGGGGGGATGGCGCCGGCATTGCGCTGCCCGTTACCTGCTCCCGGATACCGGATACCGGCTGCCGGATGCCGCGTGAGCGCTGCCAGCACATCCAGGTACAGCGGCTCCCCGGCGCTGCCAGGCTCCTTGGTACGGTCGAGCACGGCAATCGCCTTGACGGTGGCGGGCAGAGCCTGCAGGACCTGCTCCATGGGGAACGGGCGGAACAGGCGCACGCGCAGCACGCCTACCTTCTCACCACGGGCGCACAGGTAGCGCACGGTCTCTTCCACCGTCTCGCCGCCGGAGCCCATGATCACGATCACCCGCTCGGCGTCCGGCGCGCCGTGGTACTCGGCCAGCCGGTAGCGCCGGCCGGTGCGCGCCGCCAGCTGGTCCATCAGCCCCTGCACGATCTCGGGCAGCTCGTCGTAGAACGGGTTGACGCTCTCACGCGCCTGGAAGTAGACATCTGGGTTCTGCGCCGTGCCGCGGATAAAGGGCCGTTCCGGGGAGAGACCACGGCCGCGGTGAGCGAGGATCCACTCCGGGTCCACCAGCGCGCGCAGGTCATCATCCTCCAGCAGCTCGATGGTGTTGATCTCGTGCGAGGTGCGGAAGCCGTCGAAGAAATGGATGAACGGCACCCGGCTCTTGAGGGTGGCGGCATGGGCGATGAGGGCCAGGTCGTGCGCCTCCTGCACCGAGCCGGAGCACAGCATCGCCCAGCCGGTGGCGCGGGCAGCCATCACGTCCTGGTGATCGCCGAAGATGCTCAGCCCCTGAGCAGCGATGGCCCGTGACGCCACATGAAAGACGGCCGGGGTCAGCTCGCCGGCGATCTTGTACATATTGGGGATCATCAGCAACAGGCCCTGGGAGGCGGTGAACGTCGTCGTCAGCGCGCCGGTTTGCAGCGCGCCGTGAATCGCCCCGGCGGCGCCCGCCTCGGACTGCATCTCCTGCACCTGCGGCACCGTGCCCCACAGGTTCGGCTGCCCCGCTGCTCCCCAGGCATCCGCCTGCTCGCCCATCGGTGTAGACGGGGTGATGGGGTAAATGGCAACGACTTCCGAGAGCTTGTAAGCCACCCGAACAGCGGCGTCGTTGCCATCGGTGGTGATGCGTGTGCGCGTGGCGGTGGTACTGGCCATGGAACCTGCTCGCTTCGTGCGGTGTGGCGCGGCGTACCGGGCAGCGCCCCGCGTCCGTGCGGCACGGCCCTGCGCCCTCCTCCCCGTATCTCTCCCAACGTACGCCCGAGGGGAGCGCTTTTCTGTCGGGGAGCGCGCCCATTCTGTAGGGCGCAGCCCCAAATGCTTCTGCGACCACCCTGTGGGGCGATGCCTGACGAACGAGCGGTCAGCGTGCCGCGCAGGCACAGCGCTCCGCTACTCCCACCGCCAGAAGCGAGCCTGCCGTGCGATCCCGCGGGGGTTCATGCTTGGTAATCGTGGCGCCCTCCAGCCTCCGGGCATCCCCCGGCTGCACAGGGCGAATCACACGGGGGAGCCGCTCCCGCCGGCTGCTGACCGCTGACCGCTCCGCGTGATATAAGCAACACGATGGCGACCGTGGCTCCTGTCCCCGCTGTGCCCGGTGTGCTGGCCAACCGCTCGCTGGTAGCGCTGGTGTGCGCGCAAAGCGTCTCGCGGGCGGGCGATGCGCTGCTGTCCATCGCCACCGTGTGGCTGGTGCTGGACCTCACCAACAACAATCCCGTCGCCGTTACCGCCGCGCTGGCGTTCGAGTTCCTACCGTTCCTGCTGTTCGGGCTGCTGGGCGGCGCCCTGGCCGACCGCTGGGAGCGGCGGCGGACGATGATCACCGTCGATCTCCTGCGCGGCCTGCTGCTGCTGATTGTGCCGCTGCTGGCCGCCGCGGATGTGCTGGCGCTGTGGCATATCTTCACCGTAACCTTCGTGCTCAGCTCGCTGGGGCGGATGTACCAGCCGGCCCGCCAGGCAATCGTGCCGGACCTGGTGTCCGAGCAGCAGTTGGTCCGCGCCAACGCCCTGCTGGAGGGGGCGGGGCAAGCGGCCTGGGTGGCAGGGCCGGCGCTGGGCGGCATCCTGGTCTCCGTCATCGGCGCGCCCGGAGTCTATTACCTGGATGCCGCCAGCTTTGGGGTGTCGGCGCTGCTACTGACGGCGCTGCATGCTCCCCACCGCTCGGGCAAGCGGGCCGCCGGCTCGCTGCGGGCCGGCCTGCTGGCGGGGGTGCGCCACGTCCGCGCCAGCGCGGTGCTCAGCTCGGCGCTGCTGCTGGGGGCAGCGGCCACGGCAGCATTTGCGCCGGTGCCTGCCCTGCTATCCGTGCTGGTACGCACCCGGCTGGATGGCGGCGCCCGCCTGCTGGGGCTGCTGATGGCCTGCTTCTTCCTGGGCTCCATCGGCGGCAGTGTGCTGGCCGGCAAGCTGGGGCCGCGGCTGCATCGCGGGCTGGCGCTGGCGCTCGGGGCGCTGACGGTGGGCGGCTGCGTCTGCCTGCTGGCGGCGGCGCCGGTGGCCGCGGTGGCAGCCGTCGCGCTGGCCGCCACCGGCGCGGGCGCCTCGCTGTTCAACGTCTCCGAGTACAGCCTGCTCCAAGCGGAGACGCCGCCGGAGCTGCGTGGGCGGGTGGCCTCGGTGGCCAGCGTCTCCGCCCAGGCGCTGCGCCCGGCAGCGCTGATGCTGGCGGGGCTGGTGGCCGGGGCGGCGGGCGTGCGCATCGGGCTGAGCGCGCTGGCCGTCCTTGCCCTGATCGCCTGGCTGGTGACCTTCCCCATCCTCCGCAGCCGGCGCTAAATGCCTTGTCTTAAGCTGCTTCTGCTTCCCGTCACCAAACAGTGATCATTGCGTTACGCAACCTATACATTCCGTCAACTTGTGGTGCCAATCGGGTTGACATCCGAGATTATGCGCTGGTACAAGGCTACCGACGGGTCGGTATGTCTAACAGGCAGGTGGTTGGGCGCGCCCATCCCGGTCGGTTTGTCCCTTTACTCGCGCGGCCAAGGCAACGGCCCGGCAGGTGTTCTCACCACCCACCGGGCCAAACGAGGACGGAAAGGAGACCGTGACCTATGACGTTCGATATCACTTGGGGTGAGTAGCCACACCCTGAGCGGTCCGGCCCTGGGAGCTGCCGGGGTGCCGTAGCCATGCACCGTGCAGCTCATTCGTACCGGCTCGCCCGCGGACGGCAGACGGCGCCACCGCCACCGCCCGCACCCCAATCCCCTGCCTGCACCCCGTCTTTCACTCAGGCGGCATCGGCCGCCGGCCCGGTCTGCTGCACGCCAAGCTGCTGGATGAAATCCCGGTGGTACGCCACCCACCGCGGGAAGATCTCGTGCAGGGCCGCCACGGCCTGCGGGTCAAACTGCGTGCCTGCGCAGCGCTCCAGTTCCTGCCAGATCATCTCGTACGGCATCGCTCGGCGATACGGCCGGTCTGAGGCCATCGCATCGAACGTGTCCGCCAGCATGAAGATGCGCGCCCCAAACGGAATCTGCGTCTCCAGTAGCCCGTTGGGATAGCCCTTCCCGTCCCAGCGCTCGTGGTGGGCCGCCACGATCTCGGCGGCGCCGGCCAGGAACGGGATGTCTTTCAGCATCTCATAACCGATGCGCGTGTGGCGGCGCATCTCCACCCACTCATGGTCCAGCAGCTTGCCCGGCTTGCGCAGAATCGCATCGGGCACGCCGATCTTGCCGATATCGTGCAGCAACGAGCCGCGCTCGATGGTGATCATCTCGATACTGTCCGGCGGCACGCCCATGTGCTCTGCCAGCATCGCCGTCATGCGCGAGACGCGCACCGAATGGCCGCTGGTCTCACGGTCGCGCGCATCCAGCGCCGCCACCAGCGCCTCGAGCGTGCCCGTATACGTCTCGCTGAGCTGCTGGGTCATCGCCGAGATCTCGTGGTTGGCGATCTCCAGCGCGTCGTTGCGTGCCTGTAACTCCGCCACGGATTGGGCCGTGTGGTCCAGATACTGCTTCATCACATAGCGCATCAGCAGCACCGGCGCGGCAAAGGCGGCCAGCCCCACCAGCCCCGCCGTGTCGTACGCCAGCGCCAGGCCGTACGCGACCAGCCCCAGCCCTGCCCAGTGCGGCAGCGACCAGCGGAAGTTCTCGTCCCACACCTTCTTGGGCGAGCGGCCTTCGGTGAGCGCGACGATGATCGAGACGAAGATACCCTCGAAGGCGGCGGTCGCCAGCCCGGCCAGCATCGCGGCCACCAGCATCACGACCGCCACGCCCGGCGCCTGTTTCCCCGCCGCCAGCACCAGCGTGGCCGCCAGGCCATTGGCCAGGCTCACCTGGCCGAGGTTGAACAACAGGTGCCGCGGGTTGGAGCCACGCCGGTAGCCGGAGAGCATAGCGATGGTGCAACACAGCACCGCCCCGGCCGGACCGAACAGCACGCCCGCCGCCAGGTTGCCCGCCATGCTCAGCGACACGTACGTGCGCGTGGCGTAGATGCCCAGGTTGAAGCGGCGCACCACCGCCGTCAGCACGGCAACCGGCAGCAACCGCAGCAAGTCGCCGCCGGTCAGCTTACCGGCAGACAGCGTCACCGCCACCACCCAGGCGGCGAAGATGGCGCCGATGTACAGGTCAGCACTGGAGAGCGCACGCCGGCGCGGATGTGTGTGGAGTCCGGCACGGCCGCTCATGGCGCCGCCCTCCCCGCTCCCGGTCGTGGCCGGCGGAGAGCGGGCGACGCCCAAGCACACATAACGGCGTGGCAGTAGGGTGAAGGAACGAAGATGAGGACCTCGAGCATGGCACACCTTGCCCTTGTTGGGGTCCTCGGCGGCCTGGCTGCCATGCTCCCCGCCGGGGAGGGTAGGCCCGTGGCTTTGCGGCCCCGGTTTTCACCGGGTGTGCCTTTGTCGAGCGGGTATCTCCTTGCTAAGATTTCGCCTGCTCGCGTGCGATTCTGAGACTGATCGGTCGGTTTCTTTGTGGCGGGCCGCGTGCGCCCAAGCGGCAGATGCGCGATACTGCCGC
>WBZO01001681.1_pt1 | contig 33054 bp, 15 predicted proteins | sample 5204261 | NCBI WGS metagenome assembly WBZO01 (sample SAMN12412400, study PRJNA552823) | activated sludge metagenome | isolation source: activated sludge from anammox sidestream of wastewater treatment plant... | place: USA: North Carolina | collected 2017-09
AACCCGACGGCCTTCAACATCGCGCGGGCAGGGGCCCGTCCGGGTCCGTCGGTAAGATCGTGGCTCTTGTGCTTCGGATTGCTGGTCATGGTCAGTCCTCTATAGGGAATAGCAATGTGGCCTTCGCATCGATCGGCGAAGTGGGAAACTTTCTCACAGAATCCCGTAAAGGGTCAATCGGCGCGGAGATCCGGGGGGCGGTCAGAAGATTGCGCGGAAGGTGAGACCTCCCGCATGGTTGGTGGTTCGGTAAGTTCCGTTGACGGTCGGATTCGGGCTTGCGGTGACGACACGTGGGTCGAAGAGTAAGGCTTGATAGGAAACATCTATGCCGATTGCGCGCTTGGAGAGTATTCCTTGACCGGTCTCCGAGCAAGCCAGCAAGCCCAGGACCGTGCCCTGGCTGTGACAGAGAAATCCGACGCCGACCGTTAACATGTGTACGTCGCTGTCCGCAAAGGCTGGATCGAAATTGAGATCCGTAACCGGCGTATGCGAGCGGCTATAGCCTGTGCGGAAGGCCACATCCCAAGCATGCAGGTCGGTCAAATTCAACCATTTGTATTCCGTTCCGACATTGACTGTCACGACATTCTTCCACTTTTGTGGGCTCGGCAAGGTCGAGCCGTTCGAAAGCGATACATCTCCATTCCGAATCGATTGCCATCGAACATAGTCCACATCGGCTTCGATCTTCCATTCCCGTTCCTGATCGCGAATGGCCCAGAACGCAAGCCCCCCGGTCCAAACCTCCGGCAGCCGGATCGAACTCGAAGCGTTGGCGAGTAGAGTCCGATCCACTAGAAAAGCGCCGTTCAGCGGCAAGACAGCCTGACTTCGCCAGACCCCGGCAACTGTGAGTCGAGGTTTACCCCCCTCCGTACGCCAGGGGGCGTACAGAAAACTGGCGTTGAGTCCGGCCGTTGTGCCTTTGCCATTCAACTCTACTTCGGATCCCGGCGGTAGTCCGGACCCTGGGGCAGCGTGAAAACGGCGCTCGGCCTGGCCTTCTCCAAGGAAACTTGCGAACGTCAAGATGTCGGCGCCCAGCCCAATGGAAAGGGACTCAGTGATGGCATAGGCGAGAGTTGGCTTAATCGCCATGAGAGGCAGCTGTGCGAAGGTCACGGCTGTATTGAATGGCCCATTCGCCGGGAATTTAGCCGCAAAGCCATAGAGATTCTGCACTCCAAGGCCGGCACTCAGGTCTCCTAGAGCGGACACCCCCAGGTCTTTCAGCTTCGCCGTCAGAAAAATCTGCCCTGGCGGTGGCAAGCCGATCGGAAAGGGGTGCTCATTGCGGACAGAGGCGCCGGTCGGACTGGTGAACCTTGTATTGACGCCGACGAATTGAGCGCCACCCGCAAGATGCACCCCCGACAATTGGGTCATGCCGGCAGGGTTGTAAAAGACTGCGGAGGCATTGTCGGCCTGGGCAGCGAAGGCATTGCCCTGCCCCATGGCAGCCGCATCATGAAACGGATTGCGAAAGCCGTCGGCGAACGCAGAAACACTGGAGAACAGAGCCAGGCAGCCAATCGCCAGTGCCACAATAAGGCGTCCTGCTGGCATGAAAGGTCGGTTTGAACGAATCCGTAAGTTAGTATGCATAGTCTTGCCGAATGAGTTCGGGTGGTCCCTAGCACGAGCAATTACATATCGTCAATATTTCTCTTGCGGTGCCTGGGAGTGAGTAGAGATAGTCCTGCCTCTTTCTGCTCGCGAGAGCGGGGGATGATGCACGGTGACCCGCTCCAAGCAATCGCGTGTCCATTCTGTTACTTGTGCGAAGCTGGTCCCGCCTGCTCGATAGATCGACACAGCGCCGATTGATTTGGATCACGGCTCCCGCCGGCGAGGGGAAGGCCACCCTCGTTGTCCGTTATTAGAAATCCAAGCGTTTACCGGTCTTGTGCTATCGGCTGGACGAGAGCGATGCCGCTTGGCGCTCGCCCGAAACTGTCCGACTCGTGATGGCGATGAATCGTGCAGCGGGAAACCTACGGTGATCCGGTGTTCGAGTTTCTTTTCAAACTCAAGCAACCGGCTCATCTGGTCAGTGGTTTAGTTAGACGAGAAGCAATTTCGCGTGCTGGATCTGCGGGCTCTGGTCGGAGGCAAGCTGAGGTCCGAAGGTGCCATGGCGGGTAGTCGCAGTCTGCCGCTAGAAGTGCGGCAGAACTCATCTTGCGTCCGAAGCTGACTTCCTGAGATACTCGTGACCTTCGGGGGCCATGCGACTCATCAGGAGGCAGTGTATTGTCCCCTGGCTCGAACGCTCGTCCTTCACCAGCCCGTCTCGCCAAACTCACACCACCTCGCTTGCCGGCGGTGCTGGCGCGGCCCCGTCTCTTTCGTCTACTCGATCGGGCATCCAAACATGCTGTGGTCTGGATTACGGCGCCGCCTGGCTACGGCAAGACCACGCTGGTCGCGAGTTATCTCAAGGCTCGCAAGCTCAAGACCCTCTGGTATCAGGTGGACGAGGGCGATGCCGATGTGGCGACCTTCTTCCATTACCTGGGGCTGGCTGCCCAACAGGTTGCCTCACGATTCCGCACACCGCTACCGAAGCTGACGCCGGAATATCTGCCCGGCCTGCCTACCTTCACCCGCAACTTCTTCCAGGAGCTCGGCCGTCGGCTACCGACGCCAGCCGTGCTGGTACTCGATAACTATCAACTCGTCCCGTCCGACTCGAAATTGCACGATGTCGTTGCCTACGCGATTGAAGCGCTGCCGCCGGGAATTACGCTTGTGGCGCTCAGCCGCGTAGGGCCTCCCGCATCCTTGGCGCGGGCACAGGCAAATCGGATCATGGAGGTCGTGGCGAAAGAACCCCTCGAACTGACGACGGCTGAAACGCGTGCGCTAATGCAGTTGTATGGGAAGGCCGGAAAGGAACCGCCCAATCGGACTCTCCTCACGCATGTACAACGCAAGGTCGGCGGATGGGTTGCGGGAGTGATGTTGCTGCTCCGGCATGCGATGTCCCACCGAGGCGTCACACCGCTGGCGACGGGGCAACCACCGGAGGTCTTGTTCGATTACTTGGCCCGCGAGGTGCTGCACCATCTGCCGGACCAGGAGCAGAGTTTTCTGATGCGGAGCGCCTGGTTGCCTAAGATGACCGCAGGGATGACGGCGCGGTTGACAGGCTATACGCGAGGCGGCGAGGTGCTGGCACGGCTCGCGCGCACCCACTACTTCACCGAGCAGCGGTTCGAGCAGGAACCGATGTTCGAGTACCATCCGCTCTTTCGGGAGTTTCTCCAAGCTCAGGCTGTCAAGGCGATTCCCCCACCAGAGTTGGCTCAGTTGCAGGTCGATGCGGGGAAGATCCTGGAGGAGGCCGGTCGGTTCGAAGATGCCGCCGCGCTCTACCGCGAGGCCGGTCACCACGGTGAGCTGGGGCGACTGATTCTCGCGCAGGTGCCCACGTGGCTGAAACAGGGGCGATACGAAACGGTCGTGAGTTGGATTGGTGCGCTACCGGCGCAGGTCTCATTTGAGAATCCGTGGCTCTTGCTGTGGCGGGGTACGGCGTTGCTGCCCCTCAATCCTGCGAACGCGCGGCCTTTCCTCGAGCATGCGTATGGGCTATTCGAGCGCATTGGTGAGCGTGCCGGGCTGCTCCTTGCGTGGTCAGGCGTTGTCGATTCCATTTGGATGGAGTGGAAAGATCTGACGCAACTCGATCCATGGCTGGATCGACTGGCAGAATTGGTGCCGGATCACCAATCCTATCCTTCCCCTGAAATCCATAGTCGGGTAGTGGCCACGGCGTTTCAGGCATTTCTGTGGAGAAGGATGGGGTACGAGGATATCTCGCGGTGGACACGCCAGGTTGAACACATCTTTTCGAGTCTTGGCGATCCCAATCAGCTGTCGCTGTTGGGAGTGGCGCTGGCGAACTACTATATGTGGATGGGAGAGATCGACCAGTCCGGTCGCATCGTGGAAGCAGTAAGGGTTGTCGCGATGAGGCCCGGTGCGCCACCGTTCTGCCGCATCAATTACTATGGTTTGGAGGCGATGCACGCGAGGGAACTGGCGGATGCTGGACGTGTCCTCCATGCGGTCGAGAAGGGACTGGAGTCCTCGGTGCAGAGCGGGATTCCCATCTTTGAATTGGTCTTTGAGGGATTCGGCAGCATCGGCCATCTTGTGGCGAATGACATCGAGCGGGCTGAATATCATCTCGGAAAGCAACTGGCATTGCTGGCATCGGGCCGTCCCATGACTATGGTGAGCGGTACTTCAATGATTCAAGGGTGGATCGCCTTCCTTCGCGGAAATCTTGACTTGGCGGCAGTTGCCATCTTTGAGAAAGGCGGCCATGTGTTGTCCGGACGGGATGGGATGTTTCCTGAAGTGACCTTTCACTACGCAGCGGCTCAGATCCGTCATGCGTGTGGGGCACGACAAGCAGCTGATTCACATCTGAGGCGGGTCGGGCAGCTGGCGGATCTCACCCGCAGTGCGCGCCTGCGGTTTATGTACTTGCTCGGACAAGCCCAGTTTGCTCTGGATCGTCATGAGAGCGAGGCGGCAGTGATGGGGCTTCGAGAGGCGTTCCCCATCGGTGCGCGCCATCGGCTGTTTGATTTTCACTGGTGGATTCCGGAAGCGATGGCACGGCTCTGCGCCCTAGCGTTGGACCACGAGATCGAGCCTGAGTACGCCAAACTGCTCATTCAAAAGCGGTACTTGGTCCCGCCCAGCGGGAGCGCCACTGACGCGTGGCCTTGGCCGATCAAGATTCGCACGCTTGGGACGTTCACCCTCGAGCGCGACGGCAAGCCGATCGAGTTCGGTCGGAAAACCCCGAAGAAACCCCTGGAGTTGTTGAAGGCGATCATTACGCTGGGCGGAGAGGCGGTGCCGGAAACGATCTTGGCCGATCACTTGTGGCCTGATGCGGAGGGCGATGTGGCCCATGAGACGTTTGCGAAAACCTTGCAACGGCTGCGACATCTCCTCGGTCATGAGGAGGCGTTGCCGCTGCGGGACGGCAAGGTCTCGCTCAACCGTCAGGTCTGCTGGGTCGATGCGCTGGCATTCGACGCACTGGCTACGGAGGCGCTGGCCGGCACGGCGAACGGATCGCTCGCCGCGGGCGGCCGTGCCCTCTCCTTTTACCGTGGGTCCTTCTTGGGCATTGATGAGGCAGGCTGGGCGACCGACCGTCGGACTGCGTTACGGGCGAAGTATGGCCGCTTGGTTGAACATCTGTTCCATCAGTGGCGGCTGCGGGGGGAAAGTCTACGGGGGACGGAGTGTATCAGGCAAGCGATGACCGTCGAGCCGGGACTGGAGTCTCTGTGGCGGTTGTTGCCAGCGCCCGCTCCGGGATTCGTCCATCAGACGTTTGGCTCCACGGAGCAGTGATCGATGCGGTCTCGGGCAACACGACAAACACCTCTCGCCAAGCTGACCCCGCCGCGCCTGCCGAAGGTCGTTGAACGGACGAGGCTCTACCGTCTACTGGATCGAGCGCGCCAACGTCCCGCGGTTTGGATTACGGCGCCGCCTGGCTACGGCAAGACCACGCTGGTCGCGAGTTATCTCAAGGCTCGCAAGCTCAAGACCCTCTGGTATCAGGTGGACGAGGGCGATGCCGATGTGGCGACCTTCTTCCATTACCTGGGGCTCGCTGTCCAGCAGGCTTCACCTCGATCCCGCACCCCCCTGCCGAAACTGACACCGGAATACCTGCCGGGCCTGACGGTGTTCTCACGGCGATTCTTCGAGCAGATGTATGGGCGGCTCGGAGGACCGTCGGTCGTCGTGGTTGACAACTATCACGAGATTCCGGTGGATTCGACGCTTCACGAACTGGTCGCGATTGCGATGAATCAGGCCCCTGCGGGTGTCTCGATTGTGGTGGTGAGTCGCCAACCGCCGCCGTCCACGTTTTGTCGCCTCCAAGCCGAACGGCGGCTCTCGCTGATCGATCATCGGGCTTCGCAATTGACGACCAGGGAGGCCGAAGCCGTCGTTCGGCTGCATTCGAATCGGAGCGTCGGCAAGGCGGTGCGGTCCATTGTAAAGCAAGTCGATGGTTGGGTGGCCGGCTTGGTGCTTCTTCTCGAACAAGGTGAAGCCGGCCAACCCACCACAGAATTGTTGAAGCGTCGGACACCGGCGGTGCTCTTCGACTATCTCGCTCGTGAAGTACTCCAGCGTTTGCCGGAGGAAGAACAGGCGTTCTTGGTCCAAAGTGCGCTGTTGCCGAAGATGACAGTAGGGATGGCGGAGCAGTTGACGGGCTACAAGCTCGGTGGCGCGGTATTGGCAAGGTTGGCGCGAGCCCACTACTTCACCGAGCAGCGATTCGAGCAGGAGCCGATGTTCGAGTACCATCCGCTCTTCGGGGAGTTTCTCCAGGCCCACGCTGCCAAGGGGCTTGCACCATCGGACTTGGTTCGGTTGCAAAAGAAAGCGGGGACGATCCTAGAGGAGGCCGGTCGTCACGAAGATGCCCTCGCGCTGTATCGCGCAGCCGGTCAGCATGGTGAGCTGGTGCGGTTGATTCTCACACAGGCACCCGCGTTAGCAGAGCAGGGCCGCTTGCAGTCGATCGAGAGCTGGATCAAGACCCTGCCCATGAGCGTAATCGAGACGACGCCGTGGCTCCTGTTCTGGCTTGGCAGTTGTCGGATGCCGTTCAATCCCGCGGAGAGCTTGCCGCATTTCGAACGAGCCTTCTCAGCGTTCGAACGGGAGGGTGACCAGGTCGGGATCCTGCTGGCGTGGTGCGGTGCGGTGCAATCGATCTGGTTTGCCTGGAAGGATCTGGCGCAGCTCGACCGGTGGATCGACAGACTGTCAGCGGTTCAACCGCCTGAGAGGGCCTATCCATCCCCTCAGATCGAGGCACAGGTCACTTCCTCAATGATCCATGCCTTGATGATACGACGACCGGACCCAGCTTGGCTCGATTCATGGGTCGAACGCGCCCTTGCCATGGTTCATCGAGCGGACAATCTGAACGAGAGATTGTTTCTCGGTAACGTGGTGATTCAGTACTTGATCGTCTGGAAGGGACAGTTCGATGTGGCAGGCCAGGTGCTCTCGATTCTCTCGGAAGGTCTTCGAGCCGGGAACCCCTCTCCCTTTGCCCTATCCGTGTTCCACCTTGGGCGTGCCACTTATCTGTGGCAGACCGGCCGGGTTCAGGAGGCATTGGACGACATCGAAGCAGGCTTGTCGATCTGCGACTCGAAAGGGGTCTTCCTGTACCTCTCCAGCTTTTTGGGCTATGGCGTCCATATCGCTGCAGCAGCCGGAAAGTCACAGCGAGCCGAAAAGTTATTTGCCCGGTTTGAGAGGCTCATTGAGGGTTCGGAAGGCGTACTCATGAAGGGGTTCTACTATTCGTTGGCCGCATGGTGGGCTTTGATGCAGGGGCGGGCACGCGACGCGTGGCGTCATGCCCAGGCCGGGTTGAAATGTGCCGACGACCACGAGGGGCTGTTTGCCATGATTCAGCAGGCGATCGGTGCCGCACAGGTGTGCCACGAAATGGGCAAGACGCCAGAGGCTAGGGCGCTTATCGTTCGAGCGCACGACTCTGCCAAGTTGCTTCGCGACTTCTACTGCCATTGGCCGCTCGGGTTGACCGAATCGCTAATCGAGTGGGAGGCGGGGGATCAGACAAAGGCACTTCAGTGCCTCCGCAAGGCCATGCAATTCGGTTGCGCCAAACGAATGTCCGATACGGGGTGGTGGCGGCCGGACATGATGGCGAAGCTCTGTGCCTTGGCTTTGGAGCATGACATCGAGCCAGACTACGTCCGCTGGTTGATCGCCGGGCGCGCTTTGACCCCGCCGGTGAATGGAATGGCCACCGACGCGTGGCCTTGGCCGATCAAGATCCGCACACTGGGGACCTTCATGATTGAGCGCGACGGCAAGCCGATCGAGTTCGGTCGGAAAACCCCGAAGAAACCGCTGGAGTTGTTGAAGGCGATCATTACGCTGGGCGGAGAGGCGGTGCCGGAAACGATCTTGGCCGATCACTTGTGGCCCGACGCGGAGGGCGATGTGGCCCATGAGGCGTTTGCGAAAACCTTGCAACGGCTGCGACATCTCCTCGGTCATGAGGAGGCGTTGCCGCTGCGGGACGGCAAGGTCTCGCTCAACCGTCAGGTCTGCTGGGTCGATGCGCTGGCATTCGAGTACGGCTTACGGTCCGCCCCAAGCAACAAGGCGAATAGTGCACAGAAGGACTGGGTGCCTGCATACCAGAAGGCTGTGACACTCTATCGGGGGCCGTTCCTGCATAAGGAGGATCTGGCCCCGTGGGGGGAGCAGTGTCGCCAGCGTCATAAGCTCCAATATTGCCGAGCCATCACACGATTGATGGCGCACTATAGGCAGCTCAATCAGCGAGAGCCGCTCGACCGCTGCCTTGCCCTGGTGGCCGACGTAGCGCCCGATCTGATTCCTTCCTTTTCGCAATAGCGCCTTCCTCAGCAGAATCTAAATACGTGTATTGTTCGCCTCCGCACCCTGCCGCTGCCCCTCTTGGGCATCCGCACCTCTGTGCGATGCCGTTTGGTCTCGTGGCGAGAGCCGCAGTTCCGCAAGGTCTGACCTCAATCTGTCCCCAATCTGTCCGTCTCGATCTGATACGAAGCACCGGTAAAACGGGTCTGCTGATGGGGCAGAACGAACCAGGCCGGATGGCCATGTCATCGGACCACAAGGAGGTTGTCGATGCGGGACGCCTTATTCTTCACGAAGCTGCGGGTGTTCTTGGGGAATTGGCGCTGGCGCTCGCATCGGCGCGCCGCGTGGGTGAAGGCGCGGCTGCGGCAGCTCCGGCGCCGGGTCCGGCGCACTGCACTGGCCGCCCCGTGCGTCCCCGCGCAGCACTCCCGGCTCGTCCCCTCGTCCCCCTTCGTGCTCGAATCCCTGGAGCCCAGACTCCTGCTCGCTGCCGATCTGACCGGCGTGCTGCAGGCGCCCGCGGCCATCGATCCCGCCGTACCAACCAATACCGCTAGCGCCGTCGTGCAGGTGCAGAACCTCGGCAATCAAAACGTGAATCAATCGCAAATCGGCATCTATGCCTCGCTCGACGCGGTGCTCGACAGCTCGGACCTCCTGCTCGGGACAGCGAACACCGGCCAAGTCGGCGCCGGTCAATCCAAAAACGTGACGGTGAACCTCACGCTGCCCAACACACTGCAGCCCGTCACCTACACTCTCCTCGCGAAGGTTGACCACGCCAATGCGCTCGCCGAGAACAGCGAAGCCAACAACGTGGCCGTGGGCGGGACCGTCAATGTGAAGTGGCAATTCGGCAATGTGCCGGGCCGCAGCGGTAGCACCACGCTCACGTTGCGCGAGGCCGACGGCACCACCGTCACGTTCAGCCTCAGCGGTCCCGGCACGGGCGAAGTGATTCGTGATGGCAGCAATTGGGATCTGAAGATCACGGGGACCACGGCCAGTTCCGCCGTGACGATCACGACCAACAGCGGCGGCAACGGCCGCGTCACACTGAACGACATTCATGTCTTTGGCCCGCTCGCGGCCTTTACAGCGGCCACGACCGACCTGACCGGCACCATGGCCATTGATGGGCCGGTGAATATCTCGGGCATTCTGCCGGGGGCCATCACGCTCCGCAGCGTCTCCGGCGGTACCCTCGCCGTCCCGTCCGTCGAAGCCCTGACCATTCTGGGCTCGACGACGAACGCCACCTTCCTGATCGGGGCCACGCTCGGTCAAGACGGCCAACCGGGGGGGACCGGCGTCAATGCCGATACGTATGGCCAGGGCCGCATCGGGCTCTTTACCGTCACCGGGGCCATGACGAACACGGCCGTGCGCGTGGGGATCGATCCAGTCGACGGAACCTACGGCAACGGCAACGATCAACTGATCGGCGGCACGACCAGTGCCATCGATGGCATCATCATCGGCGGGACCCTGAGCGCCGACACCCGCTTCTACGCCGGGCGGTTCCCGACGCAGTATCTCAACGGCCTGACGCTGAAGCCGACCGCCGGGGACTTCCACTTCATTAGCAACTTCAGCGGGCCGAGTCTGACCGCGGCCCTCCAAGAGGATTCAGGCAGCTCGACCAGCGACCGACTCACGAACAATCCGGCAATCACGGGGACGGTGACCGATCCGCAAGGCATCGCCACATTCACCGCCGGCTTTGGCGCCATCCCGACGGTCAATATCCTGAGCGATCGCCAAGCGGACGGGTCGTTCACACTCTCGCGGACACGCTTGGAGCAAATCAATGGCGGGCCGCTGACAGATGGATTGTACACGCTGAAACTCCTCGCGACCGATACGGTCGGCAACGGGACGCAGATTACGGTGAGCTTCACGCTGGATACGCAGGTGTCCACGCTGACGCTCGATCTCGATCCAGCTTTTGACTCCGCCCCAGTCGGCGATCAGCAGACGACGAACGCGATTGTTACATTCGTTGGTCAGACGGAAGCGAATGCGGCGGTGGAACTCCTCGAGCTCGGCCTCACCACCACCGCCGATGCGAGCGGCCAGTTCTCCTTCACCAATGTGGCGCTCACGCTTGGGGCCAATGCCTTCACCGTACGGGCCACCGATCCGGCGGGCAATCAGCGGACGGAAGCACGGACCATTACGCGGCTCGCCGTCAATCAGGCGCCGGTGCTCGATCCCATCGGCAATCAGACGGTGAATGAAGAGGTGCTGCTGACGTTTACCGCCCAGGCCACAGATCTGGATGCAGGGCAGACACTCACGTTCTCCTTGGAGAATGGCGCGAGCGGGCACGTGCCGGCGGGGGCCAGCATCGATCCGACCACGGGCGTCTTCACCTGGACCCCGACCGAGGCGCAGGGGCCTGGGATGGTCACCTTCGACGTCGTAGTCACGGACAACGGGAGTCCGTCCACCCTCAGCGACCGCGAGACGATCACGGTCACCGTGAACGAGGTGAATCAAGCGCCGACGCTGGAGGTGATCCCGAACCAGACGGTCACGGCCGGCCAACTCCTCACCTTCACAGCCGTGGGGCATGACAACGATGCGCCGGCCAATCCGCTCACATACAGTCTTGAGGGCACGGTCCCAAGCGGGGCAAGCATTGATCCCACGACCGGCGTCTTTACCTGGACGCCCACGGCGGCGCAGCTCGGCCCGCACAGCGTGACAGTGCGTGTGGCCGACAACGGCACGCCGGCGCTGTTCGCGGATCAGATGGTAGCGATCACGGTGGCGTCGGCCAATCAAGCACCGACCGCGGTGGAAGACAGTTACTCGATCGTGCAGGACACGACCCTCGTCTCCGGCGCTCTGCTGGTCAAAGACATTGTGTCTGGTGCCGGTTCCTCGCAACCCAGCCTGCTCGTGAATGTGAATGGAGCCGTATTCTTTACGGCGGATGATGGCGTGAACGGACGAGAGCTCTGGAAGAGCGATGGCACGGGTGCCGGGACGGTACTGGTCAAGGAGATCACACCGGGTATAGCCAGCTCAGGGTTCGGGCAGATGGTCGACGTCAACGGGAGGTTGTTCTTTGTAGTCGATGCCCCTGGTACCGGACTTGAGCTCTGGAAGAGTGACGGGACCGCGGCGGGGACGGTGCTGGTCAAGGATATTTTCCCCGCTCTCAGCGCATCGATTCCGCAGTCGCTGACCAACGTCAACGGTACGTTGTTCTTTACGGCAAACGATGGGATGAACGGTACCGAGCTCTGGAAGAGCGATGGGACGGAAGCGGGCACCGTCTTGGTCAAGAACATCCGTGCGGGAGGTCCGAGTTCCAACCCCTCTCGTTTGACCAACGTGAATGGCACGTTGTTCTTTACGGCGGACGACGGAGTGAACGGGGTGGAGCTGTGGAAGAGCAACGGCACCGAAGCCGGGACGGTGTTGGTGAAGGATATTCGGGGCGGGGACACATCGAGTCCTCAATCACTGACCAATGTCAACGGCACGCTGTTCTTTACGGCGAACGATGGGGTGAACGGTCCCGAACTCTGGAAGAGTGATGGGACAGAAGCGGGGACCGTCCTCGTCAAGGACATCCGACCAGGCTCGTCGAGTGCGAGTCCCTTCTCCCTCACTAATGTCGGCGGCACGCTCTTCTTTGTGGCAAACGATGGGGTGAACGGAACTGAGCTCTGGAAAAGTGACGGGACGGAAGCGGGTACTGTTCTTGTCAAGGACATCCGACCAGGCTCGTCGAGTGCGAGTCCCTTCTCCCTCACTAATGTCGGCGGCACGCTCTTCTTTGTGGCGAACGACGGGGTGAACGGTCCTGAATTGTGGAAGAGCGATGGGACAGCGGCCGGCACGGTGTTGGTCAAGAATATTCTTCCCGGAATCAACCCCTCCTTCGCCCCGAGCAATTTGACGAATGTGAACGGCACACTCTTCTTTACGGTCGATGATGGCGTTTCGGGCCCTGATCTGTGGAGGAGCGATGGGACGGTGGCAGGGACGGTGTTGGTGAAAGACATTACCGTGGCTGCTGGGGAATCACCGTTGGTGTTTCTGACCGATGTGAACGGCACACTCTTCTTTTCCGCCAATGACGGGGTGAACGGCAAGGAACTATGGAAGCATGTCGAGGCATCGGTGCTCGCCAACGATACCGATCCCGAGCACGACAGTCTCACCGCCATTCTCGTCAACGGTCCGTCGAATGGCACCGTGACGCTGAATACCGATGGAACGTTCAGCTACACGCCGAACACAAGCTTCGTCGGCACCGACAGCTTCACTTACAAGGCCAACGACGGCAACCTGGATTCCAACGTCGCCACGGTGACGATCACGGTGAATGCACAAGCAAATCAGGCACCGGTGCTCACGCCGATCGGGAACAAAGTTGTGGATGAAGGACAACAACTGACCTTCACGGCTCAGGCGACAGACCTGGATGTGGGGCAGACACTGACGTTCTCCTTGGAGAATGGCACCAGTGGGCAAGTGCCGGTAGGGGCGAGCATTGATCCGACAACCGGGGTGTTTACGTGGACCCCGAGTGCGGCGCAGGGAGCCGGCACCTACACGTTCGATGTGGTGGTGACGGATAACGGCACGCCGGCGCTGAGTGATCGTGAGACGGTCACTGTGACCGTGAACGATGTTACTTTAGCTGTCTTCCGTGGCCTGGGGGACCTTCCGGGTGGCCTCATCCACAGCGAGGCGTTTGCAGTATCGGGAGATGGTCGAGTGGTTGTAGGGATGAGTGAATCGGCATCGGGTCGCGAAGCCTTCAGATGGACTGAGACCGAAGGGATGGTCGGGTTGGGGGACCTACCGGGTGGCGCGTTTCGCAGTGAGGCGTTTGGAGTATCGGCGGATGGCAGTGTAATTGTCGGGTTTAGTGAATCGGCGGTAGGACGTGAAGCGTTCCTATGGACAGCGGCTACTGGCATGGTTGGCCTGGGGGACCTTCCGGGTGGCCTCATCCACAGCGAGGCGTTTGCAGTATCGGGAGATGGTCGAGTTGTTGTAGGGAGGAGCCTATCGGCATCGGGTATGGAAGCCTTCAGATGGACTGAGACCGAAGGGATGCTTGGGTTGGGAGATCTACCGGGTGGCATAGTTAACAGTATGGCGCTTGGGGTGTCTGCAGATGGAACGATCATTGTAGGGGAAGGTACCACCACTTCTTCTAGGACGGCGTTCCGATGGACGGCTGCTGAGGGGATGACCCCGATTTTTGGCATGAAGGTCGCGAACGACGTCTCCGCGGATGGAACGACGGTGGTGGGATGGTCTAATGGTGGGGCTGGAATAGGAATCCTGGATACAGCGGTGCGGTGGACCGCGGCAGGTGGTGTGGGTCTCTTGGATGATTACATCGAAGCAACTTCAACGAACAGCGCTGGTAATGTGGTGTCGGGCGATGGCGCCATTATTGTGGGTAGTCTTGGACCGCTTTCGGATCCGACCGAGGCCTTTATATGGAATGCAGGGCGCGGGCTGACGCCGCTTCAGGCCGAGCTGGCCGTAAGCTATGGTCTAAATTTGCCAGGCTGGAGATTGACCAGCGGTTGGGGAATCTCAGCAGATGGAAGGACAATGAGCGGGACTGGAATTAGTCCAAGTGGCCAGACTGAAGCCTGGTGGGTGACGCTACCCGCGAGCACGAATCAGCCGCCGGTACTAGCCCCCATCGGTAACAAAACTGTGACCGAAGGTGACGTGCTCACTTTCACCGCAGCAGCGACTGATCCCGATCCCGGCCAGACGCTGACGTTCTCGCTGGAGAACGGAGTGAGTGGGCAAGTGCCGGCGGGAGCCAGCATCGATCCGAACACCGGCGTCTTCACCTGGACGCCGACGGAAGCGGACGGCCCCGGTACGTTCACCTTCGATGTGGTGGTGACGGACAACGCACGGAGTGACCGTGAGACGATTACGGTGACGGTGAATGTCACCAACAGCACAACACCGATCCTAGCCACGATCGGCAACCAGGTTGTCAGCGAAGGGCAAGTGCTGACCTTCACGGCGACGGCGACGGATCCGGATGCCGGGCAGGCGTTGACCTTCTCCTTGGCGAACGGCGTGAGCGGGCAAGTGCCGACGGGAGCGAGCATCGATCCGACCACTGGGGTCTTCAGCTGGACGCCGACCGAGGCGGACGGCCCCGGGACGTTCACCTTTGATGTGGTGGTGACGGATAACGGCGTTCCTGCTTTGAGTGATCGCGAGACGATTGTGGTGACGGTGAACGAGGTGGCAAGTGTGCCGATTCCGTCTGGAGCTGTGGGGTGGTGGAAAGGCGACGGCACAGCGGCAGATGTGCTCGAATTAAATCCCCTCTCGACATTCTCAGGGACCTATGGTGCCGGCAAGGTCGGGCAGGCATTTCAGTTTATTGGGGCCTACCAGCCGGTTTCTGTAGCCCTCTCGCCGCAGCTCGATTTTACGAGTGGCGGTTTCACCATAGAAGCTTGGATCAATCCGCAAGACATTGGACGAGAACAGGTCATTGTCAGTAAGACCGGGGGCACCCCGGACTATTTGTCTTACCGCCTCTATTTGGGGACAGCGAACCAGCTGAAGTTTACGACAGGTAACCTGACGCCGGGCGAGTCGATCTCTACGCCGATTCAAGGGCCGCAGATTCAGCCCTTTGAATGGACCCACGTTGCTGCAGTGAAGGAGGCGAACTCGCCAGCGGCTCGGCTCTATGTGAACGGAGTAGAGGTGGCCAGCGGGAATCTGTTCGACCCGTTTGCGAACCCGAGTGTACCGTTCATGATCGGGGCGGATTGGGAAAATGGGGTGCCAGGAGGCGAAGACCCGTTCAAGGGCCTCATCGATGAGGTCACCGTCTATAACCGGGCGCTCGCTGCCGGGGAGATTCAAGCGATTTTCAGTTTAGGAGGTGTTGGAAAATCAGAGAATTCTCCTCCGACACTCACGGCCATTGGCAATAAAAGCGTGAACCAGGGGCAGCTTCTGACTTTCACTGCATCCGGAAGCGATCCGGACGCCGGGCAGACGCTGACGTACAGTTTGCAGGGCGCGGTGTCGGCGGGGGCGGTGATTGATCCGACGACGGGCGTCTTCACCTGGACGCCCACGGCTGGGCAGGTCGGTCAGCACACCTTCACCGTGCGGGTGAGCGACAACGGTTCGCCAGTTCTCTTCGATGACGAAACGATCACGGTGACAGTGAACGATGCTGTCTCGGCTGGGATTCAACCTGGGAGTTTAGTGATCAGTAAAATTATGGCGGATCCCAGTGCGGTGCCAGACTTTTCCGGCGAGTGGTTCGAAGTGTTCAATCCCACAACGACCATGCTGGAGTTGCGAGGCTTGGTTGTCCGAGACGATGGGACCAATCAATTCACAATCAACCAGTTACTTAATATTGCACCGGGTGGCCGTCTGGTGTTCGGAAACAATGGAAACCTTGCGGCAAACGGTGGCATCCTTGTGGATTTCGTCTATACCAACTTTACGTTGGCCAATAGCGGCGATGTAATTGAGATCTTCAATGGGACTACCTCGATTGATCGTGTGAATTACGGTGCGGCAGGGTTTCCCGCAGTGCAACCTGGATACTCGTTGAGTCTCGATCCTGCCAAGCTCACAGCCGTTCTCAACGACGATGGTGCAAATTGGACGGTTGAGGCAATTCCAACCCCCCTGCCGGTCTTGAGCATCGGTGAGGCAACAGTGGCAGAGGGCAATAGTGACACTGTTGCAGCGGTGTTTACGGTCACAATGAGCGCCGCGAGCAGCCAGACGGTCAGTGTCTCGTATGCCACCACTGATATTACCGCAAATGCGGGTACAGACTATGTTGCGACGAGTGGGGTGCTCGTCTTTGCGCCGGGCGAGAGGAGCAAGACCATTTCGGTGACGGTGAATGGCGATACCTTAGTGGAACCGAATGAATCGTTCGCCATTGTCTTGAGCAGCGCAGTAGGGGCAACGATAGCCGATGGACAAGGAATAGGGACCATCAGCAATGATGATTCAGCCCAATCGCCCGCGATTCCTGGGTTGCTGGTGATCACGGAGATCATGGCGGATCCCAGTGCGGTGCCGGATACGTCCGGCGAGTGGTTCGAAATCTTTAATCCCACGCCGGTTCCCTGGGATCTCCAGGGACTGACCGTGCGTGATGATGGGACGAACCAGTTCGCGATTACACAGTCCGTTGTGATTGCGCCGGGCGGGTATCTCGTGCTTGGGAACAATGGAGATGTGAACACGAATGGGGGTGTGCAGGTCGACTTCGTCTACACAAACTTCACACTGGCAAATTTCGGCGATGTGATCGAGATAGTGAACGGTGCGGTGACGATCGACCGAGTGAACTATGACCTTGTAGGATTTCCGTCTGCTATAGGTGGGCAATCCTTGAGCCTTAGCTCCAGCGCGATGGATGCGTTCCGTAACGATATAGGGAGCAACTGGTCTGTTGGAGCACCGACTCCTGGAGCCGTGAATCCAGGAGGCGGAGGAGGCTCGGGCCAGCCCACAGCCGTCAACGACACCTACACCGTGCAGCAGAACTCGACGCTGATGTCCGGAACGACACTAGTGAAGGACATTCTGGCTGGTGTTGGAGCCTCAAATCCGACCGAGCTGGTGAATGTGAAGGGGACGCTGTTCTTCGTAGCTGATGATGGAGTGAATGGGACCGAGCTGTGGAAGAGCGATGGGACGATCGCCGGCACCGTTTTGGTAAAAGATAATATTGGGGCCAGTAATCTAGCCAATGTGAATGGAATTCTGTACTTCTCGGCGAACGGCTCTCAGCTTTGGAAGAGCGACGGGACAGTCCCAGGAACGGTGCTGATGAAGGACTTCGGGAGTGCGAGCTTCGGGCCCCAGAATCTTGCCGACGTGAACGGAACGCTCTTCTTCACAGCAGACGATGGAGTAAATGGTCGTGAATTGTGGAAGAGCGATGGCACAACGGCGGGAACGGTCATGGTCAAGAACATCAGAACGAGCGCCCTCGGCTCTGATCCTACCCATCTGACAAATGTCGGCGGAACCCTCTTCTTCGATGCGTTCGACTTTGCCAATGGGCGTGAGTTGTGGAAAAGCGACGGGACGACAGCCGGCACTGTTCTCGTAAAAGATATTACGGTTGGATCCGGCAGCACGACGTTCAATAGCGGATATGCAAACCTCAACGGAGCGCTTTTCTTTGGAACCAACACCGGACTCTGGAAGAGCGATGGGACGACAGCTGGAACAGCCCTGGTCAAGTCCGGTGTGACCCCGCAGAGTCTGATCACGAGTGGAGGAACGTTGTATTTCACTAGCGGTGGACTCTGGAAGAGTGATGGCACCACAGCCGGCACCATCCAGCTGATCAGCACGAATGTCGAGAACCTAACCGATGTGAATGGAACGGTCTATTTCCGGGCAGACGATGGCGTACATGGTAGCGAATTGTGGAAGAGTAACGGCACGGTGGACGGGACGACTCTGGTAAAAGACATTGCGGTGACAGGCAGTTCGCAACCGAGCCAACTGACGAATGTCAACGGGACGCTGTATTTCCTCGCGACCGATGGGGTCAACGGAGCGGAACTCTGGAAGAGCGACGGGACAGCGGGCGGTACGACGATAGTGAAGGACATTATTCCCGGTTCCGGGCAATCGGTCCCCCTCCTGCTCACGAACGTCAACGGGGTCCTGTTCTTCGTCGCCGATGACGGTGTTCACGGCCGAGAGCTCTGGGCCAGTGGGCTTGCTGCCAATCTCCTGGCCAACGACACCGATCCGGATAGCCCGACGCTGACGGCGACGCTCGGAACTGGACCGGCGAATGGCTCGTTGGTCTTCAACGCCGATGGCACCTTTACCTATCGACCCAACGACGGCTTCACCGGCACCGACACCTTTACCTACACGGTATCCGATGGGACGTACACCTCGAACGTGGCGACTGTGACGATTACGGTAACGCCATGATGGGGAGATCCGATCAACCAAGGAGGTTGTCGATGCGGGACGCCTTATTCTTCACGAAGCTGCGGGTGTTCTTGGGGAATTGGCGCTGGCGCTCGCATCGGCGCGCCGCGTGGGTGAAGGCGCGGCTGCGGCAGCTCCGGCGCCGGGTCCGGCGCACTGCACTGGCCGCCCCGTGCGTCCCCGCGCAGCACTCCCGGCTCGTCCCCTCGTCCCCCTTCGTGCTCGAATCCCTGGAGCCCAGACTCCTGCTCGCTGCCGATCTGACCGGCGTGCTGCAGGCGCCCGCGGCCATCGATCCCGCCGTACCAACCAATACCGCTAGCGCCGTCGTGCAGGTGCAGAACCTCGGCAATCAAAACGTGAATCAATCGCAAATCGGCATCTATGCCTCGCTCGACGCGGTGCTCGACAGCTCGGACCTCCTGCTCGGGACAGCGAACACCGGCCAAGTCGGCGCCGGTCAATCCAAAAACGTGACGGTGAACCTCACGCTGCCCAACACACTGCAGCCCGTCACCTACACTCTCCTCGCGAAGGTTGACCACGCCAATGCGCTCGCCGAGAACAGCGAAGCCAACAACGTGGCCGTGGGCGGGACCGTCAATGTGAAGTGGCAATTCGGCAATGTGCCGGGCCGCAGCGGTAGCACCACGCTCACGTTGCGCGAGGCCGACGGCACCACCGTCACGTTCAGCCTCAGCGGTCCCGGCACGGGCGAAGTGATTCGTGATGGCAGCAATTGGGATCTGAAGATCACGGGGACCACGGCCAGTTCCGCCGTGACGATCACGACCAACAGCGGCGGCAACGGCCGCGTCACACTGAACGACATTCATGTCTTTGGCCCGCTCGCGGCCTTTACAGCGGCCACGACCGACCTGACCGGCACCATGGCCATTGATGGGCCGGTGAATATCTCGGGCATTCTGCCGGGGGCCATCACGCTCCGCAGCGTCTCCGGCGGTACCCTCGCCGTCCCGTCCGTCGAAGCCCTGACCATTCTGGGCTCGACGACGAACGCCACCTTCCTGATCGGGGCCACGCTCGGTCAAGACGGCCAACCGGGGGGGACCGGCGTCAATGCCGATACGTATGGCCAGGGCCGCATCGGGCTCTTTACCGTCACCGGGGCCATGACGAACACGGCCGTGCGCGTGGGGATCGATCCAGTCGACGGAACCTACGGCAACGGCAACGATCAACTGATCGGCGGCACGACCAGTGCCATCGATGGCATCATCATCGGCGGGACCCTGAGCGCCGACACCCGCTTCTACGCCGGGCGGTTCCCGACGCAGTATCTCAACGGCCTGACGCTGAAGCCGACCGCCGGGGACTTCCACTTCATTAGCAACTTCAGCGGGCCGAGTCTGACCGCGGCCCTCCAAGAGGATTCAGGCAGCTCGACCAGCGACCGACTCACGAACAATCCGGCAATCACGGGGACGGTGACCGATCCGCAAGGCATCGCCACATTCACCGCCGGCTTTGGCGCCATCCCGACGGTCAATATCCTGAGCGATCGCCAAGCGGACGGGTCGTTCACACTCTCGCGGACACGCTTGGAGCAAATCAATGGCGGGCCGCTGACAGATGGATTGTACACGCTGAAACTCCTCGCGACCGATACGGTCGGCAACGGGACGCAGATTACGGTGAGCTTCACGCTGGATACGCAGGTGTCCACGCTGACGCTCGATCTCGATCCAGCTTTTGACTCCGCCCCAGTCGGCGATCAGCAGACGACGAACGCGATTGTTACATTCGTTGGTCAGACGGAAGCGAATGCGGCGGTGGAACTCCTCGAGCTCGGCCTCACCACCACCGCCGATGCGAGCGGCCAGTTCTCCTTCACCAATGTGGCGCTCACGCTTGGGGCCAATGCCTTCACCGTACGGGCCACCGATCCGGCGGGCAATCAGCGGACGGAAGCACGGACCATTACGCGGCTCGCCGTCAATCAGGCGCCGGTGCTCGATCCCATCGGCAATCAGACGGTGAATGAAGAGGTGCTGCTGACGTTTACCGCCCAGGCCACAGATCTGGATGCAGGGCAGACACTCACGTTCTCCTTGGAGAATGGCGCGAGCGGGCACGTGCCGGCGGGGGCCAGCATCGATCCGACCACGGGCGTCTTCACCTGGACCCCGACCGAGGCGCAGGGGCCTGGGATGGTCACCTTCGACGTCGTAGTCACGGACAACGGGAGTCCGTCCACCCTCAGCGACCGCGAGACGATCACGGTCACCGTGAACGAGGTGAATCAAGCGCCGACGCTGGAGGTGATCCCGAACCAGACGGTCACGGCCGGCCAACTCCTCACCTTCACAGCCGTGGGGCATGACAACGATGCGCCGGCCAATCCGCTCACATACAGTCTTGAGGGCACGGTCCCAAGCGGGGCAAGCATTGATCCCACGACCGGCGTCTTTACCTGGACGCCCACGGCGGCGCAGGTCGGCCCGCACAGTCTCACGGTGCGCGTGACCGATGTCGGCACGACAAGTCTGATCGCAGAACAGACGATAACCTTACAGGTGTCCCCGATTGTTACTACGATTCGATGGATCAATCCAAATGGTGGTTTCTGGAACGATCCAGCCAATTGGGATCTTAACCGCCTCCCAGGGTTGGGAGATGATGTCATCATTAATCTGCCAGGTACCTATGAGGTGTTTCTTTCGACGGGCGCCACAATCAAGAGTTTGACTACGGATCATCCTCTGAAAGTTATAGGGTTGTCTGTTAGGGAAGCAGTGCAATCGACCAGTCGGTTTGAAATCGTCGGTGGATCGGTGTTGCTCAACGGCCCTGCAACGTTCCAAGCCCTGGAACTATCAGGCGGTACCCTTACAGGAAGTGGAGCAGTCACTGTAAATGGACGGTTGACTGTTGGAGGCGGCGGTATCGGCGGCTCTGGAACTCTCGACGCCAACGGTGGAATAGAGATTTTTGGTGACGGTCACACCACTTTCTCAGGGAGGACCATTAATATCCCGATCGGTCAAACCGCGACGATGTTTGGGTCCTTTCGTTTGGATGGATTAGGATTCATTAACAATGCGGGGACGTTCGAGGTAAGAGTAGGGGACATAATTGGTGGGGGACGGCTCAGCAATACAGGGACGTTCCGTGTGAACTGCGGGCCATCCGGGCAGAGCACTATCAGTTCAGCCTTTTCGAACAGCGGCACCGTAGTAGTGGAAACAGGAACTTTGGTGCTCAGAAACGGCTTGCACACGGGAAGTTTCGTCGCTGAGAGTGGGACGACGTTGGAGTTCGGAGGGAACATAACAGTGTCGGGTACATATGACGTCATCTCTCGGACCAGGATTAGCGGCGGGACGGTGAATTTCGTGGGAAACGTTGTCTCCGTAGGGAACACCCTTGAGATTTTGGGCGGGACGGCAAATTTCAGTAGTGGTGAATTGATTACTCCAGACTCTTTCATCTTGAGCGGTGGAACCTTGACAGGTAGTGATGTGGTATCGATCAGCGGGCTAACAAACTGGTCCTCCAGTAGCGTTTCTTCTATGAGCGGTACAGGTGTCACAAATGCGAATGGTGGATTGGTGATAGGAGGTATTGGAGCCAAAACGTTGAATCAGCGGATCTTGAATGTTCCCTCCGGCGAGACGGCTACAATTACGACCGGATTCTCTCTGGATAACGGCGCAGTCCTGAACAATGCAGGAACGATTGAACTTCAGGCCGGACCGGGGGTGGAAGGGGGGGGGACTATTCTCAATACCGGAACCTTCAGAAAGAGCGGCGCGGGATTTAGTACGGTGTCTGCAACGCTAAATAATAGCGGCGTACTGGATGTTCGCGCAGGCACATTGGAATTAGACCCTCCGAGTACCGGATTCACCAATGCCGCAACCATGCGGATTGGACCTTCGGCGCGACTACGGATTCTTACAGATTTTGCTCAAAGTTCAGCAGGGACACTGATCGTGGAGTTGGGTGGACTGAACAGTTATGGGGAATTGGACATCGTAGGAAGCGTTGATCTGGGCGGGCGTTTAACCGTCGAGCTTGTTAATGGGTTTTCCCCTTCCTCTGGTAACACTTTTGTCGTTATGACGTGGACGGTTCCCGAGAGTATTTCCGATTTGTTCTTCGATCTTTTTGACAACGTGGTGCTTCCCTCGGGATTCAGCCATGTGAAATTTTCAACTAGTTATTCCGTTACGGCTTAGATGTGGGGCGTCGAACTATTCAGTCCGGACGGCATCACGTATCGGCCCAACGCCGGCTTCACCGGCACCGACACCTTTACCTACACGGTGTCCGATGGGATGAACGCCTCGAACGTGGCGACCGTGACGATTGCGGTGGGGTAGGCGTGCCGTACAAACTCAGGAGTGGAACATGAGCCATTCAACAACCAATGGCAGCGAGCAGAAAGTTCACACGGAACAACGACGCATTGTCTTCGACAGCACCGGCGCTGCTACCTCCTATGCGAACACCTGTCATGTCGGCAGCACGAAGGAAGAGATCATTCTCCACTTCGGCCTCAACCAGGCGTGGGAACAGGGGAAACAGGATGTTCGGGTGCAGGTCACCAATCGGATCATTCTGAGCCCCTTTGCCGCCAAGCGGCTGGCCTTGCTGCTTGGGGCGGTGGTGCAGCAATACGAACGGCAGTTTGGAGCTTTGGATCACGGTGGATCGACGGCTGGTTCCGCCCCTCAATCTCCAAAGGGCAGCGAGCACCCGTTGAGCAACGGCGGAGACTTGGGATCATGATCGAACCAGGGGCACCGACTCGGCTCGACCCACTCCTGCCCGGGGATCTGTTGGCTGCTCTGACGGCGAAGGCGGAAAGCGCGGAGCGGCTTCAACTGTTGTTCGACCTGCTTTCCTCCTCGCTCGGACAGCCCGGCTACGAGGCATCTGCCCGGGCCTTTGTGACCGAACTGGCCACTCGCCTGCAGTGCGATCGCGTGAGTCTCGGGAGGGTGTCGAACGGTCGCGTCACACTCCTGGCCCTGTCCCACAGCAGCTCCTTCAGCCCCAAGACGGCACTGGTTCGGGCCATCACGGGCGCGATGGAAGAAGCACTCGACCAACGACAGACCGTCGTCTTGCCTCCGCTCCCGACGACCCCGACCCAAATTCGACGAGCCCATGACGAGTTGGTCCGCCAATTCCAGACACTTGTGCTTTGCTCGGTGCCGATGTTGTCGGACGGGCGGGTTACCGGTGTTCTGACGTTGGAGCGGGGAGCAGAGCAGCCATTCGATCGCCGGACGCTCGATCTGCTCGAGGCATTGAGCGTGGTTGCCGGCCCGCTTTTCGAAATGCAGCGGCGCGATGCGCGATGGCTCGGCGGCAAGGCCTGGGAGTCGGTCCGCTCGCAACTCGCCAAGCTGGCGGGACCGCGCCATGTGGGCTTCAAGCTGGCGACGCTTGCCGCGGCCGCGCTCACGGCTTTCTTCGCGCTGGCAACCGGTGACTATCGCGTGACGGCGAAAACGATACTGGAGGGAGCGGTTCAGCAGGCCGCCACGGTTCCCTTTCAAGGGTATTTGGAGACGGCTCCGGCGCGTGCCGGCGACCTGGTGCAGGCTGGGCAGGTCCTGGCCACGTTGCAGGATCATGATCTGAAGCTGGAGCGGTTGCGGTGGCAGAGCCAGCGAGATCAACTGGCCAAGGAATATCGGCAAGTGATGGCGGATCGGGATGCGGCCAAGGTCGAAATCAAGGCGGCGGAATTGGCGCAGGCAGAAGCCCAGTTGGCCTTGGCGGCCGACAAGCTCGGCCGCATCCGGGTCACCGCGCCTTTTTCCGGGTTTGTGGTGAGCGGAGACTGGAGCCAGCGGCTGGGAACCCCCTTGGAGGAAGGGCAGGTTCTGTTCGAGATTGCGCCGTTGAACGACTATCGGGTCGTGCTGCAGGTAGATGATCGCGACATGGCAGGGCTGCGCGTCGGCCAGTCGGGAACGCTGTTGCTCTCCTCCTTGCCGCACGACGAGTTGTCCTTTGCCGTGACCCAAATCACTCCGGTGTCGATCGCCAAAGAGGGCCGTAACTATTTTCGGGTCGAGGCCAAGCTCACGACGCCGCCCTCGGAACGACTCCGTCCGGCCATGGAGGGCGTGGGCAAGATTGCCGTGGATCAGCGGTCGTTAGTCTGGATCTGGACTCACGAGGCGCTGGATTGGGTGCGATTGAAACTTTGGGCCTGGCTGCCATGACGGCGCCTTCTTGCATGATGAACAAGACGAGCAGAGCCGCGAGAGTCGATGCGATGCAGCTAAGGTCGGATAGTTGGGGGCAGTCGGTCGAGGAGGACGGAGACGACCTGCCGTGCCAACGCGAGAGTCTGCACCGCTTCGCCCTCAGATGGGACGTGGGAATCCCCGGGGTAACGAAACTCCCAGGCGAACACCGTAAGATCTCTGGCTTCGAGCAGCACCGCCTTCAACGTCGGGTCAATCGACTCACAGGCTCGGGCGAGTTCGTCCAGGTCATGAGTTTTCCTAAAGACGCGCTCATGCGCCGTCAGGTAGCCCTTCATCGCCTTTTCAGCCGCCTGTTGGCAATGAAACAACGCATCTTCGACGAGAGGGGGAGCGGCAGCCAGGTCGATATCGGCGCCGCGCAGATCGTTCGTCGCTTTCTGAAACCATGCTCGTGCTTCGACGGCGGTTTCAGGCTGCATAGAGCAGAATGCCTTCCCGTTCGACGGTGGCAGGGAGGGAGGAGACCACGGTGCGCTTCCGTTCGAATTCCTCATGCGTCAGCACAAGAACATCCTTGGCGGCTCCGACACCGAGCAATGTGCGAAATGCTTCTTGCTCGCGTCGATACCGCGGCAGGCCGGATTCTTTCACAACCATCAATAGGTCGTAGTCGCTGTCAGGGCCGGCTTCTCCCCGAGCCCGAGAGCCGAAGAGATAGACTCGTTCCGGTTGGAAGGCGCCCGTTAGGCGGCGCAACATTTCTTCAAGGATCGGATCCTGGGATTGCGGATAAATTGATGGTCCGTCTTGCATGGTGGGGAGCCTAGCACAGGGCGTGCGGGTACGCAATTCTATGTTGTGGTGGCTGTGTTGAGTCGTAAGTCCTCAGGGTGTTGGGGGGAGATGTGGCCGGTGAATTTTTTAGCGCTTCATGGTATCGCGTCGAACGGTTGAAGCCGCGGTTGCGTAGCCACGTGGAGTTGGCGCGCCACCAGTATCGAGGCCGGACCTGGTACGTCCTGCAGGATCGCGCGTCGGAGCGGTTTCACCGGTTTGCGCCTGCCGCCTACCACCTCATCGGTTTGATGGATGGGCGGCACAGCGTGCGGGCGATCTGGGAATCGGCCACGGCTACGTTGGGAGATGAGGCACCGAGTCAGGACGACGTGATCCGGTTGCTGGCCCAATTGCACGGTTCGGATCTCATCGTCTGCGATGTTCTGCCCGAGACGGGAGAACTGACTGAAAGGGCCGACCGAATTGCCCGTCGGCAATGGGCGAGCCGCCTGTCCAATCTCTTCGCCTGGCGCTGGCCGCTCTGCGATCCCGATCGGTTTCTGACGGCATTGCTGCCGCTGGTTCGGCCGCTGATCGGGTGGACGGGATTTTGTCTTTGGCTGTGCCTGGTCGGTCTCGGGCTCGTCCTCGGCGGGCTCCATTGGCCCGGTCTTACTCACGATCTGATTGCCCAGGTGACCACGCCGCATTCGCTGATGGTCCTCTGGCTGCTGTTCCCGTTCATCAAACTGCTTCACGAATTGGGACACGGATTCATGACGAAGGCTTTCGGCGGCGAGGTGCACGAGCTGGGCGTGATGCTTTTGGTGTTCACGCCCGTGCCCTATTGCGAGGCCTCAGCCGCTTGGGCTTTCCGCGACAAGTGGCAGCGTGTGCTGGTCGGAGCGGCAGGCATGATGGTCGAAGTCGCGCTGGCTTCCTTGGCCCTCCTCGTGTGGGTCAACGCAGAATCGGGGTTGGTGCGTACCGCGGCGTACAACACGATCTTTCTCGCGGGCGCGAGCACAGTGTTGTTCAATCTCAATCCGCTGCTTCGCTTCGACGGGTATTACATGCTGATGGACTGGCTCGAAATCCCGAATCTCCGGGCGCGGGCCACGGCCTATGTTCGGTACTTGTGCGAGCGGCATCTGTTCGGGGCTCGGGAGGTGAGCCGGCCCGACGCAACGACCGGCGAGCGGGCATGGTTCATCGGTTACGGAGTCGCCTCGACGGTGTATCGTTTAATGGTGACGGTGGCCATTCTGCTGTTTCTCGGAGAACTGTCCCCTCTGCTCGGGATCCTGTTTGCCGTAATGACGGCGATAGGAATGCTTGCGGTGCCATTGGTCAAGGGGCTGTCCTATCTGTTCACGAGTCCCTCGATCATGTCGGTCCGGTGGCGTGCCTTCACCGTGACAGGCGCGCTCTTGGCCCTTCTCCTCTACGGGCTGTCTCTCATGCCGGTTCCCTTCCATACCATGACGGAGGGTGTCGTGTGGGCGCCCGATGAATCGGTGGTGCGAGCCGGGACCGATGGATTTGTCCGGCAGGTTGTGGCCCAGCCCGACAGCCTGGTGCAGCCGGGAGACGTGTTGTTCATCGCGGAGCACCCACGGATTCAGACGGAAGCACGTGTGTTGGCTGCCCGAGCGAAAGAACTACAGGCTCGCTATGCCGAGCAGCGCCCGGTGGATCTCGTCAAGGCTGCCATCATCGAGGAAGAGTTGGCCTATGTGCGGGATCAGCTGGCTCGAGTGCAACGGCGACTCGATGACTTGGTCGTGCGGAGCCGCGTCGCCGGGCAATTTATCTTGCCGGCTCCTCGGGATCTACCGGGGAGATTTGTGAAGCAGGGCGAGGTGTTGGCCCACGTTGTGGATCGTCGCCGTCTCACTGTGCGGACAGTTGTCCCGCAGACGGATATCGATCTTGTGCGCACTCAGGACGCGGGCGTGGAAATACGGTTGGCGGAGCGTGTGCAGGATCGCTATCCGGCGGGCGTGGCACGGCTTGTTCCGTCTGCGATGGCCGAGCTGCCGCATGCGGCACTTGGCAGCGAAGGAGGGGGCATAGTGCCTGTCGATCCGACCGATGCTGAAGGTGTGCGGACGGTTCAGCGGGTGTTTCAGGTGGATCTGTCTGTTCCGGAGGAGGTCGGTTTGGTGTGTGCTGGTGAGCGAGTGCACGTTCGGTTTTCGCATGGCTGGTCGCCGCTCTCCGACCAGTGGTATCGCCAGATCCGTCAGCTCTTCCTCTCGCGCTTCAATGTATAGCTCATAAGTGATGAGCACGGGCGGTCATGATGTCTCTTCAGTCCCCTAGCGCCCTTTTGCCGGATGTCGTGCATGGCTCGGTCTATGCGGAGCGGGCGATGCCGGCGTTGCCCTGGCTGGATGCGTTTGCGCAACGCGCAGCCGGGCCGATCGCGCGGCGGTGGCGGAGCCGTCTCTGGGCAAGCCATGAGTTTCTGGAAACTGTCTCCGGGCTTGCGATCCGTTACGAACGGCTGAAAGAGACAGAATTCCAGCGAGCCGCCGAAAGCTTGAGGGCAGCGCTGGTGAGGCAGGGGTTGACCGCCCCACTGGTAGCCGAGGTGTTTGCGCTGATCCGAGAGGTGGCAGCCCGCCTCCTCAATCAGCGCCATTTCGACGTGCAGGTTCTCGGTGGCTATGCCTTGCTGCAGGGGTTAGTCGCGGAGATGCAGACCGGCGAAGGGAAGACGCTTACCGCAACGCTCCCGGCCTGCGCCGCCGCGTTGTCCGGCTTACCGGTCCACATCGTCACCGTCAACGACTATCTGGCAACCCGGGATGCGGAGCTGATGGGGCCGCTCTATCGAGCACTGGGGCTGTCGGTCGGCGTCATCGTGCATGGGTTGACGCCGGAGGCCAGGCGCCAAGCTTATGCCTGCGACGTAACCTATTGCACCAATAAGGAACTGGTATTCGATTATCTCAAGGATCGGCTTGCCATCGGTCGGCAGTCCAACCCGGTTCAACGGCGAGTTCGCAAGGTTTCATCTCCCGGTCAGACCGATGGGCTCCTGCTTCGCGGCCTCTACTTTGCCATCGTCGATGAGGCGGACAGCGTACTGGTCGATGAAGCCAGGACGCCGCTTATCATTGCGGGGCGAGGGAGCGATGCGGACGAACGACTCATGTACGAACAGGCGTTGGCTGTGGCCCGTCAGCTCCGGCTTGGGCAAGAGGCGCGCCTGGATCTTCGTGCGAGGCATATTCGCCTGACCGACGCAGGGTCCGCGCGTGTTCTGAAATTGACGGCGGGGTTCGGTGGGGTGTGGCGGGGGCGAGGCAGACGAGAGCACCTCATCGAGCAGGCGCTCTCGGCCCTGCATTTGTTCGAGCTAGACAAACATTACGTCGTGCAGGATGCCAAAGTGCAGATCGTCGATGAGTATACGGGACGGGTCATGGCGGATCGGTCCTGGGAGCGCGGCCTGCACCAGATGATAGAAGTGAAGGAATCTTGCCCGCTCAGCGAGCGCCAGGAAACGCTTGCCCGCATCAGCTATCAGCGATTTTTCCGCCGGTATCTCCGATTGTCCGGCATGACCGGGACGGCGCGCGAAGTGGCGGGCGAGCTCTGGTCGGTCTATCAGTTGGGGGTGGCGACCATCCCAACGAATCGGCCGATGCAGCGAGTCGGGTTCCCTGACCGGGTATTTGAAACATCGGGCGCCCGTTGGACGGCAGTCGTCGGGGCGGTGGAGCAGTTGTACGTCAAAGGGCGCGCTGTTTTGATCGGCACTCGATCGGTTGCAGCTTCGGAGCATCTGGGCCGGTTGTTGCGCGCCGCCGGGTTGCCTCATCGTGTCCTCAATGCCAGGCAGGATCGGGAGGAAGCTGAGATTGTCGCTCAGGCCGGGGGAGCGGGCCGGATCACGGTGGCTACCAACATGGCCGGCCGCGGGACGGACATCCATTTGGGCGACGGCGTGGCCGTGCGCGGAGGGCTGCACGTGCTGGCGACGGAGCGGCATGATGCGGGCCGAATCGATCGGCAGCTCTTCGGTCGATGTGGTCGTCAAGGCGACCCCGGTTCGCACGAGGCCTTGCTGTCGTTGGAAGATGAGTTGGTCGTGGCCCATACGACTGCGTTCGGGCGATGGATTGCCGGTCTTGCGCTTCGAGTCGGATGGCAAGGTCCATCGCTTCGATTGATAGGGCGAGCCCAACGGGCTGCGGAGCGATCGCATGCCCGCATGCGCAGGGCCGTGCTGAAAGTCGATGATCAACTGGAGTCTGCTCTGGCCTTTGCGGGCCGGACAGAATAATGGCGGCGGGGTGGACAATGGAGTCTGTCATGAAGATAGTGTCCTCGGTGAGTCTGCTTGTGGTACCGCTCTTGGTTGGTGGAGGGTCGGTTGCGGCCGCCGCCGATCTCACCTGTCTCATCCATCCCTATCAGACGATCACCATGACCTCGCCCGTGGCGGGAATGTTGGAAAGCATTACCGTCGATCGCGGCGATGTGGTGAAGGAAGGCCAGGTGCTGGCGACGCTCGATACCAGTGTGGAGCGCGCGACGGGTGCGGTGGCCCATGCCCATGCCGAGTTGAGCAATCGGCGTTTGGCGGATTTGGAACTGAATCGAACGACGGCCGAGATCGCGCTCCGCACGATGAAGAGCCCGATCAACGGCGTCGTGGTCGAACGGTACATGCATCCTGGGGAGTTTCCGAAACAGGAGCGCATTCTGAAGTTGGCTCAAATCGATCCTTTGCGGGTCGAGGCCTATGCGCCTGTCTCGTTGCTTGGAAAGATTTCCGTCGGGATGCAGGCGGTGGTGAAGCCGGAGGAACCGGTGAAGGGAGAGTTCCCGGCAAAAGTCACCGTCGTGGATAGAGTGGTCGATGCCGCCAGCGGCACGTTTGGGGTTCGCCTGGAACTGCCAAACCCAGAACTGAAACTACCGGCCGGGCTCAAATGTACGGTCCGCTTCGGTCGCAACAACCAGTGATGGCTTCCCGCGCCTATCTCCTCCTGCTAAGCGGGAGTTTGACGCTATTCTGCGGCTACGCGTCGTCTGTCTTGGCCGCGGATGTCTCCTGCCTGATCAAGCCCTCCGCAGAAGTCGCTATCGGGTCCCCCGTCGACGGCGTGATCGCCAGCCTGTCGGTAGAGCAGGGGGACGTCGTGACCGAAGGGCAGGTGATCGCCACGTTGGAGTCCAGTCGGGAACAGGCTGCCGCTGCGGTCGCCAAGAGCAAGGCGGAACTTCAAGCCCCGCTCAAGGCTAGTCAGGAAAATGCGGATTTCGGCAAGCGCAAGCTGTCGCGGGCGCAAGACCTGCGGAAGTCGACGGCGATCGGACAACAGGAGTTGGACGAAGCGGAGACCGAGCAGCGGTTGGCTGATGTCGCTCATCTTGAGGCAAGAGAAACACAACGTGTGCACCAGCTGGAGTATGAGTTCGCAGCTGCCGAATTGGCGCTCAGGACAATTCGAAGCCCGATCGCGGGCCTCATCGTCGAACGGTTTCTCTCTCCCGGCGAGTTGACTCGCCAGTTGCCATTGGTGAAGGTCGCCCAACTGCATCCTCTGCGCATCGAGGCGTTCGTTCCGATGAGCTGGATGGGGCGAATCGTTCCCGGGATGGCGGCTGTGGTGCAGCCTGCGATCGAGGGCGCGCCGGCATACGACGCACGGGTAGAAAACGTGGGGTTGGTAGTCGATAATGCTACCGGAACTTTCGGCGTGAGGCTTTCGCTCCCCAATCCGTCCTATCGGCTACCGTCCGGGCTCGCCTGCACGGTACGCTTTCCCATCCAATAGCTACTGGGTTTGCTTCACAGTTTTGTTAATCGCCCTCGGACGCCGTGTCCCTCTTGTGGGCCGGTAGGATTTCAGGAAGGAGTATTGCGCCATGGTCAGGATCGGATGGGTCATTGCAGCCTTGGTGGTGTGGTGTAGCGCCCACGCAGTAGGTGGAACGGACGTCCGCGGGGAGGAGTTGAGGCCGGCGTCGGATCAGCAGCCGGAGTTGCGGCTGACGCTCAAGGATGCCATGGACGCGGCGATGGACAACAGCCCGAACGTGAAGTTGTTCAAGGAGCGCATCGCGGCAGCCCGCGCTGTGGTATCGACTCAATTGGGTGCCATGTTGCCCAATCTTTCCAGCAATGTGCGGCAAACGCGCCAAACGCTATTTCTCGGAACATTGGGGTTGGTGCCGCAGGTGACGAATCCCTTTTCGATTTTCGATGCGCGCGCCAACCTGACGCAGAATCTCTTCAGCCTGAGCCTCATCGATCGGTGGCGGGCTTCCCGGTCCGCGCTGCAAGTGGCGGAATTGGAGTCCGAGGCGACTCGTTTCGACACCATGGCGGAGGTGGCGTTGGCGTATATGGAAGTGCTCCGGGCGGAGGCGGCGCTGAAGGCACGGGAAACCAACGTGAAGTTGTTCAGTGAGTTGACCGATCTCGCCAGGAGCCGCCGAGGAGGAGGCATGGGAGGGGGCCTCGACACTGCCCGGGCACAGGCGCAGCTTGAAAACGAGCGGCAGCACGTGGCCGTTCTTCGAAACGACGTCCAACGACACAAGCTGAATCTGCTCTATCTCCTGGGGATTGCCGACGATGTGAAATTGACGCTCCTGGATGAGTTGAAACCGGACGTGGTTGCGGTACCCTCGGCACAGGATGCGCTCGTGTCGGCGCTCCAGGATCGAATTGAGATGAAGGCCCAACAGCAACGAATCCGGACAGCGGAACTGGCTCTTCGTTCGACAGTCATGGAACGCCTTCCCTCGCTCTCAGCCCAGGGCGATTATGGATTGATCGGTAACCGGGTTCACAACACCGGTGAAACATACAACGTCGGCGTCTTCCTCTCCGTTCCGATTTTCGACGGCGGCCAGCGTGAGGGGCGTATCAGCGAATCCCGCAGTCTTGCCCAGCAAGAGCTGCTGAAGCTGGCAGTCATCCAGAACAAGGTGACTCTCGAGGTGCGGGAGGCGGTGGCGACACTCCAGTCGGCTCGCGAGCAACTGCTGATCGCCCGGGATGGGCTGGAATCGGCATTGCAGGAACAGGAGATCGCGCGTGAACGGTTCACGGTACTGACATCGGCCAGCAACCTGGAGCTGACCAACGCTCTGTTCTCGATTGCGCGCGCCAGGGAAAATGCGGTGGACGCCCTTTTCAGGCTCAACGCCTCACGAGTCAACCTTGCCCGCGCCACGGGGCATCTCGAACTAATTCAGCGGTAGCCGGATGGAGTATCGACGGAGGGAACGGCCGGGCAGGATCGATTCGATCCTGCCCGGTACGGAGAGGCTTAGTGTTTCTTGCCCTTTTTCTCGTGTTTCTCGTGCTTGGCTTCGGTGTCGATGACGTCGCCCGTGGCAGCGTCGATGTGGACTTCGGTCATCTTGCCGTCCGCTTCAAGAATTTCGACTTCCCACACCGTCTTGTCGTGTTTCTTCTCGAGTTCGGCTTCGACGGCGGTTCCTGGAACCTTGTCGACGGCCGTCTTGATTGCCTGGTCGATGGTGACCTTGGCGTCTTTGACCAGTTCCGCGACGTTACAGTCTTCTTCCTTCTCCTTGCCCTTCTTGCCCTTGTCGCTCCAAGCCGGAGTGGCGGCGAGACACAGGGCACCGACGAAGAGCGCACTCATCGCAATCTGCTTGA